>Ga0326514_10000302_pt1 | contig 33416 bp, 44 predicted proteins | sample 3_2548_0518_D_FD_203653 | JGI IMG/M metagenome (GOLD analysis project Ga0326514, IMG submission 203653) | Bovine rumen microbial communities from UC Davis, California, United States - 3_2548_0518 | ecosystem: Host-associated > Mammals > Digestive system > Stomach > Rumen | place: USA... | reverse complement strand
AAGAACATTGAGGCTCTTACGAAGGTTAAGGCACACTGCCTCTTCTTGAGCGAGACCCGTTCGTGCGGTGTGCTTTGCGATAAATGTCCTGTACATGCAAGGTTCATGGCTTGCTACAATGCTCTTGCACTTTGTGACCAGCTCCGGTTGGACTATGAGGCTGAGCGGAGGTATGTGACCAAACGTATCTTGTATAGGCGTTACAGAATGTATACCCTCCAACGGCGGATTGTGAAGGGTATTGCCATTGCTGCTTTGGGATTTCTGCTTATGCTTGCCGCACATAAAGCTCACGGCATACCTTATGAGCTGAGCGACAGGTACATAAGGAATGTGCTGAGGGCAACCCATTCGCAGGTGTATGACCTCAATGCTGACGGGGAGGTCAACTGCATAGACTATGCAGTGACTTTCAAGTCTTTGTGGGACAAGTGCTATCCTCCAAGTCATTGCGAGATAGTACGCAACTACAACAGGCAGACGGGCTGGCACCATCTGTTCATTGCCATATATGTCGGTAAGTGGCTTACCGTTGAGCCTCAAGGCTATGTCAGTCTTTACCGTATGACTGATTTTTGGGGACCTGCATATGACCCTGATTACAATAAGTTTGGAGAGACTACTTTATGGCTTAGTGAGGCTGTTCATGAAGAAGACAAGTAGCACTTTGGCAGGCTATATGCGCCTTGCCCTTATGGTTCTTAAATCGGGTGTAGATGAGGCGGATTCGGCTTTTCTGGAGTCTGAATGGGGCACTTTTCTTAAGGAGAGTACACTTGATTATTATCATACATACGACAGCTATTATACGAATAATAGCAGTATGCAGCTTGGATAAGGAGGTTCTATTATATGGACGCTACTTTTGGGGCAACCCATTCGCAGGTACGCAAGAGACGTGCTGAGCCTATGTCCGTGGTACATGACCCGGATAGACCTGACCTGCTTCCTTTCGGGCATCAGAAGAAGGCTATCGAGAGGTATAGGGGGCAGGACAACATTGCCCTGTTCTTTGAGATGGGCTGCGGCAAATCTTTTACTACATTGCAGATTGCACAGGTAAAGTTCCTTGACGGCGAAATACAGGGTCTCCTTGTCATTGCGCCCAATGACGTGCACAAGCAGTGGTTTGATGAGCTGGTATATGGCGTGGATAAGGACCACGACGGTACCATGTGGCAGGAACTTCAGGTTGATTTTGAGGCACAGTGCATAGGCGGAAGAGGAGGGCAGAAAATGCTCTTTCCTTTTCAGGATGACAAGAAGTTCAAGTTCGTGTCCGTGAACGTGGATACGTTCTCTCAGCCTCATAAGTGGGAGGATATCGTAGACTGGGCTAATAGTGGCAGCTACATGATTGCTATCGACGAGGCTACGGTCATAAAGAACCCTTCCTCATTGCGCAGTCAGCGTCTGCTCTATGCATTTAATGATGTCGTGAAGCGTGGCAAGCTGGTAATAAGTTCGGTCAAGAAGTGCCCCGTAAGGGCTGTGCTCACGGGTACGCCTGTTACCAACGGGCCTACCGACCTGTGGGCAATTATGGAGTTCGTGGAGCCCAATTACTTTGGGCGCAACTACTATTCCTTCAGGACACATTTTGGTATGTTCACGCGGCTTACCGTAACCACGAGCTATGGTTCTCAGCGCGAGGTGGACGTGCTTCTCAACGAGAAGACATGGAGGGGCATACATGATTGCAGCTCCTACCGTGAGGCTTGCACACTGTTCGGGTGCACCGAGGACACATACATGACCGTGAAGCATCAGCCGAGGTACATGGGTCCCTACAAGCACGCCGATGAACTCAGGAGACTTCTTGACCCGGCTGCTACATTCCTGAAGCTGACTGACTGTGTGGATATGCCTGAGACACTCTATACTGTACGGCATGTGGGTATGTCCGACGTACAGCGTTCAGCATATGAGTCCATGCGGAAGGACCTGTTGGTTCAGTATTCGACTTATCAGGCTTCTGCCAAGAACAAGCTGATAGCCAACCTTAGGTTGCAGCAGATTGCTTCGGGTTTCGTGGTGGGCAAGAAATGCCTTATGGAGGACTGGGACTTTTCGGGCTTCGAGGAGCTGTCGGAAGAGGAGCTTGAGCAGAAAGACCTGAATCCGAGCGAAGTGGTTTGGCTTGGCGAAAGCAATCCGAGGCTGGATGCCCTCATGCGTGACGTGGCGGAGTGTGACAAGCCGCTGCTCATACTTACAAGGTACAGTGCTGAGGCTGCCAAGATTTATGAGCTATGCTGTGAGGCGGGTTACAGGACAGGCTTGTTCACAGGATGGAAGGTGGTAGGCGGCGTGGACGATTTCAAGGAAGGCAAGCTGGATATTTTGGTTGCTAACAGTTCCAAGATAGCACGCGGGTTCAACTTGCAGGTTGCCCACACGACGCTGTTCTATTCGAATACTTTCAGCATGGAGGTGAGACAGCAGGCTGAGTTCAGGACGTTCCGTATGGGTCAAAAGCACAGCTGTATGTACGTGGACTATGTTTCGTCCGACGTGGACGAGAACATTCTCAACGCACTTAAGCTCAAGAAGAGCCTGCTGGACTATATAAGGGACAAGGATTTGAAGGAAGTTATATGACTGGTTTGAAAGCAGCCATAAATAACCTTAGGCATGGGGTACATACCTTGATGGATGAGCGGGATGCCTACATGAAGAGATGCAGGGGACTTGCTGAGCTTTTGAGCGAGGCAACCAGTATGCTGGAAGCAAAGTCCCTTGAACCGCATGAAAAGGTTTTTGTAAAGAAAGCGCGTGATGAATTGAAAAAGGCTGTGTCTCCTGTGAAGACCGGCTGTAGGAGCTGAGAATGAAACATATTGATATGAGAAATGAGTACATGTTTTCTAATGTACATGCTTTTTCCAAGCAGGCGACCTGCAATAGGGGAAGGGTTGCCTGCCTGTTCACGAATTATAGAGGGGACATACTTTCCTATGGGGCGGCTTCTTCCCCGGCAGGATGCCCTTCCTGCGACGAAGCAGGGCACCTGCTTGTAAATGGTCATTGTGTACGCACGATACATGCGGAGCAGAAAGCTCTGGCACGTGCTGCACGATATGGCATCAGTCTGGAGGAAAGCACTCTGTATGTATCCATGACACCATGTCCTACATGTGCAAAATCTTTGATTGAGGCTGGCATAGAGAAGGTAGTGTGCGAGTTCCATTACAAGGATAAGTCCCAGGAGGAGGCTGCCCTTGAGTTGTTTCGGTGTGCCGGAATCGAGGTGTCCTTTGCACATGATTGGGAGTGTACATATGACGCAGGCACAGAAGTTTAATTTCCGTATGTCATCGGCATGGCGTAAGTTCAGGCTCAAGTGCAAGCACAGGGCAAACTGCTTCGATTTCATTACGAAGAAGCCTTTGTCTAAGTCTTGGAACCTGCACCATCTGGATTTGCGTGACTGTCATTATACTGATATTTCCGATGCTGATAGGTTCATGGCACTTAACAAGGATACCCACGACTTTGTGCATTGGATTTACCGGCTGTGGAATAAGGATAGGGGCGTGCTTAAACGTCTTGAGCATACCCTTGAGCGTATGCAAAGGTGCACTACTGACAACGTACAGAAATAGAGTCCTGTGAATGTAGTAAATCTATTAATTAATAAATACTACATTCACAAAGAGTCCGTTATTCTTAAATCAGAAGTTTTATAGGAGGTTTATATGGTTAAGCAGCTGACGGCGGAAAGCTATCCTGTGGTACATCTCAAGTCGGGCAACACTTATCACGTGCTCGATGTGGGAAGGATTATCAACGCTACAAATGCAGTGGATGGTCAGGAGATGGTCCTCTATACAAGGAACGGAAAGTTCTATGTGAGAGAGAAGAAGGAGTTTGAGGAGAAGTTCTGTAGGCGATGACTGATTCGGAAAAGGACACGTTTAGGCAGGAGCTGAGGGGTGCTGCCGATATTCAGGCAGATATGTTTATCTCGGTTATTGAGTCTTTGGAAAGGCAGTTGCCACATGATGTACCGACGGAAGAGAAAGCATCCGTTATACAGGGTATCATCAAGGCAAGTCTTGAGACCGTAAAGAAAAGCACTGAGCAGCTGGCTTCCGAAATGGTGAAGATGGCAGCATCAGGAAATAAATGAACATTGGGGGTTTTTATGGCAGAGGATTTTGATTATCTTAGCGTAGGTAGTGCGGACAAGCAGGTGCTCAAGCACCTGTCTGAGATGGGCGAGCAGCTTAAGAAGCTCAAGGAAGAGCAGCTTGCAGCCGAGGCGGCAGCAGATGCTGCCAAGAAGGCTTATGAGCACTTTGCGAACGTGGTCCTGCCAAGTGAGATGCACTCTTGCGGAGTGAACTCAATCTCGCTTGCTTCGGGTGGCTGTATGTCGGTAAAGCATAACTTCTACTGTCAGCCGAACAAGAACGCGGAGGACCGCAAAAAGATTGTGGAGTGGCTTAGGGAGCATAACGGAGGGCATCTCATCGAGCATGATGCCACCGTTTCCGCAGATGATATGGACAAGCTGAGTGCTGCGGATATCCCGTTCGTCGAGAATACGGTGGTCAATACGGCGAGGCTCAAGTCCTTCCTGAAGGAAGGCATAGGTGCTACCACTGGCGTACAGCAGTTTGCCATTGATGAGATTCCTGCCTGCATACATTTTCAGGAAGTGACTACTGTAGACATTGACATGAGGGGTTAATATGAAAAGTAATGATAATGTATATCCGCTTCGGGACATGCTTCTCGTTAAGCTGGAGACGGCTGCCTCTAAATCAGGCTTGGTTCTTTCGGATTCTGCAAAGGAGTCTTTGGAGCATACCCTGATAGCACTTCGGTGCGGACCGGACGTATCTTCGGTTAAGGAAGGGGACATCCTTCTTGTGAACACTTTGGACTTTATGGGTATGAAGCTGAAGGTTACGGAGGATACCTACATCATTCCTGAAACAACGGTTGTTGCCGTTGAACGTTTGTAAAAGCAATCAATTCTAATAAAGAGTGCTACCCATTCGCAGGTAGCACTCTTTATTATTGGCAGGTAGACATGTCACTTTATGATGAAGTTTACGGCTTGAAATACAAGTCGGCTGAGGAGCAGACGAAGCTGCTCATTGCTTCTATACGCCAGCAGGCAGGTATAGGCTTTGAATCAAGGGAGGAGCTTGAGAAGTGGGCACACGAGCACAGGCTGGACAAGGTGCTCTTCAGCAGTATGTCCCATCAGTTCATGTGTATTTCCCATAAGGGTGAGGTTATGGTGCCCTCGGCTTTTGAGAACTACTATAAAAATGTCCTTTTTTATGAGGTAAAGAACGGTAGTAAGACGAACACACTCACATGGCATCCCGAAGGCTTTGAGTTTTTCGACAAGGCATATATCACAGGGGAGCAGTCGGACGGCGTGCATAGACCCCTATACTACAGGGACTACACCGTACCTACTGGTTACTATAGCGAGGAGAAGGATGCATTTAATATTGCCAAGCCTTTTCCTGTCTTCGCCGCTGAGACCGGCAGGGATACCAGTCACATATACACCTACATAGAGCATGTGGCAGGGGAGTGCGCGTACCATCTTCTCGCCTGGCTTAGGGCAAAGCTGCTTTATCCCAATGTCAAGACACAGGTAGTGCCCATCATAGTGTCACGTACACAGGGTTCGGGCAAGACTACTTTTGCTGAGGTCATATGCAAGGGTCTTTTCGGCAAGGACAATGTGCTCGTGTCCGACCAGTATGACAGTTCCGCAAGGTTCAACGCTGATTATGCGGACAGCCTTATAGTCTGCCTGGAGGAAAAGGAGGAGACAGATAAGCGCAACAGTGCCGGAACTCTGAAGTCTCGTGCTACTGCTACTACTATCCGTAAGGAGCAGAAGGGTGTGGACCCGATTTATCAGGAGTCCTATACGGACTTCATTATGACAACGAACAAGGATGTTCCTATCAAGTTTGATGGGCGCGAAGACCAGCGGAGGTTTATGATTATGGAAGCAGACCCCCAGTTTACACGCAAGACCTCTGAGCTTGCCGATGAGGTGTTCACGAAGCTGTACGGTTTTGATGCAAATTATAATAAAGTCGGCAAGCCATTCGCAGAAGACAAGGACCTTATAGCACAGTTCAAGCATGAGCTTTTCACCCGTGAGGATATTGCTAGGGTAGAGCTCAGGAACTTTCCCAAGACGGCGGCATACAGACGCTGCTTTACGTTGCCCCGGACTTCCGAGGCTACGGAGATTGAGAGCATACTCAGGGCACTCGCACCGTTTATCAAGGCTACTCTTGAGCAGAAGCAGGTGCCCCTCAGCGTAGGGGAAAGTAATCTTTCGGACATCATACAGGTGCCTTCTGCCATACAGTATATGCCTGCTTTCAAGGAAAGCTCTGCTTTTGTTGCAGTGTGCAGACCTCTTGTATTCTACGAGATGGGTTCACTTAAGCCCTATCCGCATTCCGTTGTTGAGCGCAGCATATATGATTGTGGCACATGGCTGCTCGCTGAGTACGGCTTGGCTATCATACCTGATATGGAGCCTCTGCTCGGTGGTTTTACAGGTGTTGCAGGACGCTATCGTACAGCGGCGGCGGCTAAGTTTTGTCTTGTGTCCGATTACAAGACGGTTCCTGTAGGGCATATTGAGAAGGTGCCTTCCCATATGGTAGTGCCTCAGAACAGGGAGCGTTCGGGAAAGCGACTGCGCGTGGACAAGAATTTTAGACCCTGTGATAACGGATGCTTTGAGACCGTCAATGAGATGAAGGAAGGCGTTAGGGATTTAAGGGGCAATAAGACAGCCAACGTGAAGTATCTTGATACGTTCCTGCTTGAGTCCGACAGTGCTACCAAAGTACAGGAGATGCAGGAGCGTTCGAGGGCAGACGAGTGGAGGGATATCAATGGTGATGGTTCGGACATAGAGGCAGCCTACCTTTATAAGGAGCGTCTTGAGTATGCCCTGTCGGAGTCACGTAGACTCTTTGAAGAAGGCAAGGTAGCACGTATAGTCTATTCGGGGGCTAAGTCATATCATTTGATGGTCAGGGTTGCAGATGCTCCGGCGAACGTCGATGAGTATAAGTGGCTTCATGCATATCTTTGTACGGAGCTGTCTGACAAGCTGGTGTTCGATGAGTCTACTTGCGACCCTGCAAGGCTGACACGTTCTCCTCTGACCTTGGAAAGAACTTCTTCCGCTTACGGTCTGCTTGTATTGGGTGAGCAGAAGCTGATTGAGGAAGACTGGTCGCATGTCTATGCACTGAACTGGAGACCTTTGTACCAGCAGTGGCTGGGTCGTCCTTTGACTACATACGAGCAGAGAAGGGGCAAGCCTCTATATCCTACTCGCAGTGAATATAGGGAGGCTCTGGAGGCACTCATAGACGGTACGTTCTGGACGGACAGTCACTTCGATGGTGAAAGGCAGCACCTGTTCTTCCCTGCTTATAGACTGTTGAGGGTGCTGGGTTATTCACATGATGATGCCTGGTTGGACATAATCTTGCCGCAGGTATCCAATTACAAGAAGCAGTCTGAGATAGGCTACTGGAGAACAAGGGAGCACTCTTCGCTCATCAAGAAGATAGACGATGAGATTGATGCCTATAATTCCAAGTGGGAGGATAAGTAATGGCAGATATATCCAAGTATGACAGTTCTGTATGGGAATATGTGCTTAATTCCAAGCTGAACCATTTTATACCTGCCGTGCGTGCTTTTTGGGAGCATGTCGAAGGTATTGATGTGTCAGGCACGGGGGTGTTTCCTGTGGAGGGTGCACCCAGCGGGCTTATGTACAGGGTGACCAATACGCCGGTGCGCTCTCCTATAAAGAACGTGCAGGTGTTCCCCTTCGTGCCTGTCAGCTACCTTAATCTTGTCAATGTTGCAGGTGGTACGAACAAGATGGTCAGCCGTGTATGTGCTTCCAGGAACTTCAAGATAGATGAGTTTACCATCATCGAAAAATCCAACCTTCCTTCGACATATCACTCAGGGCAGTTCGTGGCTTTTATACCCACGGACATACTTGAGCAGTCAAAAAGACTCGGTAAATGGGTGTACCTTACCGTCGATGAGATGACAGCCCTGATGCAGGACAAGGTGCCTCTTGCTGTCAGGCAGAAAATCGTGACTTATCTTTGATACTGTTAATTAATAATTAAAATATGGCGGATTTTCAGCTATACTTTAATTATGGACAGTCCACTGTGACTGATATTTATTTATTTATTCATTGGAGGTAGCAAATATGGCTACATCAGAGACAAATGACAAGGAACTTTTGACAGAAGACATCAGCTTTTTCGAAAGTATGGCAGGCAACGGCTTTGAGAACATGGGTGCAGGTACCACCAGTACGGCGTATCTTGGACTCGTGCAGCCTGATTCGGGAGCCGTGTCTGAGGACAGCCCGGCGGGCACATGGCATAACTCTGCGACTGGAAGGAACTACGGCAACACGGTTCGTGCCATTGTTCTTGCGTTCCGTACAGTCTGGAACGAACGTGAGGCAGACCCTCCGTTCCGTACCGTCGGCAGATATCCTGTGAATGGTATTCCCGTTGAGTATCGCCAGCCTCCGAAGGGCAAGAGGGGCTATCCGAAGATGATTAATCCTGATACGGGCAACGAGGTTCAGGAGCTGTTCATCTATGCGGTCATGCTTCCTGACTTCCCTGAAGACGGTGTGCTTTTCTTCAATCCTACCGTTGGCAGCATGAAGACCGCAAAGTCTTGGAACAGCCAGCTCAAGTCACAGCTTCTGCCTAATGGCGTTCAGGCACCTATTTTTGCGTTCCAGTGGCTGCTTACTGCTGAGCTTGTTTCAAATCCGCAGCAGCCTGCTAAGCAGATAGCGAAGTTTACAAGGGCTTACCGCGATGCTATCGTAAACAAGGATTTGTTTACGAGCATGGTTCAGCCTCAGCTGGAAGTCACCAAGCAGAATGTGCTTGCAATTACTGAAGGTCCTCTTGAGGATAATGAAATTGCAGAATAGTACGTTCTGCTGAGTGGCAGTTTCAGGCAGATACCTGCTGAAAACGGGTGTCTGCCTTGTCACTTCCATGAAGGAGTATGAATAGACAGATGGCTGATTTGAATGTTTTCGTGTTTACGGCACGGCTTACGCAGGATGCTTCCACAAGGACCCTTGCTTCGGGCAAGAAGGTTACGAGCATGAGTGCCGCAGTAAACACGGGGTTTGGCGAGTATAAGAAGGCACTCTTCATCAAGATACAGATGTGGGGTGACAGAGGAGAGAAGCTGAGACCCTACCTTAAAAAAGGACAGCTCGTAGGAGGCGACGGTGAGCTGTCCCGTTCTGAATGGAGCAGCAGCGAAGGCAAGACCTACGTTGACTTTGTGGTCAATGCGATGGACTTGCAGCTGCTTGGTTCCAAGTCAGACAGCAAGCAACAATCGGATAGTTCGGACGAAGAAGAAGGTGCTCCTTATTTCTGACTTCTGCCATACTGACCTGATTCTGAGTCCAGGGCGCTTCGTACCTGTGCGTTAACAGGCACATATCTTCTGTGGTGTATTGGTAGCACACATACTTTGGTGTATGCAGACCAGGTTCGAGTCCCGGCAGAAGAAATAGCAGGCTTCTACCACCTGCTATCTTCCTCTTTGTTCAGGTCTAGGCAGCTCTTCCTTAAGAGCTGCATTTGTTTTAATAAGGAGCTTTTATGGAAAAGAGTATCGTTAAGGGACTTCTCGAAAAAGGGCAGAGACCCATCAGCGATGGTCACGATTCGGAAAGAATCTGGGACCCTGATACCCAAGAATATGTCATGGCTTACCGTAAAGTCTTTGCTGACAAGATAGGCATTCCCGTCAGCAGGCTGCCCAATGACCTTTTGGTGCATCACATTGATGGTGACCGCATGAACAATGATATTGACAACCTTATGCTGTGCACTCGAAAAGCACATGAAAAAATGGAGCTTTTGATGGACGAGCATATATATGACCCTGAATAAGAGGATAGTGATAATGAAAAAAATAGTGGCTATTGATGTTGAGACGTATGACCCTAGCTTAAAGGACACAGGAGACGGTTCCTGTAGAAGACCCGGAACAACGGATGATGATGGCTCACGCTTACTCTGCGTGGGCACCTACGACGGAGAGCGTGGCAAAGCATATATACCTGGAACGGCAGAGTGGGCTGAACTTGAGCAGCTGCTCTCGGACGAGTCGGTCGACAAGGTGTTCCACAACGGAATATATGACCTTTCATGGCTTGTGTGCGGGTGCGACATCGACGTGAAGGGCGACTGCCATGACACTATGACACGCATGACTTACATAGATGAGTATGCTGACCTTGACCTTGATTCATGCTGTAAGCGTTTCAAGGTAAAAGGAAAGAACAAGGCGGACACGATAGAAGCATGGTTTGAGCAGCATAAAGAGGAGTTCATCAGTACTGCAAAGGCAATGGGGCACAGTGCAAAGAGGTCGGATAAGTTGTGGGCACATTCACTGTTTCTATGGGACACATGGGCTGAGTTCCGGGAAAAGATGATTGAGTATAACTTGCAGGACTGCCATGCCACGTATGACCTGTACTTCGCTCAGGAAGCGAAGATGCAGAAAGTGTATGACGCATACATGGTGGACGTAAGGCTCACGCCGCTTGTGATACAGATGAAGAAGCTGGGCGTGCGCATAGACAGGAAAGCCATGTCGAAGCTGACGGGTATCATACAGGATGACCTTGATAAAAAGGAAAGCATACTTAAGAATACCTATGGCATTGACCTTGAGATGATTGCTTCCTCGAAGAAGCTGGGAGCACGCCTGAATGAGATGGGCATACATTCACCTAATCTTACGGGTACGGGGGCAGAGTCATGGGGTTCTACGTCAATGGCACGCCTTATGCACTACCCTATGATACCTTTGATTGTTGAGGTCAAAGGGTATAAGAAGCTGCTGGACACTTATATGTATGGTGGCATGGCAGATTCTATCCTTTCCGATAACAGGATACACTGCACTTTTTCGCCAAATAAGAGGGAGGACGGTGGCACAGTTACAGGCAGATTTGCCTGCTCGAAGCCGAACTTGCAGCAGATTCCGGCACGTGATAAACCGGTAGGTCATTCTTATGGACAGGATATGCGTGCCCTCTTCATTCCTGAAGAGGGTTGTATGATGGCTGCTTTGGATTATTCGCAGATTGAGTATCTGTTGTTGGGTCACTATGCAAGGGGTCCGCAGGCAGAGTGGTTCCGCGCGCAGGCTAATGCAGGTGTGGACTTCCATACTGTTGCTATGCAGGCAACGGGCATACCTTCAAGACCTGTAGTCAAGACATTCAATTATGGTGTCATCTATGGCATGGGCTGGCGTACTGCTTTGAGCAACAACTATGCCCTTTTTGAAAGACTCGCTGCTGAAAAAGGCATGGGTGTCGAGCAGTTTGCACAGAAGATGGAGAGTGACTATCATGCAAGGTTGCCTGTCATAAGGGACACGATGTCTGCCGTTCAGAATGTAGCAAAGTTGCAGGGCTATGTCGTGACAATTGGAGGCAGATTGCAGCACAAGCCGAAGCCTCAGTTTGACCCTGCTACGGGCAGAATGAACGACTTCATATACAAGATGCTGAATAAGCTGATACAGGGTTCCGCTGCGGACATACTTAAGTTTGCCCTGCTTACTGCATGGGATGCCGGAGTATTCGATGTGCTTAAGATGCACCTGACAATACACGACGAGAACGTCGTTTCTGTGCCCTTCAACAAGGTCGGAACGGACGCTTGCGTGGAGCTTCAGAATATAATGAACAATTCCTTTAAGGACGTTCTGAAGGTTCCTATGAAAGCGTGCTGTGAGCTTGGTCCTAATTGGGGCTATTGGTCAGGGGATATCTTTGAAGAGATGAAGAAAGGTAATTTTGACCCTGCTTTCTTTTACAAGGATTATAAGAGTACACACTAATAGATAGAGGGTTTTATGTACACAGAGAATGAATATGCTATCAACAAGCCAATCAGGCTCATTGAGCTTTTTGGGGGCATAGGTTCACAAGCAATGGCTCTGCGTGATATGCACGCAGATTTTGAGAGCTACAGGCTCATAGAGTTCGATAAATATTGTATAAGCAGCTACAATGCAATACATGGCACATCTTACGTGCCTATGGACATAAGGGACATACATGCTGCCGACCTTGGCATCGTGGATAAGGACAAATACACATATATGTGCACGTACTCGTTTCCATGTACTGACATATCCGCTATCGGAAGGATGCAGGGCATGAGCAAGGTAGACTGGGAGCAGGGCAAGTCTACGAGGAGTGGTCTTCTGTGGGAGGTCGAGAGGCTTATGAAGGAGTGCTCGAAGGAGCAGCTGCCTGATATCATGGTCATGGAGAACGTGCCTCTCGTGCACAGCAAGAGAAACCTTTCCGACTTTGAGGCATGGAAGGGTTTCCTCAGAAGCAGAGGCTACCAGAGCTTCTGTGCTGACCTGAACGCCAAAGACTTTGGAATCCCGCAGAGCAGGAACAGATGTTTCATGGTGTCCATCCTGGCGGACAGACCCGTGAAGTTTGCTTTCCCTGCTGCTGTGAAGCTCGAAAAATCCATGCTCGACATGCTTGAGGAGAACGTGGAGGACAAGTACTTCGTGAACGGCACGAAAGCTGACAAACTGCTTGCAAGCCTGGCTGAGAAAGGCGTCATCAAAAGTGAAAGCAGGGAGGAAAGCTCTGGTTCTTTTGTCTCTCGGCTGACCAGAAGGGTGTTGGGCAGGGTTACTTCTGCTGCTGCCTGCCTATTGGCAAGGGACTACAAGGGGTTTGGGAACCCTGTTGGAAATGGAGCAGTAGGATTGAAAAGGATACAGGATTCTACATGCGTGGGTGCTCTGTCCGAGGCAAAATGGGGAAAGCAGCCTCGCCAGAAGGACAGGGTTTATAAGGGTGACATTGCTAAGTGTGTGATAGCAAACCTGGCGGCAGGTTCAAGCAAGTATGTCATAGGCTGTAGGATACGCCGATTGACACCGCGTGAGTGCTGGCGTTTGATGGGCTACAAGGACGCTGACTTTGACAGGGCAGTATCGGTGGGCATCAGTGACCGTCAGCTGTATATGCAGGCAGGCAATGCTATCGTGAAGCAGGTACTTATGGCTGTGTTCGGGCAGCTGCATCCTTTGTATAAAAGCGGTCGTTGACCGTTAGTTATATCGTTTTTTACTGCTGTTTTCGTAAAAATAGCGGAAAAGATTTTTCTGTAAAAGGCGGCAGCGGTTGCCGAGTCCTTCCGAAGGTTCGTTGGAAACGGAAGGTCTGAAAGCCGCGATTTTTGGAGGTAATTATGGAAGCATACATCGGAATCAAAAAAATTTGGGCTGAACCTGAACAGCATGAAGGTGCTGACGGCTACAAGGTCATCTATGAAGACGGTTATGAGTCATGGTCGCCGAAAACCACTTTCGAGAAAGCATACCACGAGAGCGGCAAGATGTCTTTTTCGGAAGCATTGTATGCTCTTAAGCATGGTGCAAAGATTGCACGTTCAGGCTGGAATGGAAAGGGAATGTTCCTCACCTTGCAGCAGGGAAGCGAAGTTGACGGCTCTCTTATGCGCAATGAGAACGCAAAGAATTTCTACGGCAACGACAAAGTGAAGATTTGCCCGCATATCGACATGAAGGCTGCTGATGGCTCGTACGTTGTCGGTTGGCTTGCATCACAGACGGACATGCTTGCTGATGACTGGTGCATTGTCAAGTAGGAAGTAGCATAAAAGCAAAGTGCAGCAGGGTGTGAAAACCTTGCTGCATGAATATGCTAGTTAAATAACTGAGGAATTTGAAATGACGGACGCTGAACGAATCAAATGGGTAGCTGAAATGATAGAAATTTTTTGGAGGTATCAGAGTGACAGATGAAGAAGAAATGGCAAGGCAGTACCTGATTGAGAAGTATGGACTACGAAAGGACCTAGAGATTGAGAGAATACAGCATACTCCATTGTGTATAGAGTTCTATACTTATCTTGAAGGACTAAAAGCGGGTGAGAAACTTGGTCTTGAGAAAGGGTTAAAAGCCAAGGTTAACATGACAACTATTTCGGACTGTCCTATTAAGCCGGTGTGGCACAAGGTTGCTGACGGAGATTTACCGCCAGCAGACGAAAGATTCGGGGCATCAATAGATGTTCTGACAGACAGTGGTTGTATTGCCTATTGCCTCTATGAAGTACACCGCTGGTATGATATGAGAAGCTATGCAATTAGCACACCTAAAGCATGGTGCGAGATACCAAAATATACGGAGGAATAAGCTATGAATCTGCTGCAAGAAACAACAGACATGCTGTCAGCATATGACAAGACATGGGATGACGTTCTGTGGATTGGCTGTGCTGACTTCACAATCAGTATCGAAGATTTCAAGAGGCTGGCAAATTGTGAGTACAATAATGACTATGGCTCTCCAGAAGTTGCCCTGGATTTGAAAGTTGTCGGTAAAGACTGGTGGCTGGAAAGAACTGAGTACGACGGTTCAGAAGGCTGGGTGTATAAGGCATATCCTACAAAGCCATCAGGACAGAAATCAGTTCAGAGAGTTATTGGATGCTGGGAATCTTTGGCTGAAATGCTAGATAAGAGGTGAGATATGTTCGAGAAAGAAGCAGAAGAATATGCGATGAGCTTGAAGTACCAACGGGGGATAGTGAATGAAAAAGAAACTGACCAAATATGACTTTTTGGCTATAAACAGACGGTTGAATCAGAATCTCAATCTAACACAAGATTACTGTGGAGTGATAAAGAAAATCACTCATGGTGAGGAACTAAAACTTAACCGTGCGGAGTCTAAAGTTTATATGAAAAGAGATAGTAAATAAAATTCGAGGGGATGTAATGACTAAGGGGACAACACAAGCCCATCGAACGTGGTGAAAAGTTTATCGCAGGAGTGGATATCTTTCCACATGCCGATGGGCTGATTTTCGCTGCTATTCCCGGAGACGCTTGAGGAGTTCCTGCCATCTGTCAGGATTGCAGTAATACTTCGGGCAGTCTTTGCCTGTCCAGTCATAGTGCCTTACAATAGGCAGCGACGGCAGGGAAGCAAGGAGTTCCCTGAGGGTAGCAATGCTCTTCTCGCTGAACCTGCCCTCTTTGTCGCAGGGTATCACTTCTATACCGATGCTCGTAAAGTTCCCGGACTTGCAGCCTGCGTGCCATGCCACCTTGTTTATGTCCCAGCACTGCATACACTCGTCGTCCTTTATGATGAAGTGTGCGCTTGCCTCCCCTCCAGATTTAATCCACCAGTCGCGCACGATGTCGGGTGTCTGATTCGGGTAGGGACCAATCCAGTGGATTGTGATTACGCTGGGCTGCCCGTTGGCAAACTGCTCGTGCGTATCGCAGTTCAGGTTTGACGGTATCATTTTTTTAATGAGCTTCACTTTTTCAACTCCTCAATGCTTCTGTTCACACTGTCAATACCATTGATTATCAGTGTATACTGCTGCTCAATGTTGCCGAGCCTGGCACTTAAAGAAGCAGCGGTCTCTGCAAGGACGTTGATACGCTCCTCCACTTTATCGAGGTCTTCTTTTTTTACGGGTCTGCGCTTTTCGTAAAAGGCTTTCCAGTCGCCACTTCCAAAAACATGACTATCCATATGTGCCTCACAAAAATATGTCTATCCATCTAGGCAGTCTGATTCCCTTCAGATATAGGGCAAATCCTGCCAGCATCAGCAGTGTTCTAATTATAAGTATGCTCAGCAGTATAGCCACCGTCTTCCTGTGTACCCGAAGCTGTGCCTGTTGCAGCATTATAGTTGAGTAGCAGTCTGCTAACTGCTCGTTGATACTCTTCAAATTCTCTGATAATGATGTCGATGTCCTCTTCCAGGACGCTGCTTCTTGCTGTGATACCTCTAATTTCTCGGACAGCATCTGCAACTGCTCTGTCACGTTCTCTGAGTTCGCTTTCAAGCGAATCAATTTGTCTCTGATACTCAAGTAGCTGCTCTGAATATCCTGCTCGTAAGTCTCCTGTGCTGCTACATGCAGACAGGAGCAGACAGACAAAAGCAGCAAAACTGCAAACAATCTTTTCCACATTTATTTCTCCTTTTTCATCTGCTCGGTGTATACCCTTCGTATGCGCACGAGCTCCGTGATTATTTCGCTTACCCATCTGTTCATGCGCTCCTGAAATTCAGGTGTCTTGAACTCAGGGCGCACGGCATAGTTGTATACAAGCGCGCATATCTTCTTCTGCTTCGTGCTTATGTAGGACTCGTCCGCTGTGATGTGATTGAATGTAATCCATTTCACGAACTCGTCGTAGGCATCCTCAAGTATGCAGCGCGTAAACCAGCCGCCATAAAGCAGTGTGTGGTCCGGGCATACTGCCGTTATCTTGCCTACAAGTCCCATGAGATAAGTGTGCGTAAAATCGCACTGCTCCTGTATAATCTTCCGTTCATAATACTGTTCTTTGCTTTCAGTACCTAACGAAACATGCTTTGTATTGATACTCAATGTGCCCGTTTTCACGAGCACAATGCCTCCGAATACGAGCACTACTGCTAAGAGCAGCACTTGCCATGTATACGGGCTTGTCAGTATCTTACTGATTGCCTCCCACATTGATACGCTCCTTCTTAGGTTCAGAACTTCTCCACATTTCAAGTATCTCTTCCTCTGTTATAGGATTACTGCTGTCGAGGGTGCCCGTCGTATACCATGCCCTGTTTCCTTCATTGTCAGTACCTACGATGTAAGGAACGAGCACCTTATACTTGTTGTACACCTCCACGGTATACTCGTCATCTGGAGCACCCCTAAGGTCAACGGTATAGTCCCCTTCAGTGTCAGATGCTCTTCTGTAGCCCTTAAGCTCTTTTTTGGTTATGGCTGTCTTTTTGTAGTAGACCATTCCGACTACAGCGGAAGACAGTGAAGGCAGACTGGTCACTATGGTGTGACCGTTTGCTTTTCCTATGAGCTGGTCTACTTCTGGGGCAGTATATATCTTAATACCGCCAAGCACATTAAGCATATTACCCCCTTACTCCGAGCAGGTTGAAGTGTGCAGGGTCATCAAGGAACTGCACCCGGAGCACCTTCCGCCAGCCAAGTGCCCTTGAGCGTGCATAGTTGCCGCTCATTCTCTGATAAACGGAACCTTCGACAGTCCCGTTAGTGATTGTCAGTATCGTGCCGTCCGTTCCTGCCGGAACCTGTGCCGAAATAAGCACATCATAGATGCCCCCGGCAACAGGCTCGAACGTAGCGGGCACCGTGATTGTAGTTTCTGCCGTATTGCCCGTGCCCGTCACGGCAATAGACTTTGCTGTTATTCTTTGAACGTACATAAACCCTCCAGTCAGTATAGAGCACCTACAGCACGACCATCATGCTGTAGGGAAAGCAGTAGGAAGCGTTCAGCTGTTGAACATAGCGATGATTTCCTGCTCGGAAATCGGCGTGTTCGGCACGCAGTTAGCCAAAAGCTCCAGTGAGCCGAGCACGGTACGCTGGTTGCCGAGCTTCTTCCACTCAATCTTGTTCAGCGTGGCATCGTCCGTGTCCGTGGAAACGAACGCACGGTACACATCACCTGCTTCGGCATCCCCTGACATGATGGCAACCATCTGGTCCGTGATTGTTGCCGTGACCTTTGCCTCGGATACAGGGAGGGCACTTGCCGTAGCATACACTGTAGGCGTTTCGTTCTCGAACACCGTCAACGGCGACGCGAGCTGCTTTGTCTGATACTCGGCAAGGTCGATTGCATTTCCGAGCACGTCGAACTTATACACGCCGTCGGAAAGGTCGGCTACCACAATGTTGGTGCCTGCATCCTGTACCGTGCCCGTGTCGCCCTCAACGAAGTCATTGTCCGTCTTGAAGCGGTTCTTGATGTTGTAGACCCAGCCTACCTCGAACAAGGTTACTTTTGTCCATTCCCCGTCCACATACTGCCACACGCCGCGCGAGTCGATGGCAGGCTGCCTGTCCGGGTTTGACACTGAAAGGTAGTCATCATCCGCATAGATGGCTGAACCTTTGACTTTATATGTTTTTGCTGTGCTCTTGCGGATTTCCTTGATGAGCACGTTAAGTCCAGTTTTGTCAAGATAAGGTGTTTCCATTCTATTCTCCTAAATAGGCTTATTATACCCCAAAACCTGCTATAGGCGGAAGGGGTGCAGCTGCAAAGGGTCCCGGTCCGGCATTGAACGTGTAGCCCTGAGGCATACGGAACACGCCCTGCATACGCACGTCGCTCTTCAGGTCCTGCACCTGGTCACGGAGACGCTGAATCTCGTTAGCATCCATCTTCTGATTGAGGGCAGCGAAACGCTTCTCGTTCTCAAGGTTGAGTGCGGCAATCTGCTGCTTGATTTCGCAGCAGCACTGGCTCTGGCTGGCACGAAGGTCGGCGAGCGTAACGGCATTGGCAGCGATATCACGCTGAAGCTCGTCATATTTGTCTCCGAGGTTGTTTGCGAGGTCGTGGTACACGTTGTTGACATTGTTGTTGATGTCACGGTTCTGGTCCTGCAAGTCGTTGAAGTTCATGCTGTTCTGGAGCTGCGAGGCAGATGCGGGTGCCTGGTCGCCGGTCATCGGAATCGGGCCTCTGCCTCCGAAGCCGCCGAATCCGCCGCCCATCATGGCAAGGAAGGCGAGGAACATGATTCCCCAGTCACCGTTCATACCATTTCCGCCGACCATTACGTTCGGCTGTCCACTTGTAATTTCCATAGTACACCCCCTAAGTGTCTAAATCTTACTGTATTCTCGCACATTTATGAATGTGCTATTTGTCCTTCGGACAATTTTCCAGTTTAATGTGCCTGATGTGCTCAATACACCAGAGCTTGAGCCTTTCATACCACCTGACCAGGAAAGCAAGGTGATAAGGGGCTTGCTGTCTCAACGTATATTTCATCAAGCACTCTCCCATTTTGGCGTAACTTTTTGGATGCTAGCGCAATATTTGATGCCTTTGTTGCCATAACCACCAGCAACGAGTGTCCCGTCTGAGAGTTCAACAGGAGCATACCAGTAGCCGCTTGTTACGTTACTGCCCTGCCACGTGACACCCTTGTCAGTTGAATACATGATGCTGGCGCTGCTAGTAACGAGTGTTCCGTCTGAGAGTTCAACAGGAGTGGCAAAGTTGCCGCTTGTGACATTACTGTCCTGCCATGTAATACCCTTGTCGGTCGAATATTTGATACCATAGTCCCTACTACTACAAGCAACAAGTGTTCCGTCAGACAGCTTGACTATAGCGACCCAGTTGCCACTTGTCACGTTACTGTCCTGCCATGTAGCGCCCTTGTCAGTCGAATATTTGATACCATAGACATTACTACTACCAGCAACAAGTGTTCCGTCAGACAGCTTGACTACAGTGACCCAGTTGCCACTTGTCACGTTACTGTCCTGCCATGTAGCACCCTTGTCGGTCGAATATTTAATGCCCTTGTCATTACTACTACCAGCAACAAGTGTTCCGTCAGACAGCTTGACTACAGTGACCCAGTTGCCACTTGTCACGTTACTGTCCTGCCATGTAGCACCCTTGTCGGTCGAATATTTAATGCCAATGCCACCAGCAACAAGTGTCCCGTCTGAGAGTTCAACAAAAATGTTAAAGGTGCTGCTTGTAATATTGCTGTCCTGCCATGTAATACCCTTGTCAGTGGAGTACTTGATGCCACTGTTGCTATAACTACCAGCAACGAGTGTTCCGTCTGACAGCTCGATGATAGTAATATAGATATCACTTGTTACGTTACTGTCCTGCCATGTAGCACCCTTGTCGGTGGAATACTTGATGCCCTTGCCACCAGCAACAAGTGTCCCGTCTGAGAGTTCAACAAAAATGTTAAAGATGCTGCTTGTAATATTGCTGTCCTGCCATGTAGCACCCTTGTCGGTGGAATACTTGATGCCCTTGCCACTAGCAACAAGTGTCCCGTCTGAGAGTTCAACAGGATTGTTCCAGTAGCCAGTTGTGACATTGCTGTTCTGCCATGCGGACATGTCCCTGACATAGCTTACGTCAAACATGGCATTGTACAGCTCATTTATGGCTGACACGATATCCGTCTTGCTGTCAGTTGCAAGCGACGGCAAATCGCCGACAGCTTTATTAGCTGCTTCCTTTATCTGTTCTACAAAAATTGGAAGGCTTTTGTCGTCAAAATAGTACTTATGAGAAATCATCACTTGCCTCCTACCATCCTGAGACCCATAGCCTGGATGTCCATAGTCTCGGCGGTCGTGCTTGACCTTGTTTCAGCAACCTCTTCCTCGTGCTCTTCTGCGAGCATGAGCTGGTGCGTGTAGTGCCAGAGTGCACCGTAAGTCTTTATGCACTTTATCATGCACATGTCGTTCGTGCCCTCCACGTTCAGGTGCTCAAGTTTTTCCTTGAAGCACTCCCTGAGTACACTTTCCTTGAATTTAAGCTCTTCATGTGTCATATCTGAATCCCCCATTGTCTTGCGACAGCCTCCAAGTCCATGCCCTTCTGCTTGTAAAGGTTGCGAAGGACTCCGAGCTGCTGCTTCTTGTTTTTGTCGGTGAACATTTCCTGTGCCTTCTGCCATTCGGCAGGGTGCTGAGCAATCATGCCTTGCATGGCATACTGCATCAGCATACCTTGTGGATTCTGCATGGCACCCATAGCCTGAAACATATTCATAGGCAAGTTACTCCCATTCAATAAACCCGTTGCCATCAATGGACTTCACGGTCTTGATGTACTTTCCCGTGTCATTGATTATGGCTGCAATGTCCCCTACTTGCCAAACCCTGTCCTTACTAAGGTATGTCCTTGGCAGGTCACTCTCATGCTCATAGACAGGTGTGTGTACAAGGAAATGAAGGTTGCCCGTATCTTCCTTGATAAGTGCTTCCTCACCCTCAGCACGTTCCTTTTCTGCATCAATGGCTTTGGAAAGACCACTCTCATGCTCAGGGTCTTTGGCAAGCTGCTTAGTATGCTCGGTGTCGTTGGCATCAGAGCGTTCCTTGAGGATATCAAGTTCCTGCTTGAGTGCCCTGACGAGCCTTGCAAGTTCCGCAGGGTCTGTCGGGATAGTCCCGTCCCTGTTCGTTTCGGCAACCATCTTTGACCTTGCCTTGATGATGCTGAAGTCCTGCAAAGGCAGGAGCAGGGCTGTATGGTCCTCGTCCACATATGGCAGGATACCTTTTTCCGCAAGGGCTTCGTTGCCGAGTACGGGTATGGACGTTCCGTCCGTAGCATACCAGCCTTCCGGTACGTTGATTGCCCGCCGCATGACCACATTATTGCCGTCCCTGATTTCCTCGAAGGCTGCCCATTGTATGATGGAGCCTACGGACAGCATAGCAAGACTGTCAATGTCAGCATCCGTTACGAACGGATGCTCCACACCATCTTCTCCGAGCAGGACGGGTCTCCTAGAAAGGCGCAGTCTCCTGAAAGCCTCATTGCCGATAAGGAGTTCCTTTTGCTCGGTCCCTTCCGAATCGGTATAGGTTGCAGACTGCATGAAGGGAACGTCGTCCTTGTCCTTAAGCACAGATATGGCAATACTGTCAAGCGTAAGGGAGCCTGCTGTAAGAATGGCTGCATTGCTATCCAGAGGCATAGGTGCTGTTATTGCCAGCCTTGTGTATACTTTGGATACTTTCCCGCCGGGCATGAAGTTTGTGCCTGCAATGAGCACTTCAAGCTCTTCGGGTCTTCTCTCTTCTTCGGTAGAAAGGGCAAGGTATACACTATCCTTATTGTCCGACGTATCCGTCGCATGGATTACATGGAACCTAAGCCCTTTCCAGTAGTCCGTTGTGGTCTTGCTTACGAGTGCCTGTATGCAGGCGTGCTCGTTGTCCGCAAGTGCTACGTCGATAATAGCATCAAAAGGCTTGGAGTTCCTGTACTTAAGGTACACCCTGCATGACTTCGCCGTGCTTCCAAGCTCATCATCACAGTCACCCCAGTCGGAGGACAAGCGCCCGATTATGTACAGACCATATGTACTGGTGTCATTCGCAGCACCCGTTCCGGCATACTGCATCGTCACCTTTTCCCACCTCGTGAAGTCAGCGGTGGATTTGATGTGAAGTGCGCCCACAAAATAGCGCGAGGTAGCCACCACGTTTTTCAGGAGTGCCACTGTTTCTTTATTGCTGCCAGCAGCACCCTCTATGTCGAGCAGTGCAACTTTCTCGTCAAGTTTCTCTACAAGTGCTGTCAGGCAGCTGTCGCCTACATTAAGCTGCTTGTCAAGCTCTTCGGTCTTGGCAATGTTGGCACCAAGTTTTTTTGTCAGGCAGCTGTCGCCTGCATTAAGCTGCCCGTCAAGCTCTTCGGTCTTGGCAATGTTGGCACCAAGTTTTTTTGTCAGGCAGCTGTCGCCTGCATTAAGCTGCTTGTCAAGCTCTTCGATTTTCGTGGACGCATCGGACATACCTTTCTGCAAAGTTGCTTGCACCGAAGCATCCGCCTTGTTGCCGAGCTTCAGGAGTATCTCATTAAGCACTTCCCTTATTCCGTGCACGAACCCTTCTGTTTTTATGGTCGGAAGCTCCCCGTCACCGCCGGAAGAGACTGCTTCAGAAAAACCCACGGTTTTCTGCATGTGCTCATGCAGCTCGGTTGCGAGTGTCTGATACTCCTTTACAAGTTTAAGTATGGCTTCTGTGGAGGCACCACCGTTTCCCTGGGGACCGTTCCACTCACTAAAAGCACCCATAATGTTCTCCTGTTATTGTGCAGGCTGTTCTTCTTGAGGAGTCTGTACCTGCTCAGACTGTAGCTGCTGTGCAGCAGTTTGCACAACACCCCTTACCCAGTTTTTGTAGCCGATTGCCAGGTTTTCAGGCAGTTTCACGTCCGCTGTAAGCTGCCTTTCAAAGTTTTCTTTCAGCAGACCATTGATTTCCTGCAACGTGAGCATGTCTATGCCTCAGTCTTTATAGCAGCAATCTTCTTGCGCAATTCTGCAAGTCCTGTCGATGAGTCTTTTGAAGGCTTTTCGCTCTTACCCGTCTCCGCAGGAGCAGGGGCAGGTTCTGCCTTTTCCAAATCATCAAGGCGACCGTAAGTATCAATGGTGGTGCCGTCGGGTGCCTTTAGGTAATTAGGAATCTTATATCCAAGAAGCATCTCGGCATCGTCAAGGTCGATGTTGCCCGTTATGGCAAGGTCCGTGATGACTGCCTGATACAGGGGCGTGCGCCTCTGGTTATCAAGCATGATATTGTTCAGTGTATTCTTTCTTTTCATAGTTTCTCCTTATGCTTGTATGTATCAAAGTTCGAAGAAGTCAGGCGGGACACCTGCATTTAGCAGGTCCGCAATGATGTTGGCTTTAGGAAGGTCATTGTCAAAGTCCTCTTCCGCCTTGTGGATAGCTGCCTCTACAGAAGGACTTGCATTTTCTAGTGCCTGGTCCTTAAGTGACTTCAAGCCATTGGAGCCATCCGCAAAGAAATCATCTACTCTTGTAAAGGCATCGTCCTCAGACAAAGCAAGTGCCTTCTCTACCCACTCATCGGTTGTTCCCGTAGCATCTGACATTTCATCATATTCGTATTTATTACGAAGCATAGCAACAGGTGTCTTTATGTACCTGTCAACGACACCATTGTCATCTGTATGCTGGTCCCTGCTGCTTTTGAAGCGTGCATCAGGGCGCATTTCTTTCGTATATATGTATTTGGAAGGCTTTCCATCAGGACCGATGCCTTCTCTACGACCACTCGCAGCACCTGTACGGTTATCAACTGTGTATGCGAACGGAAAGTAGGTCTTATGCAGGGTGCCCCGAACGCGCACGAGATTCCAGAACTCGACCCCCACAGCATGGCGGTCTTCCCCTTTTGCTCCGGGTGCCATAGTACCGTTCTTACCAAGAATGATGAGGCGCACGGCTACATCATTGGGCAGGTTGAAGAATACCACGGTATCCCCGCGCTTGGTAAATTCCACCATAAGCAGACTGTATAGGGCATTATATTTTAAGGATTTTATATGCCCTCCCTTACACTCTGCTTCCATGATGTTGCCCTGCTGTGCCTTATTCTCAAAGGCATATGCTACAAGGTCAGCTGGCGAACGTATGTCACGTGCCAGCTTCTTGCCTTGCAGCCAGCCCTGCGTCAGGGAAGTCTCATTCTCGTTGTAATAGTTGTGCAGTGCCCTGTAGTCCTGCTCCGGCATATAGAAGTCACCACCGTCAAGAATACGGCTGCGCCTTACTTTAGGATAGCTTATTTTAGGGTACACGGCACGTATACCCCTGCTATTGACCTTTGACATAAGCCTGAAGGCTTCCTTCTTATTCTTGTTGGAACGCTGCTTTCCCTTGAACCATGAAGGAAAAGCAGGGTTAAACGGTGATGGTCCTACGGGCATATGCTACTCCTTTACTTAGACTGTAGTGAGGTCAGTGATAGGCTCACGGAGCTTGACCACAGTATATGTATACGGATATTCCGTATACAGAGCACCCATTTCGTGCATTGCTACAGGAATGACGTTCTTCGGGTGGCGGATGTTGCTTCCGTTCTCGAACGAAGCGAGCCTTCCGTCACGAAGTGTAGCAGCACCATAAGTAATTCGGTGTGAGAGGTCGAGCTTAGCAATAAGCTCCGACGGAACCTGGAGGTCCTGAATCTTCGGAGGCACTGATTTGCCCCAAGTATCCTGGATGAAGTTGTCAATCTCCATCGTTGCGTTGTCCCAGCAGTTGTATGAGAGGTCGTCTTTTGGTCCGATGATGATGACATCCGTAGGCATGTTAAGGTCTTCAACGACTTCCTTGACTGTCTGGTTGCCAATCTGGTAGTCGGTAGTCTTTACGCCACGCTGGTAGATAATAGGTCCTGCAACGAAGTTGTCACGGAGTACCTGCACGGAGTTGCCCTCCTCATAGCCGAGAGCGGCACGTGTGACAGGGTTCATCCAAACGCCGATTTCAGCATACGGAACGGTAGCCTTTGTAAGGAAGGCACCGCGCATGATTGCATCGATGATATGCTCGCCTTCCTTCTGCAAGACGTAGCCACCCGCCTGCTCCGTAGAGTAGCGGAGACGGTTAGTCTGTCCACGGAAAGCAAGGTCAAGACCAAGGCGTGTCTCCATGTCGGCAGGGTCAGAATACCACGGGAAGAGGTCTGCAATACCCTCCATAGCACCTGTAACGGCATTGTCACCCGATGTGTACGTACCCGTAGCGGTGAAACGGTCATAGACACCCTGGAAAGGACCCGAAGCGACGGTAATTGCAGCGTCGTCCCAGTTGCTGAAAGCATCAGCAGGCATACCTACGATTTCACGGTTCATGGCAACCTCAAGGAACTGTCCGTCCTCCCAGCGGGATACTGTCGTACCAATAGGCAGAAGGGAAAGCTCGCCCGGCTGGTTGTCAAGGACGAGATAAAGCTCCGTCACGTCTGCTGTTCCCCACGGTGCAGCCTCCTTTGTCTTGATGAGCATCTTTCCGCGCTTGAAGTTGCTGTTGAATACGTTTACAGGCACCTTGATTGTGAACGGTGTGTCGAGCACAGGCGTATGCACGTTGGCTACAGGGTTTTTTGAGGCACCCACTGTCGGAGCGTCAATCGATGCACGAATCTGGTGCACGACACCAAAGCGTCCGTGAATGGCAAAGTTCTTGAACTGTGCTGCAACGTTGTTGCGCAATGAGTGCATACGTGTAGCATAGTCAGTCTCGAAAGCCGCTTTTTTCTCTTTTGTCTCAAGGTTGAGCATCATGTCAATGTCGAAACCGTCCGAAACTGTTCCGTATGTAGCATGATATGTACCGTACTCAAGCTCGCCCGGCTTTCTCAAGCCTACGGATTCCTTGAACACCTGGGAGTTCAAGGAACCTCCGGTATTCGTGTTCGAAAGAAGCATACGATATTCAAATTTATCGCTGAACTTCCAGTCACGCTTTTTGTTGCGGATAAGACGGACGACATCCGACTGGCAAGGGAAAAGTCCGTTGAGAAGATAGTCCGTGATAAATACCTGTTTGCTGAGGGATTCAAGCTGGTCCTGTGTAATCATAAATAAACTCCTTAATTACCTGTTAAAGTCTGTGCTCAAGCAGAGCGCACAATACGTTTTTCTGTGTTTCGTCCGAAACAGTGTCCGACTGATAGCGTCCTTTCGGACCCCTTTCCATCATCCTGCGCCTCCTCGCCTCCATAGAGAAAGGATTGGATGCATCAAGGCTGATGTCAGGAAGGTCAGGCTTGAGGTCGGAAAGGCTGCGCCTTTTTCCCCAGTTGTCCTGCATATCCTTGTTGCGTTCCTCACGGGTCCATGCCACATCGTAAGGGTCGCTGATTCCCTGCTGCCGCCTGCGGATATCTGCTTCCTGTTCGGCTGTAAGCTGATGACCGAGTATGGCTTCCCTGCGCTTGCACTCAGCATCGGAAAGTGTCTCCTTGTCGGAAAGCTCCCCTTTCGTTTTGCCTGTGGAAGATATTTCGCTGTCCTCGGAAAGCTCCTTTGCCTTCTTCTGAGCAGCCTTGTCTTCCTTATCTGAATCAGCAGTGGATGCTACAAAATCAGGGCTGCCATCTCCGTTAGCGTCCACAACAGCCATGTCCTTGTCACCGTCCCCGTTGGAATCAGATGATTCCCATGATACCTGCTCAGGCTCTATTCCCTGAAGCACGCCCATTTCATACTGCTGGAAAGGCGAGCCTTCTGCATAGAACTCTTCCCATTCATCATCACTTTCAGGTGTCTCGAACGGATAGTTCCCATGCACAGCATCTGCCAAAGCATCCTCGTTATCAAACTCCTGCCCCACCAGCTTTTGAACGGTGGCTGCAATCGCTTCTTTAAGTTTGTCAGGGCTTATGTTTCTCCATCCCATTAGAAACCTCCCAAGCATGGTCCAAGAATGTTCGGATTGATATTAGACCTGCTATGTGCTTGTCTGAACTTCTGCCTGCGTGCAGGAGTCATCAGACTCTGTATGTTTTTCATGCGCGCATCGCTCATCGTGCCTCCTTCAGGTGGCGGTGGCGGTGGCGGAGCACCTGCATCACTTGGTGGCGGTGGCGGAGCACCTGCATCACTTGGTGGCGGTGGCGGAGCACCTGCATCACCTGGTGGCGGTGGCGGAGCACCTGCATCACCTGGTGGCGGTGGCGGTGGCGGAGCACCCATATCCTGTCCCATATCAGGGGGCAGGTCATTCATCATAGGCATACCACTTTCAGGTGGCATTATCTGCTGTGCTGTCGGAGAGGCACCACTGGCATCAAGGGCGGACTGTACCGAATCAGCCACAGCCTGTGTCTGCTGCAACTGCTGTGAAATAGCAGAGGTGAATCCTGAGAGCTTCATCTGTAGCATGTTCAAATCGTCCACAAGACCCGACAACAGCTCCCTAAGCATTGCTTCTGTGGCTGCCTGTGTATCAACGCCATGAGCACGAAGCTGTCCAAGAAGAAGCTCGCCAAGTCCAGAGTCATTGCCGAACCATGAACCATACCCCTGCATCAAATTATCCATGCTCAACCACGGTGGTGTAGCAGCAGGCATCTCAGGCGCAGCAGGCATCCCTTCAGGTGCCTGTGTCTGCTGTATTTCCTGCAAACCCTGTTGCAATTCAGGTAGTTCCATAAATACTCCTATTTATACAATATACATATTATATACAACTTGTTAAAGTTGTAAACCTCTTCCGGCAAGGCTGTTGCCCCTTCTATCTTCCCCTACTTTCTTATCCTTCCATGTAGACATGAACTTGCCGATTACATCATCTACCATGCCTGCATATTCAGAATCGGAAAAGGACATGCCATATTTCAGACAGTAATCCTTAGCAACATAATATAGCCTTTTTCGCATGGCTTCGTTTATGCTGGGATTCTGCATGGATGTATAGTCTGCCTCATTGCTGAGATATTTACGCAGGGCATCCATACAGGCTTCCCGGCTCTGATTGCCCTCAGCAGCCTCCCTGTTTTCAGCAATCATATATAGTCTCCAAGCGTAGCAGGGTTCACGTTCGTAATGCGCTTCCATGCAGATTTATCCCTATCCAAGAACGCCTCGAAAGCGTACTTAGCCTCCAGCAGCTCCTTCTTTACGCCCATGATATCTGATTCATTGAGAGCTGCCAGCTTATCAGCCAGACGAGCAACCAGATACCTGTACATCTCAGGAATAGGATAGTTGAGCAATGTATCCGGTGTCCAGCCAAGCTCCTTTATTCTAGGCAGCATGTTCTCGTCCAGGTCGTTGTAGTCCTTTATGACGACGGACATGCCCGTCTTGTCATTCCAATGGCACTGCACATACTCAACGTTGGAGTTGCGACCCGTAAACGCAAAAGGATTATATTCGTTGAACTGCTTTTCCCTGTCGAAGAAGCCCGACAGGTGCTCACCCGTAATTGAGTGCTCATATGTCACGAAGATATAAGGGTAGTCGCAGGACACATAGCACAGCTTCCACTCGCCGTCGGAAGAGTCTTTCAACGGTGCCGCCGTGATTATGCCCGTGATATCCTCCTGCTCATGTGTGCCCCTATGCGTCATCACCCATCTCTTAGCATTGAGGATGTCCTCCCTTGTAGCAGAAGAAAGTGCAGTTTCCTTTTCTTCTGAGTCAAAGCAGCTCAGCCTAAAAAGATTGTACAGCTCACCATAAACAGTAGGCTGACCCCATTCCACTTCGCCTTCCACGATGCTGTTCTCATACAGCTTCGGGTCACGGTTATGGTGCGTAAAGAATATCTGCGGACAGATAGGCACATAATACAGCCATACGTTCCTTCTTTCAGCACTCGGACAGTAGAGCTCCGTGCCACTTATCTTGTAAACGCCATAGGCAGTAAGGTCGCTGCTTCCTGCTGACCGGTACACGTACCTGTCATAGCCTACAGGGGACTGTGCCTCATAAATCTGAATGGAGTTCTTTACAAAAGGGGGCAGCTTCGTAAGTGCCTTAGTAAGTCTTACATTGACACCGTAGTAGCCGTCATCTATAGCAGCCATACGGTCATAAATATCGCGCCAGGCGTAGTTAAGGAAGCTGAGACAGTCTGAGAACGTGTAACTGTTCAGTGCCTTTGTCTGTGCCAGGCGCATAGCATCCTCCAAAGCGTCAGATGCAAAATGCCTCATATCTACCTGTAGCATATTTTCTCCTTATTTAATCGGTGGGCGGCGTCTCATGTGGCAGGTTCAAGAAAGGAAGTGCCCCATTGAACATCGAATTGAAGCCATTAAGCACAGGACTCATCAGCATCCCACTGAGCATACTCAAGCCCCCTATCTGTAGAAAGGCAGCTTCTTTAGGGTCACTGACACCTTCGGTCAAAGCATTGAGGTACTGGTATGCAGTCATAACAGCAGGGTTTGGTGCCATGCCTCCGCTAAGAGAAGCATATATCTGTGAGAAAGGATATTTAAGCTGGGATATCTTTGTCATAACCCTGTCACGAATATCAAGGCTGAGTTCCTGCGAGAACTTGTTCATAAAGTTGCTCCAGTACGTTGACCAGCTCTGACCATACTCCGCGTTCCATTTGCCAGCCTGCATAGTACGCTGCAAGTCAATTCCTGTCTGCGAAGCGTACCTGGTGAGGTCTGACTTAACCTTGTCCGCCATCTTCTGCAATTCAAGAGGGTAGTCCTGAATGTTCTCAGCCCTGTTTACCTGCCGGCTGCGTGCCTGCTCATCAAGACGTTCATCAGCACGCATCTGTCTCATTTCCTGTGTCTCAATAGGCTGCCATTTCTCGGAATAGCCTTCCTGATACTCATTCGTACCAAAACCGCTGTTCGTGCGCCTGCCTATCTTGGCAGCCCTCCAATGCCTCTGGTTATTGAAGGCATCCGCCAAACGTGACTGGCTGAGCGTCGTGTTGAATGAACGGTTATTGAGATTGCCGTTAGGGTTATTCTTCGCAAGGTTCCAGTTCCAGTAGCCATACATCTTGTACCACTGCTCAGGAGTCATCGCAAAATCGTCCACAATCTGATTCTGCCTTTTACCATGCCTATTGAGGTCATTGCCCTCATCCTCCGTCGTGTACATGTTCATGGTCTGCAACTGCTTGGAAGTAGCACTCGCTCTAGGGTCGCTCGGAACCTGCGCTATAGGCATGTCAGTATACTGCCCTTTATTGTAGCTTGATGTCTCTCCTCCTGATGTGCCAGTAGGCTGAGTACCGGTAGGCTGAGTACCAGTAGGCTGAGTACCAGTAGGCTGAGTACCAGTAGGCTGAGTACCACCACTAAGTTCATCCAAATTGAGTCCTAAGTTTATGGAAAGACCCCCAAATTCTCTTTTAGACATGCAAAGCTCCTATTTTTTTAGCAAAGGGTTAAGGTTTTTGTTCACTCTCAGTGACCATGCAAGGACCTTCTTAGCATCCGTAAGGTTGTACCCCTTCTTAATGTACTCTATCAGTGCTTTAACGGCTGCCTGTTCCTGCGCCGACATAGGCTCGATAGGGTTATTGACGTAAGCACTGAGAAACTTCACATAAGCAGCAGGGTCACTCTGATAAGCATTTATCTTCTGAGCACACCTGTTCCAGTAACCTAAATACTGCTCTATGTAAGACTCAGAAGCAGCCAGCTTTGCAGCGAACTGAGGCTCATCAGGTATACCCTTATACACCTGAACCTCCCTGTCATACAGACTTTTAATCTGCTTCATTATGACAACCAGCTGTTCGGGGCTGCTCCTGTCAATAGTAGTACCATAGTCGGCTGTATCCTTTGCGTTCTTATCCGACCAGTAGGACATGTTCCTGCTGTTGTCACCCTTCCCTTTGCTCAGAATGTAGCGCGCCATACTGTTGGGAGTATTGCGCTCACCCACATCTACGGCGGACTTAAACCATGCAGCTGCACCCTGCTCACTGTCACGAACCACCCTTGCACAGTCAATAAGCTCCGAGTATTCCTTCGGATTGTTCTTAGCAAGCTGTTCAAGGCGTGCCTTCAGCTGAGCAGTGCTCATCCGCCTGCTTCCAAGAATTTCATACATCCTTGCTGTTTTCTGCTGAAGCTCATTTTCTTTGGAGGCAGGTGTCTGCCCCTGCGGCTGCTGTTGTGAGTTATCATGTGTACTGTTTATGTAGGCGTTGAGGTCAGTCACCCAAGTGTTATTAGTTTCTGCCATAGACAGCATCCTCCAGTTCAATCATGCGCCTTGCAAGGTCGCCTATGACACCAGCATTGACAAGAGCAAGCCTGTTGCCGTCAACAACCTTGACACCTTGAGGTGTTTCCCGGACACAATCAGGAGCAACCTTCTCGATGTCCTGTGCCATAGGACCCCTGTGCTTCTCAGTAGGGTCCAGCGAAGGGTCTATCTTCGTAGCGGATTCCTTGTATGTATACAGGAAGTTACGCAGGTTATCCGCATACTCCTGCACCATGTCGTCAGACCATTCCCCTGATGATGAAGGGTCAAGATTGCCGTCGCCTTTCCCCATGATGTACATGAGTGCGGAAAGCTCGTCTTCCGTAAGAGGCTCTTTCTTGTTGGCAAGATTCTTCACAACCTTCTGATTAAAGTCGGACACCACCATTGAACTTACATAAGGTTCGATGGCTTCCATGACAGCATCGGACTGCAAGAAAGCACTGAAAACCTCAGCAAGAGCGTTCATTATCTCATCCATGTCAGCCTCCTAGCTGTTCATAGGGATTCTCGTCGTCTTCCCTTTGTCCTCGTAGTAGGCTCCGCTAGGATGCTCTCTAAGAAGAAGCTCGATGTTCTGCTCCTTCTCACGGTTCGACTTGAGGTCATTTGCCCAATACTTAAGCGTATCATGGATAGTGTCCCCAGCAGCTTCTTGTACAAGACCCTTTGCCTGAGCACCCGCTGCCATTGCAGGTGCCATCGCAAATGGATTGCTGAATCCCGGACTCTGCAAGCCCTGAGAGACAGCCATAAGGGCATTTCCAAGAAGACTGTTATAGCCTTTTGCGGCAGTCCCGGCACCCTTTGCAATGTTGGCTGCCGCAGGAAGTACCGTATCCACTGCCATCTGGAAAGGATTACGCCTGTACCTGAGCATTTCTGCCTGTATCTCTTCTTCGGAGCGTGTAGACGTAGGAGCACCCGTAGAGGCATCCGTAGAGGCACCCTCCGCCCCCTGTGCTCCCTGCGATGCAGGACTGCCTTTTCCGCCGTTGCTGCCCATACCCAATGCAGAGCCTATCATATTCCCGGCAACATCACCCACCTTCTCGACAATCATCTTATGGACAGGCGAGTTAGGGTCCAGTGCCTCCTTGATAAAGAGTTTCAATGCCATGTCTATCACAAATTTAGGTATCGCCATATACAACCTCCTAATAGCGTATGCTGCCCAATGCAGTGTTCACGTTCTGCTGTGCCTCCTGCTGGTCCTGCAACTGTACATTGGACTTTTTGACATATTCGTCGATGTCCGCCTTAGTCTGTGCATCAACCTGATTCGGGTCGCCCACGTTTCTGCCCGTAGCGGCGTTGTAGTCCTCAATAAACTTCGGGTACAGGCATTTTACAAGATAATCGGCACTTCGGTCAAAAGTCTGCCTTTCTGGAGGCAATGGCTTTACACCGTACTTTTTAATCAATGCCTGTATTGAAGGCGTGGTATATTTATCCGCATCCTTCTGGCTGCCCTCAATATAATTGAGGACAACATGAAGGTTGCCGTCCCCATCATCGCTGGTTTCTGCTTCATCAGGGGGCTGTTCCTTCGGCTCCGTGCCATTGGAGTTGCCTTTGCCATCACTGCTAGTAGTACCTTCGCCATCGGGATTACCTCCCTCGGACAAAGCATTGGACCTGTTGTTCGAGACATACATATCCAAGTAGTCATGGTTCTCCTTACCTATGGCACCACGCTCCTCTTCAGCAGTCTGCCTTGAACCCCACATTTCACGCAAGTTCTTGACCCCTTCAGCACGCTGCTGGTCTTTACGCTGCATATATGTGTTGTAATCGGCAGCCTTCACATCGCGTTCAAGGGCAGCAGCTCCAGCAGAAGCATCTCCTAAGTTATGTACTTTCTGGTCGTTCTCGGCAGCTGCCTGAGAGGCTGCATTTTTCTCGGCTTCGACCCTATAGTCACTGTTGCCTACCCGAAAGTTTTGCTGTGCATTTTTCTGCTCATCGCCTGCCTGCCTATCGTGCATCTCAGCCTGCCTCTGTAAATGTTCGACATTAGGTGCCTGTATTTTTCCATTAGCCATCTTGCCATAGAAGTAGTCTGCAAGCCCAGCATATTGTGCAGTCTTGCCGTTCTCAGCAGGTTTGTTGCCGTTCTCAGCAGGTTTGTTGCCGTTCTCAGCAGGTTTGTTGCCGTTCTCAGCAGGTTTGTTGCCGTTCTCAGCAGGTTTGTTGCCGTTCTCAGCAGG
>Ga0326514_10000301_pt1 | contig 33458 bp, 24 predicted proteins | sample 3_2548_0518_D_FD_203653 | JGI IMG/M metagenome (GOLD analysis project Ga0326514, IMG submission 203653) | Bovine rumen microbial communities from UC Davis, California, United States - 3_2548_0518 | ecosystem: Host-associated > Mammals > Digestive system > Stomach > Rumen | place: USA... | reverse complement strand
CTGTGGATGGAACTTGTAGAGCGTATCGATGATGGTATTCTCGGTGAAGCTCTTGGAGATCGTGGTAGCAGATACAGAACTTGCAATATCAGTCAGATACTTCTCAGCGCCCGGTGCCTTGTACAGAGCGGAAGCAAGAGGAGTGAAGACCCTCTTGACTGCCGGAACATAGGCCGGGACATTCATGATGACCGAATACAGCGGGAACAGGACCAGCATGGAGATTGCCATCTGCACACAGGAACCAGCCGGATTGACGCCGTACTTTGCATAGACCATCTTGGTCTCGTCATTCATTTTCTGCATGGAGACCTGGTCGTTTTTGCCCTTGTACTTCTTCTGGATCTCATTCAGTTCAGGCTGCATGAGAGGGGTCATTCTGGAAAACTTCTGCTGACGGTAAGTAAGCGGAAGCATAGCCATCAGAATGACGAAGGTAAAGACAATGATCGCCAGACCGATATTATCAAGACCGATCCCAGACAGCAGGAAAAACAGGCCGGTCATGATCCAGCCCAGTACGATTGCTACAGGGCCGAACAGAAAATTCTTGCTTTGAGTCAGTAAGCTCATTGATCTGTCCTTTCGAAAATATATTCAGTTGCTCCTCACGGAACCGGGTCATACCCTCCGTGTGAAAATGGATTGCACCGGAGAATCCGCCATGCCGCGAGGATTCCGCCCTTCAGGGCCCCGTACTTCTCGATCGCCTGCAGGGCATAATTGCTGCAGGTGGGAATATAGGGACACTTCGTGGACTTGAGCGGAGACAAGTACTTCTGATACCAGCGGATCGCCGCTATCATAAATCTTTTCAAAGCGCTTCTCTCCTTTCCGCCCCATCCCTTTCGGAAATGGTTCTTGCCTTATTTATGATGCCGGAGGAATCTCAGGCATCCACACTGTTCATTGTTTCTGCTTTCCTGACAGCCTTGAGTTTCCGGGCTGTATGAAGCAGCGCGCGGTCGATATCAGAGAACGAAAGTTCTCTCGCGCCGGGTCTCACAATGACAACCATATCAAGACCCCTGTCGAATTCATGATCATGCAAGCGATAGCTTTCTCTCACCAATCTGCACAGATGGTGCCTTACAACACTGTTTCCCACTTTCTTGCTCACCGATATGCCGACCCTGTTCTTTTCGTATCCCGCCATCTTCCAGGAATGAGGCATGCGCGCTTTCTTTTCCGGAGATTCCTCTCCCTCTGCGCCTTTGGAGTTTCTGATCTCCCACTCCCTCATCTTGTCAGCTCTGCGGAATATATAGAGAACCAGGGCCCGGTTTGCAGCGGACCTCCCGTGGTTATACACAATCTGAAAGTCCTTGTTTTCTCTTAAGCTTTCTGAGTTGTCCGTGTAATTCATCTAAAGCCAGATCCTATTGTGTACCTTTTTCATGCGGAGGAAGTTCAGACACCCACCCGGCGCCCATCTCCGGAACGGCGGACAGGGCGTATGAAATTCCGGCGCAGGAGAATCCGGTACACGAAAAAGGAGCTCCGACAGCGAAGGTTTCGAAGTATCTTCGAAACTCCTCACTCCCGAAACTCCTTCGTGAAAGTTCAATCTTTCAGTTAAAGCTGCATCAGACGGTCAGAGCTTTTCTTCCTCTGGCTCTTCTCGCAGCAAGTACCTTTCTTCCGCCCTTTGTAGCCATTCTCGCGCGGAATCCGTGGACTCTGTGGTACTGCTTCTTATGCGGCTGAAATGTCATCTTTGCCATGATCCAAACACCCCCTTTTTCTCCCATTCCCACTTGCTCTTTCTGCAGGCGGTATGTTTCTTTATTCTCTTCTGCTTAAGGGAAAACAGCTTTTTCCAAACAGTATTTCGAGAAAACATCGCTATAATTATATTCATACAAGCCTTCCCCGTCAAGCGGAAAACTTATCCACTTTTTTCTGTGGATATGTGGGAGAAAACCGGTGGACAACCAGCCTTCTGGTGGAGGATGAATTCACTCTGCATCCTCCTGACAAGCCAGCAAGGCTCATTTGCCCATCCACAAGGATGGGCAGAAGTTATCCACACACCTTCGATCCATCGTATTGAAAAAAAACAGGCTTTCCGTTAAACTTTACATATATTTGGATTTTGGGCTTTTCTGCCATGCGGAAGGGCCCATTTTCCGGCAGAACGATACGGAATGTGGGTATGTTATGGAACTTGTAGAAGAAAAGTGGGATGAGATTCTCGAGAATGTTCACCGGGAATATGAGATATCGGACATCGCCTTCAAGGCGTGGCTGAAACCTCTGACGATCTTTCATATAGAAGGGAATGTGATCCAGCTTCTTGTCCCGAATGGCCAGATGGCGATCGAATATATTCAGAAGAAGTATTCGATCCAGCTGAAAGTGGGGATCGCTGAAGCGACGGGAGTGGAATATGATCTGGAATATCTGACGCCTGAGGAGGCGAAAGAGCACAAACTCAGGGTCGCAAACCAGAAGAAGAGCAGCGATGATGATCTGGACCCCAAGACAAAAGTTGCCCTTGAGGAAGCCGGGCTTAACCCGAAGTATACATTTGACACATTTGTCGTCGGCGAAAACAACCGCTTTGCCTATGCTGCCGCGGTCGCGATTGCTGAAGCTCCGGGCAAAGTATATAACCCGTTTTTCATATACGGAGGCTCGGGTCTGGGAAAGACGCATATGATGCACTCGATTGCGCATCATATCATCACGACCCAGCCTGACAAGATCGTGCGGTATGTTTCCTCGGAGATCTTCACGAATGAGCTGATCAATGCGCTGAAGAATTCCAACAATGTAAGCCTGATGAATGCTTTCCGTCAGAAGTACCGCAATGTGGATGTTCTTCTGATCGATGACATTCAGTTTATTATAGGAAAGGATGCAACTCAGAATGAGTTCTTCCATACCTTCAATGACCTGTTTGATCAGTCAAAGCAGATCATCATCTCGTCCGATCGTCCCCCAAAGGACTTTGACGCCCTGGATGACCGTATGAAGAACCGTCTGGCATGGGGCCTGCAGGCTGATGTAAAGCGTCCGGACTATGAGACCAGGATGGCGATCCTGCAGAAAAAAGCTGAGTCCGAGGGTTACGCGATCGATAATGAAGTGCTTCAGTATATCGCAACCAACATCCAGTCCAATATCCGTGAGCTGGAAGGCGCCCTGATCAAGCTGATTGCCTTCAGCAGGCTGGACCACGGCCGCCCGATCGATATCTCTATGGCCCGGGATGCTCTTCGTGACCTGATCACGCCGAATGAAAGCCGTCAGATCACCCCTGATACGATCGTCGATATCGTTGCGGAGCACTTTAATATCACCAGAGGCGATATTATGTCAAAGAAGCGCAACGCAGAGATCGCTCAGCCCCGCCAGATCGTTATGTACCTCTGCAGGGATATCCTCGATATCCCTTACAAGCAGATCGGAAAGGTGCTTGGACGCGACCATTCGACCGTCATGCATGGCATCACGGCAGTGGAAGACGAGATGAGCGCCTATCCGGAGATGCAGAGAACGATCGACGTTCTGAAGAAGAAAATCAGTCCGGGTGGATAATTTCCAGGATATCAATACGTAAACCTGCGGTTTTCTATACTTCTTCACATGTAAACCACATGTTACTTTCTTGTAAATACAGTGAAAAATAAACTTTTCCACTTATCCACAAAGGATAATAATGGTACTTAGGATTTTATATTTTTAATTATTTCTCTGAGCGCGGAGCGCGCGGGAGGGGACAGGAGATTTCAGAAAATGATTATCAGAGCACAGAAGTCAGAACTTCAGAGATCCATCCGTACTGTCATGAGTGCAGTACCGGGAAAGACGACCATGGATATCCTGAGCTGCATCCTGATCGATGCAACTGTAGACCAGATCAAGTTCACCGCTACCGATATGGAGCTTGGCATCGAGACCATCGTGGATGGCGTGATCGAAGAGAGAGGCCTGATCTGCCTGGATGCAAAGCTTTTCTCGGATATCATGGCAAAGATGCCGAATTCCGAAGTCACGGTCACGACCGATGATAAGCTGCAGACCGTCATCACCTGCGAGAACACCGTAGTGCATATCGTAGGCAGGGACGGAACCGAGTTCTCACCGCTGCCGTCCATCGACCGGGTCGATCCGGTTGAGATGAGCCAGTTCGCACTCAAGGAGATGATCGAGCAGACCATCTTCTCCATCGCGATCAACGACTCCAACAAGCTGATGACGGGTGCCCTTCTTGAGACACATGAGAACAAGATCCGCATGGTCTGCCTGGACGGACACAGAATCGCGATCCGCAACATGAAGCTTGACAGTTCTGTCCCGGACTTCCGTGTTGTCATTCCCGGCAAGACCCTTTCTGACCTTCAGAAGATCATGAGCGGGGAAGAAGAGGACAGGGTCTCTATCTATTTCACGCAAAATGAAGTTCTCTTCGAGCTGGACGGCACCATCGTCGTATCCAGACTGATCGAGGGCAGCTATTTCCATATCGACCAGATGCTTTCGAATGACTTTGACACGAAGATCACGGTCAGCAGAGCAGATCTTCAGGGCTCTGTCTCCAGAGCGATGCTGTTTACGAGCGAGTCTGAGAAGAGACCTCTGGTTATCACGATCGGCGACGAGGGCATGAACCTCAAGATCTCATCTCCGGCACTTGGGTCCATGAGCGATGATATCGCCATCGGCAAAGAGGGCAAGGACCTGATGATCGGGTTCAATCCGAAGTTCATCCAGGATGTGCTGAGTGTCGTGAGATCGGAGCAGATCAGTATCTATTTCCTGAATTCGAAGTCTCCTTGCTTTATCAGGGATGATGAGCAGAGTTATATCTACCTGATTCTGCCTGTCAATTTTGTAGTCTGAAAATCTGTTCCTTCCGGGATGCCGTCTCAGTTCTGCGCTTCTGCTGTCGCTTTGCTTCGAACTATTCGGACGCCGCTCCGGCAGCAATAGAAGCGTACGCTGCCTGCGCGGCGCCGCAGTTCTTTGCAAAGCTCGGCATCAGCACAATTGAACGTGAGACGGCATCACCGGATCGTCACAGGTGTGCGTAAGCAAGGGAAATATCTCAGGGCAGAAAATAAGGGCAGTTGGATCGACAGGATACTGCCGGGAAAGGGTAGTGTGAAAGAAAGTAGAACTTTCATACCTATTTGAGTCGGGCAAGGCCCGACATGGAGATTAATATGAGAGAACTCAGACTGAGAGAGGGCGAGGATTTCATCAAGCTTGGGCAGGTGCTCAAGGCTGCGGGGCTTGTGGATTCCGGCGTCGATGCAAAGTATGCGATCGAAGATGGCAAGGCGTCTGTCAACGGGGAGGTCTGCACAATGCGCGGCAAGAAGATCCACGCAGGCGATGTAGTCGTCTTCGGGGGCGAAGAAGTCAAGGTTATTGGCAACTGATGGTAATCAATTCACTTTCACTTCAGAATTTCAGAAATTACGGGACTCTGGATCTTGCGTTTTCTCCCGGCACAAACCTCTTTTACGGGGACAATGCCCAGGGGAAGACCAATATTCTGGAGGCGGTCTATGTCCTCGGGACAACCAAATCCCATCGAACTTCCAGGGACAGGGAGATGATCCGGTTCGGGGAAGATCAGGCCCATCTTCGGATGAACATGGTCAAAAATGAGATAGCCTACCGGGTCGATATCCAGCTTCGGAAGGGCAGAGCAAAGGGGATCGCCGTCAATATGGCGCCGGTCCGCAAGGCTGCTGACCTCATCGGGCTTGGGCATTACATCTTTTTCTCGCCTCAGGATCTTTCCATCATCCGGGATGCTCCAGCGGAGCGCCGCCGCTTCATGGATATGGAGCTCTGCCAGCTTGACCCGGTCTACACATCTGCGCTGACTTCCTACAACAAGGTTCTTGACCAGAGAAACAAGCTCCTGAAGACTCTCGCGGAGGATCCCCGGGACATGGCGACTCTGGACGTCTGGGACGAGCAGCTTGTCCGCTATGGAAACCTGATCATCCGTCTTCGCGGGAAGTTTGTGGAGAAGCTCAATGAGATCATCGCTCCGATCCACGGGAAGCTGAGTTCCGGGAAGGAGCATCTTTCCATCACTTACGAGAAGAATGTGGAGCCTGATGCTTTTGCATCCGCTGTCGCAAATGGACGCCGCCGTGATCTTTATCTTTGCTCTACAATGAACGGTCCGCACAAAGATGATCTGGTGTTTCTGTCTGACGATGTGGACCTGAGACATTTTGGATCACAGGGGCAGCAGCGCAGTGCTGCATTGTCTCTGAAGCTTGCCGAGATCGAGCTTGTCCGGCAGAAGGCGGGGGATTCCCCTGTCCTTCTTCTCGACGATGTCCTGTCTGAGCTGGACGGCAGCCGTCAGCACGCGCTTCTTGAATCGATCGGGGATATCCAGACCTTCATTACCTGTACCGGTATTGAGGAGTATGAGAAGTCGGGGTTTCATATTGACCGCCGCTTCCATGTGTCAGCGGGGCATGTCGAGATTGTATGACTCTAGCCAGGCTCAGGAGGGTATCGAAGAGAGGAACACATGGCTCATAAGTGAATGTACGGACTGACCACCATATAGATGGTGGTCAGAGTGGGCATCCACTTATGAGCGGAGAAGTTCCGGAAGCAGCCTTTAGCCCTGAGAGGATATCTATATTGTCTCAGAACGCCGAAATTCACGTCTTATTCCAAATCCCGCCCCAAATGGGCAAAAATACCGATTTTGTGTTATAATACTTAATAAGTGCCATTCTGCGCATTTTGAGAAGGTTTCACACAGATGTTCGAACAATTAAGTCATCTGTTTATTATAATTTGGAGGATTTTATGGGTACAGAAGTTACCGGTGAGTACGGGGCGGATCAGATACAGATTCTGGAAGGACTAGAGGCAGTAAGAAAGAGACCCGGCATGTACATCGGGTCTACTTCTGCGCGCGGTCTTCATCACCTGGTCTATGAGATCGTAGATAACTCAGTCGATGAAGCGCTTGCAGGCTACTGCACCCATATCAGAGTCTATATCCATCCGGACAATTCCATCACCGTCACAGATGACGGAAGAGGAATTCCGGTCGGAATCAATTCAAAGAGCGGAAAGCCTGCAGTCGAGGTCGTCTTCACGGTCCTTCATGCAGGAGGAAAGTTCGGCGGCGGCGGATACAAGGTGTCAGGCGGACTTCACGGTGTCGGCGCTTCCGTCGTCAATGCTTTGTCTGAGTGCCTCGAAGTCGAGGTTGCCCATGAAGGAAAGGTTTATTTCCAGAGGTACGAGAGAGGTAAGGCTACTTGTCCTCTCAAAGTCGTGGGAGACTGCGAGGAAGGAAGAAGAGGAACCAAAGTGACATTTCTTCCTGACAGGGAGATCTTCGAGACCACGGTCTACGACTTCGATACTCTGAAGCAGAGGCTGAGAGAGGTTGCTTTCCTGACAAAAGGACTGAGAATTACCCTGACGGATGAGCGTGAGGATCCGGTCAAGGAGAGGTCTTTCCACTATGAAGGTGGAATCCGCGAATTCGTACAGTACCTGAATAAGGGGAAGACTCCGCTTTATCCGGATGTCATCGACTGCGAGGGCATGAAGGATGGCGTTCAGGTTGAGGTGGCTTTCCAGCATAACGACGGGTATAACGAATCCGTTTATTCCTTTGTCAACAACATCATCACTCCGGAGGGCGGCACGCACATGACCGGTTTCCGCAACGCGATGACAAAGACATTCAACGATTACGCAAGGTCCCAGAAGCTGCTCAAAGACAGCGAGGCAAACCTGACCGGCGACGATATCCGTGAGGGACTGACCGCTGTTATCTCGATCAAGATCGGGGAGCCACAGTTTGAAGGACAGACCAAGCAGAAGCTGGGCAACTCCGAGGCAAGAGGCGCGGTCGAGAGTCTTCTGACCGAGAAGCTTTCTGTCTATCTGGAGCAGCATCCGCAGGTTGGAAAGCTGATCGTCGACAAGTCCCTGATGGCGCAGAGAGCGCGTGATGCGGCAAGAAAGGCGAGAGACCTGACCAGAAGAAAATCTGCCCTGGACGGCATGTCTCTTCCGGGCAAGCTGGCAGACTGCACGGATAAAGATCCTAAGAATTGTGAGATCTTCCTTGTCGAGGGAGATTCCGCAGGCGGATCCGCAAAGACAGCAAGGGCCCGCGCGACTCAGGCAATCCTTCCGCTTCGAGGAAAGATCCTGAATGTTGAAAAAGCAAGACTTGACCGGATCCTCGGTAATGCGGAAATCAAGGCCATGATCACTGCATTTGGCTGCGGCATTCATGAGGATTTCGATATCAGCAAGCTTCGCTATGACCGCATCATCATCATGACCGATGCCGATGTCGACGGAGCACATATCGCGACACTGCTCCTTACTTTCTTCTACCGGTTCATGCCGGAGCTGATCAAGCAGGGACATGTCTATCTGGCGACTCCGCCTCTTTACAAGCTGGAGAAGAACCAGAAAGTCTGGTATGCCTACACTGATGAGGAGCTTGCAGACATCATCAGCCAGGTAGGCCGTGACCAGAATAACAAGATTCAGCGTTACAAGGGACTGGGTGAGATGGATCCGGAGCAGCTGTGGGAGACCACCATGGACCCGGATAAGCGTATCCTGAAGCGTGTCTCTATGGATGACGATGATGAATCTTCTGTAGACGTGACTTTCACCACCCTGATGGGTGACCAGGTAGAGCCCAGACGTGAGTTTATCGAAGAGAATGCAAAACGGGTGGAGAACCTCGACGTGTAAGGCTGCGGCTCTGCAGAAAATCGGGAAAATCAACTTGCGGCAGGCAATTGACTTGATTTTCAGGGTAGTGGATTACAGATTGGAAGGTCAAAATTAGCTGCGGCAGGCAATTGACTTGATTTTCAGGATTATGGATTACACAGTGTGGCAGGCAAAAGCCTTGGTTTGGCCCCAAGTGGGTTACAGGGCGAAAAACAGGAAGCTAGTCGTGGCAGGCAATTGACTTGATTTTCAGAGTTGTGGATTACAGATTTGGAAGGTCAAAATTAGCTGAGGCAGGTAATTGACTTGATTTTCAGGGTTGTGGATTACAGATTTGGAAGGTCAAAATTAGCCGAGGCAGGCAATTGACTTGATTTTCAGGGTTGTGGATTACAGATTGGAAGGTCAAAATTAGCTGAGGCAGGCAATTAACTTGATTTTCAGGGTTGTGGATTACAGATTGGAAGGTCAAAATTAGCTGCGGCAGGCAATTGACTTGAATTTCAGGGTTGTGGATTACAGATTTGGAAGGTCAAAATTAGCTGAGGCAGGCAATTGACTTGATTTTCAGGGTTGTGGATTACAGATTGGAAGGTCAAAAATTAGCTGAGGCAGGCAATTGACTTGATTTTCAGGGTTGTGGATTACACAGTGTGGCAGGCAAAAGCTCTGGTTTGGCCCCAAGTGGGTTACAGGGCGAAAAACAGGAAGTATGTCGTGGCAGGCAAAAGCTCTGGTTTGGCCCCAAGTGGGTTACAGGGCGAAAAACAGGAAGCTAGTCGTGGCAGGCAAAAGCTCTGGTTTGGCCCATAATGGGTTACAGTGCGGAACACAAGAAGAAAACAGAAAGCTAGTCGTGGCAGGCAAAAGCCTTGGTTCGGCCCATAATGGGTTACAGTGCAGAACACAAGAAGAAAACAGGAAGCATGTCGTGGCAGGCAAAAGCTCTGATTTGACCCCAAGTGGGTTACAGGGCGAAAAGTTACGGGCCGAAAAATAAGACATAAAAAGATAGTGCAGTTACAGAGAAACAGGGAGAAACCATGGACGATAAAGTATTCGACCAGATAAAAGAAGTCGATCTTCAGAAGACGATGGAGGAGTCCTACATCATGTACTCGATGTCGGTCATCGCCTCCAGGGCGCTTCCGGATGTAAGGGATGGCCTGAAGCCGGTACAGCGAAGAGTTCTGTACGCGATGATCGAGCTGAATAACGGACCCGACAAGCCGCATCGTAAATGTGCGCGTATCGTCGGCGATACAATGGGTAAATATCACCCGCATGGTGACTCTTCCATCTACGGTGCCCTGGTCAACATGGCCCAGCCATGGTCCATGCGCTACCCGCTTGTCGATGGTCACGGCAACTTTGGATCCGTCGATGGCGATGGCGCAGCTGCCATGCGTTACACCGAGGCAAGACTTTCCAAAATCTCCATGCAGATGCTGGCCGATATCAATAAGGATACGGTCGACTTTGTACCGAACTTCGATGAGACAGAGAAGGAACCGACGATCCTTCCTTCCCGTTTTCCAAATCTCTTGGTAAATGGCACAACCGGTATCGCTGTCGGCATGGCTACAAATATTCCTCCGCACAATTTGAAGGAGGTCATCGAGGCATGTGTCAGGATGATCGACAACAAAGTGGAGGAGGACAGAGAGACCTCGATCGATGAGATCATGAAGATCGTCAAAGGACCTGATTTTCCGACCGGAGCCGAGATTCTGGGTACAAGGGGGATCACGGAAGCTTACAAGACCGGCCGCGGCAAGATCATTGTCAGGGCGATTACGAATATCGAGACGATGCCATCTGGCAAGTCCAAGATCATCGTCACAGAGCTTCCTTACCTGGTCAACAAAGCCCGCCTGATCGAGAAGATGGCGGAACTTGTAAGGGAGAAGAGAATCGACGGAATCACGGGAATCACCGATGAATCTTCCCGTGAAGGCATGAGAATCTCCATCGACATCCGCAAGGATGCTAACCCGAATGTTGTCCTCAACAGACTGTACATGCATACACAGCTGCAGGATACATTTGGAGTCATCATGCTGGCCCTGGTCGACGGAAAGCCGAAGGTCCTCAATCTTCTTGAGATCCTTCAGTATTATCTGAAGCATCAGGAAGATGTCGTCACCAGAAGAACCAAGTACGACCTGAATAAGGCAAAAGAGCGTGCTCATATCTTAAAAGGATTGCTGATCGCGCTTGACAATATCGATGAAGTCATAAAGATCATCCGCGGCAGCGCTTCCGTAGCGATCGCAAAGGAAGAACTGGAGAAGCAGTTCGGTCTCGATGATGTCCAGGCCCAGGCTATCGTGGATATGCGTCTGAGAGCTCTGACAGGTCTGGAAAGAAGCAAGATCGAGGATGAGTATGCTGCTCTGATGAAGACCATCGAAAAGCTGGAGGCAATCCTGGCTGATAAGAAGGTGCTGCTTGGCGTGATCAAGAAAGAACTTCTCGAGATCTCTGATAAGTTCGGTGATGAGAGAAGAACAAAGATCGGCTTCGCTCCCGATGATATGGGAATCGAAGACCTGATCGAGCGCAGAGATGTCGTTATCACAATGACGAAGCTTGGCTACATCAAGAGAATGAGCAATGATAACTTCCGCAGCCAGAACAGGGGCGGAAGAGGAATCAAGGGAATCGAAACCCTGAAAGATGACTATATCGAGCGGCTTCTCATGACCGATACTCATGCAGACCTTATGTTCTTCACCAACAAGGGACGCGTCTTCCGGCTGAAGACTTACGAGATCCCGGAGGCAGGAAGAACTGCCAGAGGAACAGCCATCATCAACCTGCTTCAGCTGCAGCCGGGTGAGAAAGTTTCAGCTGTTATCCCGGTCAGCCAGGAAGATCAGGAGGAGGGAAGCGAAACTCTCGTCATGGCTACCAGAAAGGGCATTATCAAGAGAACCTCGATCGGTGAATATGATAATGTCAGGAAGAATGGTCTCACCGCTATTGTTCTCCGCGATGATGATGAGTTGATCAATGTATGCGCTACAGACAATAAACAGGATATCATCCTGGTGACAAAATACGGCGAGTGCATCCGTTTCCACGAGGAGGATGCGAGACTGATCGGCCGTGTGTCCATGGGTGTCCGCGGAATCAATCTTCAGGATGGCGATGAAGTCGTCTCCATGCTGAAAGCTTCCGATGCACCTTACATGCTGATCGTGTCCGGAAAGGGCATGGGCAAGCTGACGGATATCAGAGAGTTCTCACCGCAGCTTCGAGGCGGAAAGGGCGTCAAGTGCTATAAGATCACGGAAAAGACCGGAGATGTTGTGGCAGCTATGGCGGTCGATGTCGATGATGAGATCATGATGATCAACTCGGACGGCGTCATCATCCGTATGGGAGTGGGCGATATCTCGATCCTTGGAAGAATTACTTCCGGCGTCAAACTGATGAATCTGGAGAGTAAAGAGACGGTAGTATCCGTTGCAAAGGTAAGGGAAACCGTCAAGGATCCGGATGGAGACTCTGATGAGGAGCCGGAAGATTCCGATGATTCTGATGAGGATCCGGAAGATTCCGATGATTCTGGTGAGAAACTGGAAGATTTCGATGATTCTGGTGAGGAGCCGGAAGATTTCGATGATTCTGATAAGGAATCGACCGGAGAAGAATCCGGAGAGGAATCTTCAGGCAGCGGTTCTGACGACGAGTCTGATAGCTGAAATCCGTAAATCATACAAAAGCCCTGTTAGATTAGCTGCAGGGCTTTTGTCGTACCTTTTGGCTGTCCGTATCTTTCGGCAAGCGAGAGGGAAAAGCAGCCTTTCGTATCCTTTTTGGAGGACAAAAGTTTGAGATCAAAATATATGATGCCACTTCTTCTGCTTGCAGGAGCCCTGGTTCTTACCTCATGCGGTACCGCGCAAAAGACTCCGGAGAGCGAAGGCGGAGCGGCAGGCATAACAGAGGAAGGACTCATTGAAGATACTCATGAGACGGAATTCGGGTATGAGATGGGTACCGAATCCGGTGAGAGCGAAGATTTGATCATAGAAGAGACCGAGGATGAGGAGAGCTCGATCGTCCAGGCGGATGGCGGGCTGATGACAGGAAAGCCCGGAAAGAGTGGAATTGTGGCCGGAGCATCTTCTGCACTTGGAGCGGGTACCCAGAGGGAAGAACCGGAGAGCGAAGCCGCTTTGAGCAAGAATTCCGGGAGCGAAACCGCTTTGAGGGAAGAACCGGAAAGCGAAGCCGCTTCTCAGATGGATATGGGACCCTTCACGGAGAGTATGGCCCAGGTAAAGGATCTTGAGGCTTCCGGCCAGAAGTGGTCCCTTGCCTATGAGGATCTTTCGGATGGCAGCCAGTATGGCTATCAGGAAGACCGGAAGATGCAGTCCGCAAGCGTCATCAAGCTTTTTATCATGGGTGCGGTCTATCAGTACATGTGCTATCCGGAATCGGATGAGGAGATGATCAACTTTGGCGAATCTTATGATGGAGAGCTGAAGGAGACGATCACGAAGATGATCACAGTGTCCGATAATGATGCTGCCAATCTCCTGGTCGAGAAGCTGGGAGGAGGAGACTTTGAGGCAGGAGAAGCGGTCATCGCAAAGTTCTGTCAGAAGTATGGCTTCAGTCAGACCTCACTTGGAAGAAGATTTATGGCGTCTGATCTCTCTTCAGGAGATAACGAGACTTCAGCAGCTGACGTGAGAAAGTTCTATTCGGACCTCTACCATGGAAAGCTGGTGAATGAGGAAGCGTCTTCAAAGATGCTGGAGATCGTGAAGGGACAGACTCTGAAGAACAAGCTTCCGGCAGGACTGCCTCAGGGATTTACTTCCGGCGGCAAGACGGGTGAGATGCCCGATGGCTATGGTCTTGGCTGTATCGAGAATGATTCGGCGATCGTCTTTCCGCCGGAAGAAAGCGGAAAAGAAGGTTATATTCTGGTCGCACTTTCCAATAACCTTGGAGGAAAGAATACGGAAGCGCAGAACTTTATCCGTCAGATATCGGCAGAGACGGCTGCCTGGTACTTAAATAAGTAGGCTATACGCCGGGAAGGACAACTATGGGATTTCGCACATCTCTGGCGATCGCTTCCGCGAAGGTTTTAAGCTTCGCGTGCAAGATTGCCGGAAAACAGGGAGTGACCATGGCCGGAAAGCTGGCCATGAAGATCGATCCGAATATTCTGAGGACGCTCTCCTCACAGGTAAAGGGCGATATCATCGTAACCTGCGGTACGAACGGCAAGACGACCACCAACAATCTCATCTGCTCGGCATTTGAGTCAGAGGGCAGAAAGGTCGTCTGCAACCACACAGGCTCCAACATGCTGATGGGCGTGACTGCGGCATTTGTGCTTGCGGCAAAGGTATCAGGAAAGCTTGATGCCGACAATGCCGTCATCGAGATCGATGAGGCTTCCGCCAAGAGGGTCTTTCCTTTTATGAAGCCGGACTACATGGTCCTCACCAATCTTTTCCGCGACCAGCTGGACCGCTATGGCGAGATCGATATCACCATGAATCTTCTGAAGGAATCCACGGATATGGCGCCTGACATGAAGATCATCGTCAATGCCGATGATTCCCTGAGCTCCTATCTGGCTATGGATTCGGGCCATCCTTACGTGACCTACGGAATCTCCGAAGAGGTCTTCAGGAAGAAGGATGAAAATGAGATTCGCGAAGGTCAGTTCTGCAAGAAGTGTGGCTCCCGTCTTTCCTATGACTTCTACCACTTCTCCCAGATGGGTGTCTACAGGTGTGAAACGTGCGGATTCCGCAGGCCATATGTCGACTTCGATGTAGAGAACATCAGCCTGAAAGGCGGACTTTCCTTCGATGTAACGGAAAGCAAAAACAAGCTGCATACCGAAGCTGCCGAGATGGACGGAGTCATAAAGACGGCTATCGTGAAAGGTCCGGTGACCGGAAAGAGGGAAGGAGAAAGATACCAGGCACATCACATTTCCGCAAATTACCGGGGTTTTTACAATATCTACAACATACTGGCCTGTTATGCTGCATGCAGGACGGCCGGTCTTTCGATGAAGCACTTTGATGAGATGATCGCATCTTACAAGCCGGAGTTCGGACGCAATGAGCTCTTTCACATCGGGAAGTCCTCGGTCCTGCTGAATCTGGCGAAAAATCCGGCCGGCTTCAACCAGAATATCGCTTCTGTCATGGAGGACGAAAGCCCGAAGGATATCATCATCGTTATCAATGACAATGCCCAGGATGGCAAGGATATCTCATGGCTCTGGGATGTGGACTTTGACAGACTGGAAGATCAGTCGATCCGGTCCATCACGGTATCGGGAATCCGGTGCCAGGATATGAGACTGAGGCTGAAGTATGTCGGGATCCGGACGGAACTGATCGGGGATGTAAAGTCCGCGATCGAGAAGAAACTTCAGGACGGCTGCGGCAACCTTTATGTTCTGGTGAACTATACTGCACTCTACAATACCCATAAGATCCTGGGCGAGATGCAGGCAAAGTCCGGTGCGGTAGACAGAAAGCATGATCCGGAGAAGGAGGGAAAAGCATGAAGATCACGATAGGCCATCTTTATCCGGACCTTCTGAATCTGTACGGGGACCGGGGCAACATCCAGTGCCTGAAAATGAGGCTTTTATGGAGAGGTTTTGAAGCGGAGGTCGTCCGCTTCGGAATCGATGATCCGGTGGATTTCTCCGGACTTGATATCGTACTTCTGGGAGGAGGGTCCGACCGGGAGCAGATGATCGTATGCCGGAAACTTCAGAACATCCAGAAGGATTTCAAGGATTATGTGGAGGACGGCGGAACGACGATCGCTGTCTGCGGAGGCTATCAGCTTCTGGGCCACTATTACAATACGCCTGAGGGAAAGATGGAAGGGCTGCATCTGGTGGATCTCTATACCGAGCAGGGGTCGCCCAGGCTGATCTCGAACATCGTTCTTCAGAATGACCTCTATCCTTATCCTGTCGTCGGATTTGAAAATCACGGAGGACGTACTTTCCTTGGAAAGGACCAGAAGCCCTTCGGAAAAGTTCTTTTCGGCAGCGGAAATAATGGAAAAGACGGACAGGAAGGAGTAATCTATAAGAATGTCATAGGAACCTATCTTCACGGACCTCTTCTTCCGAAGAATCCGCATGTATGCGATGATCTTCTGCTGAGGGCACTGAGAAGAAAAGGGTTCGGAGGAGAACTGGAGCCTCTTGAGGACAAAGAGGAAAAGGAAGCAAATGCCTATATCGTGAAGCGGTTCACCGGTAAGGCGTCATAGCGTGCGACAAATCAGGGGTTTAAGGGGAAAAATCGTTAACAAGGGGACTTACATGAGATCGAAATTACTGAAAAATATGGGAATCTTTCTTCTGGCGTCCGGCCTGGTCCTTCAGGCAGGCGGGACCGCGTATCCGGTCTTTGCAGAGGAAGGAGAGGAGCAGGCAGCCGGGGACGGGTCCGACGATGGGTCTTCCGAGGACGGGTCCGACGATGGATCGGATGACGGATCAGATGATGAGGAAGTCTTCATTCCGGATGAGTACTATGAGCCGGTCCAGACGAACGATATCGCCGGATGGCCTCAGGGGGAGGCGATCCAGGCATCTTCCGGTGTTGTCATGGACCTTGATACCGGAGCTTTCCTCTATTCCAAGAATGCGCAGAGGCAGCTGATGCCGGCGTCCATCACAAAAATCATGACGGCGCTCCTTGTTCTGGAGAATGTGAGTCTGGACGATACGGTCACGTGCACAGATGCCGTGTATGACCTGGATGACGGAGCTTCCAACATCGCTCTCCAGGAAGGGGAGGAGATGTCGGTCCGCGACCTTCTCTATGCGCTGATGCTGGAGTCTGCCAATGATGCGGCAAATGCTCTTGCCGTAAAGGTTGCAGGGTCGGTATCTGCATTTTCGGACATGATGAACCAGAGAGCAGCGGAGCTTGGATGCACGGTGACCCATTTTGTGAATCCGAACGGTCTGACGAACGATGAACATTACACCTGCGCCCGCGATATGGCCCTGATCGCTTCTGCAGCTTACAATAACGAAGGTTTCCGCACTTTGATCTCTACGGAGGAGTATGAGATCAAGCCGACCAACATGACGGAAGACTCCCGCTACTTCATGAACCACCACCGGATGATCCGGTCGGACAGCGACTACAAGGTTGACTGGTGCACGGGCGGAAAGACAGGATTTACCGAGGCTGCATGGAACACGCTGGTGACATATGGCGAGAAGAACGGTATGCGTCTTGTCTGTGTCCTCATGCATGGCAATGGTGCTGAGCAGAACTATCTGGAAACGACAGACCTGATGAATTATGGGTTTGACAACTTTACCCATATTCAGGCTGATCAGAATCATACTGCTCCTACGCTTGCAGATGCTATGAATCTTCATTATCTGGGAGATGCGGCAGATCTTGCACCGGACGGACTTTCCCAGCAGGTTGCCGAGATCAGTGGAAGCGGAATGGTCACCGCTCCGAACGGTACGGAGGCGAAAAACATTTCCAGAACCCCCTATAAGGGGAAGGATGGAACCAATGCCCTGGCCGGTGAGTTCGGGACAGTCTCGGGCGAGAATGCGGATATCCAGCCGACGGATGGCTCTTTCTACTATCTTTACGGGGGATGGCCGGTCGGAACGAGAAAGATCCGTGTGGATCCGGTCAGCTTCAATCTGACTTCCCCATGGCAGGTGGAATCAACGGTCACGCTCAAGGCGGACGAGGGTGAGACCGGGGATAAGGAAGAAGCTGCCGAGAAGACGAATGAGGAAGTATGGAACAATGTCGAAAGCTATGTGAAGGGTATCGATGAAAAGAGGCAGGATTTCTGGGAGAAAAACAGGACGGCTATCATCCTTTCAGTAGGTGTGGCTCTGATATCTCTCCTTCTGATCATCCTGATCATTCTGGTCCGGTCGACGAAGAATTACCGTCTCAGAAAGAAGATGAAGCAGGCGGAGGAAGAGGCGAGACGCCGCGAGAAGGAGATCGAGAACAAGACGACGGAGGAAATCGAGATGGAACTTCGCCAGGCGATGGAGGCGGAAGGCCAGAGGCCGGAGGAGAGGCCGGTCGAAAAGATCGGGAAGGAAAGGTCCGAAGATCAGGGAGAGTAAGCAGAGAGTATGCGGGATGAGAAAAAGGCGGAGCCGATCAAGGATGATGTGATCCTTGAGAAGCTGTGCATGGAACTGAAGGCGATCGATGAAAAATACCTCATCATGTTTCTTGTCGGGATAGGGACAGGGCTTCAGCTTCAGGAGATCTTAAGACTGAGAGTAAGAGATGTAAGGCATCGGGAATATTTTGATTCTTCCATCGGGATGAGAGATGTGAGGCGTGAGTTCCGGATCCCGGAGGACCTCCGGGAGAAGATCGATGAGTTCACGGAGAACCGCAATCTGAGTGACTATCTGGTCTATGGCCATAATACCCGCAAGGATACTCCGATCTCGAGGCAGCAGGCATACCGTGTGCTGAAGGTAGCAGGTGAGAAGGTAGGGCTCGGAGCGATATCGGCGCAGACCATGAGGAAGACCTTCGCTTACCGGTACTATCGGAGGACCGGAGACATCTTCTATCTGCAGGATCTCCTGAATCATGCTTCCGTCACTCTCACTTACCGTTATATCGGCATGATGCCGCCAAATCCTTCGGTCGGAATCAGCAAAAGGACATCTTCCGAGAATGTGAAGGCACGTGAGCGGCTCTTCCATGAGGGTTCCGGAATCCGGCATATCGAGAAGATCAAGGAGCAGCTGACGAAGATAGAGGAGGGCATCGAGAGCCCGAAGAACCCGGATGCATGGTACGGGAAGACGGAGAGTCTGCTGTCGTCGATGGATCTGTTGCTGGAAGAATACCGTAAGATTTAATGAAAGACCCGGTGAGTGCTCCGCTTTCTTTAAATGTAAAGCGATTCACTCACCGGGTCTTTTTGTGAAGACTAAGGTCTTTTCCAAACTGAAAACCGGCAGCCTGCACGTGTTTTCTGTCAAAGACCCGGTGAGTGCTCCGCTTTCTTTAAATGTAAAGCGGTTCGCTCACCGGGTCTTTTTTTGAAGACAACCCTGTTTTCAGGTTCAGGTTTTGGAAATGCGGCGGCCCGCTGCCTGGCGATGGTCGCGGCGCTTCTTCCGGAGGTTCTCTTTCTTACTGCGGACCTTCTCCAGTTCTTCTTTCGTGATCGGACGGATCGTCCGGCCCGCGAACCACCTTCCGGCTCCGTTCTGGCGGATACGGATCTTGCCCTTGATCAGACCATGGTCCGGACAGGCTGCCACACAGAGAAAATTCTTTCCATTCTCGGAAAACCAGCGTATCTTGCGGCGAAGCTTCCTGCCGCAGACCGGGCAGCAGGTGGTGATCACGACATGGTCCTCCATGACATCATTGCGATCGCCAAAGTCTCTGGATATGAATTTTGTGTATGTCCCGTAATTGACGTAGATCTCGTCTTTCCGGCTCTTAGGGGTCCGGTAGGTATCGATGGAAGTGTATTCCTCAACCGTCTCCCTCGGGAGCTTCGCCAGGACCCTCACTGTGTAGACGGCGTCCGAAAAGGCATCGTGGAACTCCAGGTCCTGACCGATCTTCAGGTATTCGACCGCCCACTTCAGAGCACGGCGGGTCTTGTGGTCTTCATATACATAAGAGAAGACCTTCTGTATATCCCGGTAGAAAAAAGGAAAGGGAAAAGGCCAGGAGTCAGGAAGATTCTTCTTCCGGATATGCCATGCTACATTACGCTGAAGCTCGGTAAGGTCGCCGGGTCCCCAGGTACAGAAGACAGGGTCGTCGCCGCACCAGCGGATAAAGTCTGAAAAGACTTCCGGAAATGTGCGCCGCCCCATAAGGTCTTTCTCCGTCATATGGATGACGTCCCTGATACAGTGATGTAGCTTCTTATATAAAACCGGACGTATGATCTCATGGAATTCGTCCTGCGCTTCAAACTTATCGTTGACCTTCACGGCGCCGATCTCGATAATCTCGAAAGGGAGGGTCGGGTCTTCTCCGTGTTTTCCGTATGGGCACTGATTCCACTCAAGATCCAGAACGATGTAATTCATGTGTAACGCTTTCTCATAGGTCTACTGATGCTGCCAGAAAATTATAATAGAAATCCGGTTAAAACTCCACCCATCGGTACATGGTTTTTGGACACCGTTTCCGGATACCCTCAGTACATGGTTGCTGGTCAAAAAGGAAGCGAAATTACATTCGTCAATATGTCAACAATAAAGGATAGAATTTCGTCAATTCCAACAGTAGCGACTTTTCATTCTCTTTTCTTAGAGGATTAACACAACGCTTTGACAAAAAAATTGTATTACTCGTCAATGGTCAATTTTTTTCAGAAAGGTTATACTGATATCAGTTTTCAGGGGAGGGACCCTGAAGCAACTTTTTCGAATGGAGCTTTTTCGTCATTGGGAGGTTATTATGGCAAGCTTATCTCTGGAGCACATTAATAAAGTATATCCGAACGGCTTCCAGGCTGTTAAGGATTTCAATCTTGATATCGCAGACAAGGAGTTCATCATCTTCGTCGGACCGTCTGGATGCGGAAAGTCAACCACACTTCGTATGGTAGCAGGACTTGAGGAGATTTCCTCCGGTACCCTTAAGATCGATGGCAAGGTCATGAACGATGTTGAGCCGAAGGACCGTGATATTGCCATGGTCTTCCAGAGTTACGCTCTGTATCCGCACATGACCGTATATGATAACATGGCATTCTCACTGAAGCTGAGAAAGGTCCCGAAGGACGAGATCGATAAGAAGGTCCGTGATGCAGCTAAGATCCTTGATCTGGAGAAGCTCCTCGACAGAAAGCCGAAGGCTCTTTCCGGCGGACAGAGACAGCGTGTTGCTATGGGACGTGCTATTGTCCGTAACCCGAAGGTCTTCCTGATGGATGAGCCGCTGTCCAACCTGGATGCAAAGCTTCGTGTTCAGATGAGAACCGAGATCTCCAAGCTTCATCAGAGACTGGGAGCTACCATCATCTACGTTACACATGACCAGACCGAGGCTATGACTCTTGGTACCAGAATCGTTGTCATGAAGGATGGTGTTGTTCAGCAGGTAGATACTCCGCAGAACCTCTACAACAAGCCGGCTAACCTGTTCACTGCAGGATTCATCGGATCTCCGCAGATGAACTTCCTTGATGCTAAGGTTCTTCCGAACGGCGACCTTGATCTTGGAGCAGCCGGAAAGGTTCATCTTCCGGCAGAAAAGGCTAAGGCAGTTGTTGACGGCGGATATGTTGGAAAGACCGTTGTCATGGGTATTCGTCCGGAGCATCTGGATGATGATCCGGAAGTACTTGCTAAAGCTGATTCCGTTCTTAAGGCTAAGATCGAAGTCTATGAGCTGCTTGGTGCAGAAGTATTCCTGTACTTCACCATCAACGGCGCTAACATGACCGCTCGTGTTAACCCGAGAACTGAAGCTAGAAACGGAAGCGAGGTTACCTTCGCAATCGAGACTGATAAGATCCATGTCTTCGATAAGGAGACTGAGAAGGTTATCACCAACTGATCTCAGAAAGATCAATAAGTAAAACAGAGGGGCTTTCCGCAAGGAAAGTCCCTTTTTCTTGCAAGAGTTTTTGAAACCGTGTAAACTCAGCTTATATAAGCTATTTCAGGTAATTTGAACCGTTATTGGATGAGGAGTAAGGTCATGATTTCCAATCAGATTATCAAGTCATCGATACAGAAACTGAAAGAGATCACCAAGATTGATTTTTCGGTGAGAAATACAGACGGACCGGTCGTTGCATCCACACAGACAAGCGAGGATATTGATCCAGAAACAGTCAGACAGTTCGCACAATCACCTGCAGACAGCCAGGAAGTACAAGGCCACCATTTCTTTAAAGTGAATGGAGAGGATAACAATACAGAATATATTCTGATTGCCAGAGGCGCAGGCGAAGATGTTCACATGATCGGGCGGATCTGCGTAAGTCAGCTGCAGGAGCTGATCGTTGCATACAAGGAGCGCTATGACAAGAATAATTTCATCCAGAATCTTCTTCTGGACAATCTGCTCCTTGTCGATATCTACAATCGGTCCAAAAAGCTGAACATAGCGGCTGAGAAGGATAGAATCATATTCATCATCGCCACCAGACATGAGAAGGATACGGAATCGATGGAGGTCCTCCGCAACATGTTCTCCGATGAGGAGGGAAACTTTATCACGGAGGTCGATGAGAAGAGTATCATTCTTGTGCAGGAGCTTGAAGGACCGGTTGAGGATTACGCGGAGATCGAGAAGACCGCTGATATGATCCGTGATACGCTGAATACGGAAGCTATGACGGATGTCAGGGTTGCGGCAGGAACGATCATCCATGATATCTCCCAGGTTTCCCGCTCCTACAAGGAGGCAAGGATGGCGCTGAATGTAGGACGGATCTTCTACAATCAGGACCGTGTTCATATGTACAATAAGCTTGGTATTGGCCGTCTGATCTTCCAGCTTCCGGAAAATCTGTGCCGGATGTTCATCAAGGAGGTATTCACAAGACAGCAGCCTGATACATTTGACGCAGAGACGCTGCAGACCATCAACATGTTCTTCGACAACAGTCTGAATGTGTCCGAGACTGCCCGCCAGCTTTTCGTTCACCGCAATACGCTGGTTTACCGGCTTGAGAAACTGGAGAAGTCTTCGGGGCTTGATATCCGGAAATTTGACGATGCGCTGACGTTCAAGATTGCTCTGATGGTCGAGAGTTATCTTCATTATCTGGATGGGGAGCAGGGCTGAGAAACTTCTGGATTGGTATGGGGACCGGAGCTGAGAAACAGGCTCCGGCTACAAGTTCATGCGTATGTATATCTCAATCTAACATCAATTTCGAACTGTTTCCGTCAGGGACTTTGTAAGTCCTTGACGGATTTTTCTTTATCATGTATCTTCTGTTGGGTATGCAGGGAAGTGGCCCTGACTAAATAACATCATTTGCTTTCTCTCTTATTCAGAGGTGGCGGAGGTACATAGGACCTGAGAAACCACGGCAACCCCCCTGACGGAAGGTGCCAACCTGAGCGAGGAAACTCGAACAATAAGGGGATTTGAATGAAATTCAGATCCGCCTGTCAGAAGCAGCGGGTCTTTTTTAGTGATAGGCATGCGGGAGTGCGCAGCACGAAGCATGCCGTGGTTCATCACAATACCCAAAGAAGAGTGAAAAGCAAAAACCAGCAGATCGAAGTTCGATCAGAAAGAGAGTTAAGTTAAGATGGAGAAGCGTCTGTTTACTTCCGAGTCCGTTACCGAAGGACATCCGGACAAAGTCTGCGATGCGGTATCTGATGCAATCCTTGATGCCTGCATGGCACAGGATCCGATGAGCCGTGTTGCATGCGAGACTGCAGCATGCACAGGATTTGTTCTGGTTACCGGTGAGATCACCACAAAGGCTAAGCTCGATATCCCGTCTATCGTAAGAGAGACTGTTAACGAGATCGGCTACAACGATGCAAAGACTGGTTTCGACGGAAATACCTGCGCGGTATTTGTCGCTCTGGACCAGCAGTCCGCTGATATCGCTATGGGTGTTGACAAGGCACTCGAGGCTAAGGAGGGCGAGCTGAAGGATGACCTTGATACCGGTGCCGGCGATCAGGGTATGATGTTCGGATATGCTTCCAATGAGACCGCTGAGTATATGCCTTATCCGATCGCACTTGCTCACAAGCTTTGCCGTCAGCTGACAAAGGTTCGTAAGGATGGAACTCTTTCTTACCTTCGTCCGGACGGAAAGTCCCAGGTTTCTGTTGAGTATGATGAAGCCGGCAAACCGGTCCGTCTTGAGGCGGTTGTCCTTTCCACTCAGCATGATGACGATGTCACTCAGGAGCAGATCCATGAGGATATCAAAAAGTACGTCTTTGATCCGGTCCTTCCGAAGGAGCTGATCGATGACAAGACCAGGTTCTATATCAACCCGACCGGCCGCTTCGTAATCGGCGGACCTCACGGTGATGCAGGTCTTACCGGTCGTAAGATCATCGTCGACACTTATGGTGGGATGGCTCGTCACGGCGGCGGAGCATTCTCCGGCAAGGATTGCACCAAGGTTGACCGTTCTGCAGCTTATGCAGCTCGCTATGTTGCAAAGAACGTCGTCGCTGCAGGACTTGCTGACAAGTGTGAAATTCAGCTTTCTTACGCAATCGGTGTTGCTGAGCCGACCTCGGTACAGGTTGATACCTTCGGAACCGGTAAGATTGCTGATGACAGGCTGACCGAGATCGTTCGCGAGAACTTCGATCTTCGTCCGGCTGGAATCATCAAGATGCTTGACCTTCGCCGTCCGATCTACAAGCAGACCGCAGCTTACGGTCACTTCGGACGCACTGATGTCGATCTTCCGTGGGAGCATCTGGACAAGGTTGACGCTCTGAAAAAGTATCTTGGCTGAGGGGTAGACCAGCGGTGAGATAAGAATATGCAGGGTCCCGTGTTTTCCGGGCAGACGTATGCAGTTTGCCGGAAGCACGGGACCTTTTTCTGTGCATGTAACCCACAACGGGCGAAAGAGAAGGTAGTGCCTGCCGCGAGAATTTTTGCTCCTCACGAGATGCTGCCAGCAATAAGATTCATGTATACTGGAAGAAAAGACATTCAGGAGGAGCCATGAAAATTCTCTATGAAGACAAGGACATATTAGTTGTGAATAAAGAGTCGGGGCTTCCGGTCCAGGCGGGGAGCGCGTCCCGGATGGATCTCATATCTGTTCTTAAGAATTATCTGAGCCAGGAAGAGAAGGAGAAAAGCAAGGAAGAAGGCAAGGAGCAGGACAAGGAACCAGGCAAGAAAGGCAAGGAACAAGGAAAGAGAGGCAGGGAACAAGACAGGGAGAAAGGCAAGTCCGGGGAACCTTATCTTGGAATCGTTCATCGTCTTGATCAGCCGGTAGAGGGTCTTCTGGTCTTTGCGAAGAATAATAAGGCAGCGGGGGATCTGTCCAGGCAGGTCCAGGCAAAAGCGGATGGGCGCTCCGATATGAGAAAGGTTTATCAGGCGATGGTGATCCTGAAGGATAAAGCTGCCTATGACAAAGCATTAAAGGCGAAGCATTCTGTTGTGGTCCTTCAGGATTACCTGAAGCGAAACTATGCGAAGAATATGACAGAGATCGTTCCGGAGGGAACCAGAGACGCGAAGTGGGCGGAGCTTACCTACCGCACTCTGGCAATATGGACGAAGGAAGATTTGGGGGATCTTCCTTCCGGCTGCTATGGAAGGGCGCTTCTGGAGGTCCATCTCCATACCGGACGTCACCATCAGATCAGAGTGCAGCTCGCGGGGGCGGGACTGCCGCTTGATGGGGACCGTAAATATGGACCTGCGGGTGTCTACTATGACTATAATCTGAGACTTTGTTCTGCTTTTTTGCAGTTTCGGCATCCTGCGACGCACAAGAAGATGCAGTTTTCCGTAAAACCATCTTTCGTAGAAAATCCGTAATCATTGCGCACAATCGAAAAAGATGTTAAGATGAAACGGCAGCTGATTGTAAAATGTCTGAGGTTATTGGATGCAACAGAAGAAAGAAGTGAAAACGCTTCTTGCGGAAAGTTTTAAAGAACTAGCGCTTGAGAAGCCGGTCGAGAAGATCACGATAAAAGAGATCACGGACCGCGCAGGTGTGATCCGTGTGACATTCTATAATCATTTTCAGGACAAGTATGAACTACTGGAATGGATCTGCAGGGAAGAGATCCTGGCTCCTGTAAGGATCCTGCTCGGCAATAACATGCAGAGGGAGGCTGTCACTTTTATCTTCACGGCAATCCTGAAGAATAAGGAATTCTACAGTCATGTTGCGCGGACGCAGGGACAGAATTCCTTTGAGAGTATCGTTCAGAACCTGATGTCGGAGACCATTACAGATTATTTCATCGCGAACCATGTAGGTAAGTCCAGGAAGTTTTCCTGGCTGACGCCAAGAAGAATCGCAGATTATTATTCCAAGAGCCTCACTTTCATCCTGATGGGATGGATCGAGAGGGGAATGACGGTTCCACCGGAAGATATGGTCGATATGTACGAATTCATCGCCAGCCATTCAATGATGGACCTGCCCAAAGAAATATGATTTTGCGCTGCAATAAGGAAGGTCTGTAAAATATCATACATATTCAATAAAGACGACACTTTGCATGGAGTGTCGTTTTTTATTTACAGATGTTATGTTTTGGATATTACAACTTCCTTCTTCTCTGACTATTCTTTTCATTGGCAAACTGTAAGTATGAGTGCTGAAAGGGGAGTGCATTTTCACAATGAAGAAAAAGAACAGCTTTGGCTGGGCAGTCGTCAAATCACGTTTTGTGATCCTGATCGCTGCATTCGTTCTTCTGATCCCGGCCGCCATAGGCTACCTCGGGACAAAGACCAACTACGATATGCTGAGCTATCTTCCGGAGAGCTTCGAGACCATGCAGGGTCAGAACATCATGGAAGATGAGTTCGGAACCGGCGGATTCGCCTTCATTATGGTAAAGGACATGCCATTTAAGGATGTCTCCGCCATGAAGAAAAAGATGGAGAAAGTTCCCCACGTGGACAAGGTCCTCTGGTACGATGACTTCTCCGACATCTCGATTCCGATCGAAGTATTCCCGGATAAGATCAAGGACGTCTTCTACAATGAAGATGAGGATGAGACTCTGATGATGATCGTCCTCAATACCGGTACTTCTTCCGAGGAGTCAAATGAAGCAATTGAACAGCTTCGCAAGATTGCAAAGAAGCAGTGTTTCATCAGCGGCGTGACCGCGGGACTGATCGATACCAAGAGCCTGTCCGACAAGGAGGCTCCCATCTACATCGTTCTGGCAGTCGTTCTCTGCCTGATCGTTCTTCAGCTGACCATGGATTCCTTCCTGGCACCGCTGATGTTTCTTGTCTCGATCGGTATTGCAGTCATCTACAACATGGGGACCAACTGGATCTTCGGCCAGATCTCCTATGTCACAAAGGCGCTGGCTGCCGTTCTTCAGCTGGGCGTAACCCTGGACTATTCGATCTTCCTGTGGCACTCCTATATTGAACAGAGAGACCGCCATCCGGATGATCCGCTCCATGCTATGGCAACCGCCATCAAGGCGACCCTGTCATCTGTTATCGGATCTTCTATCACGACAGTGGCGGGCTTTGTAGCTATGTGTTTCATGACCTACAAACTCGGCATCAACCTCGGGCTGGTCATGGCAAAGGGGGTCCTCTTCGGAGTCGCTACCGTTGTCACGGTTCTTCCGTCCATGATCCTGGTTCTGGATAAGCTGCTTCAGAAGACCAGACACAAGGCTCTGGTTCCGAATCTGAACTGGATCCCCAACTGGGTCCAGAAGTATTACCCGGTCATGCTGATCGTATTCGCAATCGTATGGTTCCCGGCAGCTTATGGCCAGAGCCATACCAGCGTCTACTATGATCTTGCGAGAACTCTCCCGAGAGACCTTCCTTCCGTCGAGGCAACGACTAAACTGGAAGATGACTTCGGAATGAGTACGACGGAGATGGTCCTCGCACCTCAGTCCATCTCCCGCAAGGATATGGAGCAGATGGAGAAGAAGATTCAGGACCTTCCGGGTGTCACCGCAGTTCTGGGTCTTGACAACATTCTCGGATCCCAGCTTCCGCAGCAGATGATCGACACGGAGCTCTGGGACACCTTCAACAGCAAGAACTGGAAGATGTTCATCATCATGTCCAGCTATACACTGGCTTCCGATGAAGTAAACCAGCAGTGCGACAGTATTCAGGAGATCATCAAAGGTTACGATAAATCCTGCATGCTGGTCGGTGAGGCACCTTGCACAAAGGACCTGATCACGACCACCAACAACGACTTCATCGTCGTCAACTGGATGTCGATCGCCATGGTCGCAGTCATCATCTTCTTCGTCCTGAAGTCGATCTCGCTGCCGGCCATCCTGGTCGCTGCCATCGAGTTCGCAATCTTCATCAACATGGCAATCCCGTACTATACGCACGTGCGGCTTCCATTTATCGCATCCATCGTAATCGGTACTATCCAGCTGGGATCCACCGTCGACTATGCGATCCTGATGACGACAAGATACAAGTTCGAAAGGTCCACCGGAAAGTCCAGAAAGGACGCCGTCTACATCGCCCACAAGACGAGCATCAACTCGATCCTGGTATCGGCGCTGAGCTTCTTCGGAGCAACATTCGGCGTAGCCCTTTACTCCAAGATCGACATGATCAGCTCACTCTGCACGCTCCTTGCGCGCGGCGCCCTGATCTCCATGGTCACGGTTATGTTCATCCTTCCGGCCATGCTCTATGCGTTCGATAAAGTGATCGTCCACACCAGCATCGGCTTCCTTCCGAAGAAGGACAAGAAGAAAACAACGGCGGGCGAAAACGCTCAGTGAAATAGAAGAGGGGAAAAATCAATGAAAGGATTATATAAGGGAACATTCAGAAAACTTCTGGCTGCTATGACAGCCCTTGGCCTGACGCTCACAGGCATCGTCCCGGCATACGCCGGAAATGGCTCAGCGAATGCCGTCTCCGAGACGGAGGCAGCGACCGAAGCGGACACTTTGACAGCAGCCCCGGATGAGACGGAGGCAGAGGAGACCGGGACGGAAACAGAGAAGGAGACCGAAAAGCCGGCTTCCGCAGAGAAGGAAGAGACCGTCTACATCTTCACGGATGCAAATGGCAATCAGAAGTCCATGGTCGTCAGCGACTGGCTGAAGAACCTGGACAAGAGCACCAGTATCGATGATATCTCCGGCCTGACCGGAATTGAGAATGTAAAAGGCGATGAGACCTTCACCCAGGATGGCGAAAAGCTGACCTGGGCAGCAGATGGCAATGACATCTACTATCAGGGAACCACTGACAAGGAGTCCCCGATCAGCGTACAGATCACCTACTATCTGGACGGAAAAGAGATCGCTCCGAAGGACCTTGCCGGCAAGAGCGGACATGTAAAGATCCACTACGAATATATCAACAGCGCAGAGAAGGAAGAGACGATCGACGGAAAGAAGATCAAGGTCAAGGTACCTTTCGGCGTGATGTCCGGTATGCTGATGTCAAACGGTACGGCTAAGAATGTGACCGTATCCTCCGGCAAAGTCATACAGCAGGGCGATACAACCGCTGTCGTGGGATTAGCATTTCCGGGACTGAGGGATAGCCTGAATCTCAAAAATGACAAGGACCTGGACATCGATGTCGACGATTCCAGGATTCCGGAATCGCTTGACGTAGAGGCGGATGTCACAGACTTCAGTCTGGATATGAACATGACCGTCGTTCTGGACGATGCTCTGAACAGCGTGTTCGACGAATTTGACGAGAAGAGTGAGACCAACAAGATCGAGGATAAGATCGACGACCTCAAGGACGCCTCCGAGAAGCTGGTCGACGGAACTTCCGATCTTTATGACGGAACCAAGGACCTGAAGGATGGTACCAAGAAGCTGAAGGATGGCACGGACGACCTGAAGGACGGAACTTCACAGCTGAAGGACGGTGCAGACGACCTGAAGAAGGGAATCGGCGACTATACCGACGGCGTCTCCCAGGTCTATGACGGAACCAAAAAGCTGAAGAACGGAACCTCTGACCTTAAGAAGGGCGCAGACCAGCTTGCAACGGGAACCGGAGACCTGAAGGACGGAGCGGTAGATCTCCGCAATGGAACAACCCAGCTGAAGAATGGCGCAAAGCAGGTAAAAGATGGTGCATCTTCACTGGATGACGGTGCTGCAAAACTTGAGAGTGGCGCAGGCGACCTGAAGAAGGGAGCCGGGGATCTGGACAGCGGAGCTGCGGACCTCAAGAATGGGACAAGCGATCTCAGGAAGGGGGCTGCCCAGCTTGACAGAAAAGCCGGTGAGCTGGCGAAAGGTGTTGCTGCATTGAAAGGTGGAGCAGACAAGGCAGAAGCCGGTGCAAAGACTCTGTCAACAGGAGCAAAATCTCTTATTGCAGGAATTGATACTTTCACGAATACCGCAAAGTCACAGCTTGATGATGGCGAAGATAAGCTTCAGAATGGAGCGAATCAGCTGAAGGCTGGATCCGTTGCTTTGCTTTCCGGAATCAGTACACTGGCATCAAAGATAGGAGAGCTTCATACCAGACTTGACGGGGCAGGAAAACAGATTGAAGAAAAACTTGCACCTTATCAGGATGTTACAGATCAAAGCATTCAGCAGATCAAGGAAATAGATGGTCAGTTTGATTCAAACCAGAAGCTTCTGGCTGCATCAACGCTGGATGATTATGCAGTGGCGGCAGGAAATACGCAGCTTGCGGGATTGATTCAGAAGGCCAGACAAGAACTGGTGGGTAATGACGTCAAACCGACATCTGTGAAGCCGCAGCAGACGGCTCCTTTGAAGACTGTAGATAATCAGGCGACAGCTTCAGCAGATGAGAGTGCTGAGATCGCAGAGAAGCCGGCAGCAGAGGTTCCGGCAGCTTCTCAGGTTCCGGCAGTCCCGGAGACAACACCGGAAGCTACAGCTGCAGAGACGGAATCTGCAAAAACAGATACCAGTGCAGCGGACCAGGCAGCTCAGGATGCTGCAGCATCCGCTGCAGCAATCTCGGATACCGTTACAGCTGCGGATACTTCTGCGGCTTCTGCAAAAGATAAGGCGGCAGCAGGCAGCCAGTCAGCTCAAAGCGCGGCAAGCGCCTATGACAGCAGCTACAGCAAGTATGCAGATAAGCTGGATGGCCTTAAGAATGTAATTGCTTTCACAAAATTTGCAGGAACATCCGGAACGATTGATTCAGCTGTATCAGAAGCAAATGGCATAAAAGGTCAGTATGATTCTGCCTACAATAGTTACAGCGAAGCAGGAACAGATTATGACAGCGCAATTGCCTCCTATCAGGATGCAATCAAGGCTTATCAGGATTCAATCGCTGCTTATCAGGATGTAATAGAGCAGTACCAGAAGCTTCTCGAAGAAGCAGACAAGGCTTCGGAGACAGAGACCGCAGTGACAGAAGCTCAGCAGCCGGCAGTGAGTACCCCGGAGACAACTGTAAGTACAGAAAATAAGCAGGAGACAGAAGCCAAGGCAGTGGCAGAGATAAAGTTTGAGACTTCTGCAGTAGATGTTGAAATAGCAGACCTTGCAGATACTTCCTATGCAGAGGCACCGGTACAGACAGGCAGCAGCATCACAGATGAGCAGCTGATAAAGCAGGTTCTTACTGATATGAAGACGGCAGGAGCATCAGACGAGCAGATCAAAGCTACACAGGAGGGTCTTACTACACTTGCAAAGACAAAGGGTACGCTTAACTACGTAAAGCAGAACCAGGCTAAGATCAAGCCAGGTACTGAACCAACCGTCAATAATAGTGATTATGCAGACTATGCGAAAACTCTATGGGATGCAAAGATGCAGCAGGTTGATACCCTTGTATCTATGCGTAAGCTTCAGAGCGGACTTGGGGAGGCAGTGACAGGCACAGGGCAGCTTCAGTGGCAGTTTACGAATGAAGATGAGCCGAACGATCCGACCAAGGCGTCATTCAAACGTGGAATGATGAATTTGGATGATGGAATCGACCAGCTCCAGTCTCAGGTACCGGGATTTAAGACGGGAATCGACACTGCGTTTGGACCAGATGGTATCGGCCAGGTAAAGGTCGGAGCACAGACGCTTTCAGCCGGTATCGACGACCCGAAGAAGGGGCTTGTTTCAGGTCTTACAGAACTTGCAAAAGGAGCTGGTGACGCCAGTGACGGTGCAGCCAGACTTCAGAGTGAAGGTACAGCAAAAGTACTTGATGGCTCAAAAGGTCTTGATGATGGTGCAGCAAAATTAAAGAATGGTACCAGCCAGCTTGTTGATGGAGCAAACAAACTCTATAAAGGAACAGATGATCTTCACAATGGCAGCAGTAAGCTGTCAAAGGGAGCAAAGGATCTGTATGATGGGACAGCTGATCTGCAGAAGGGTGCAAGACAACTTGTCGCAGGAACGGTTACCCTGGATAACGGGGCAGAGAAGCTGGCAGATGGAGCAAAGCAGCTGGATGACGGCGTAGCCGATGCAAAGAAGGGCGTCAAGAAGCTTGTTGACAACAACAAGAAGTTAAATGATGGCGCTTCCGACCTGTACGACGGCGCCAAGAAGCTGGATGACGGAGCAGGCGATCTGAAGGATGGTGTTTCTGATCTGGACGATGGTGCATCCGATCTGAAGGATGGCGCTAAGGACCTGAAGGACGGCATGAAGAAATTTAATGATGAAGCGATCCAGAAGGTTGTTGACCTCTTCGACGGCGATATCAAGGATCTTGCAGACCGTATGAAGGCTCTCAAGAACGCGGCGGAAGGTTATGATACCTTCACCGGGCTTGGAGACGACATGAACGGATCCGTCAAGTTCATCATCCGCAGCGATTCAATCACCACAGATGACGCAGGTTCTGAGGCAGACGCAGAAGAACCGTCAACGGAAAGCTGAACAAAAGAAATGATACAGCGGAAAAGGGGGACTTCGGTCCTCCTTTTCTTGTTAAGAGCACTTGTATGTCAGACAGCGAGAAGTATAATATGTATATACGTATATCCGGTATAAAGGAGCGATCTTATGATAGAAACCGCAATAAAAAAATGGGGAAACAGCCAGGGAGTCCGGCTGCCGAAGAGTATTCTGGAAGAAGCACATCTTAATGTATCTGATACCGTGATGGCAGAAACTGACGGAACGTGCATCATCCTGAGAAAAAAGTTTAAGCACAAAACATTTTCTGAAAGACTTGCGGAGTACGATGGAAAGATAGAAACATGTAATTTTGATTGGGGAGATCCAGTCGGGAGAGAAGGTATTTGATGACTGTGGGGTTGAGGCAGGGCGATATCCTTAAAATAGAAGGTTACAGAAATAAGTTCTTAGTTGTCAGTAACAATGCTTATATCAATGCCACAGGGATGTTCCATGTATGCCCGGTTTATGAGAATCTAGGGGAAGGTCCATTACATATATCTGTGGATGGTGCACATGATACACATGGGACAGTCGCATGTGAGCAGATCAAACTAATTGATCCTGTGGCGAGAAACTGCAGTAGGAAAGATTGGATCTCATATGATCAGATCATGAATATATCGGATGCGATACAAGGAATATTTGAGTACGATTAGAGATACAACGATAATCTATATTGCATATATCAGGATACTCACGAAATATTACGAACAGTTTGCATAGACCAAATTTTTGTTTGACAAACCTACTTGAAATGAATAAAATAAACATGTTCTACACCGCAGGAAAGTGATTGAATTCACGATCCGAATTGGCAGAATAAAGTTGAATAGCGAAAGCTAGTCAGGCTCGGAGAAATACTCAAGAGGCTGAAGAGGCGCCCCTGCTAAGGGTGTAGGTCGGGTTAAACCGGCGCGAGGGTTCAAATCCCTCTTTCTCCGCTTCATCGGTTTTCATCCTTTGAAAAAATTCAAAAAAGATGAAAAAGTTGTTGACAGACACTTGATCCGGTGATATGATATCTCTCGTTCCGCTGAAAAACGGAGCAAAAACATTAAGATCCTTGATAACTGAACAGTGAAACAACCTTGAAAGTTCTGAAAAGTTTTGTTTAAGGAACTGACCTTTAAAACAGTAAAGGGATAAGAGATGTCAGTGACACTCTGATCCGAATCAAATTTTT
>Ga0326514_10000300_pt1 | contig 33467 bp, 54 predicted proteins | sample 3_2548_0518_D_FD_203653 | JGI IMG/M metagenome (GOLD analysis project Ga0326514, IMG submission 203653) | Bovine rumen microbial communities from UC Davis, California, United States - 3_2548_0518 | ecosystem: Host-associated > Mammals > Digestive system > Stomach > Rumen | place: USA... | reverse complement strand
AACTTTTTAGCGTGATAGCACACTGACACGATTTGCGGTTAATCGTAGCCAAAACCGAAAAGAAAACCCAAAGAGTTTACGACTGGGCGAAAATTTGGGGAGGCCCCAGAATAATATAACCTCCCGTCATATATATGCTGCATAAGGCAAAGTAAACGAGCCGCCGTAAAATAGTTTTGACAAATTCCGGTTCAGCAATAGTTTTGCATGGGGTGCCGGTGAAAGTTGGTGTGAGTCCAGCATGCAGCTCCAAATCTTCAATAGATGATTGACAATGGTTGCCCGCCAAAAGGGGCATCTATTGAAGCGTCTGACAGTAAGACGTTAAAAATTTGTCTATATCCTATTTTGGCGATCAGTGCCTGGGGGATGAAGTTGTTTAAGGGACATGTTTAACTTAAACCGCGTATTGTAGCGAAAGGGCAATTATTTTGGGTAGTATATTTATTTGAAATTATTATTATTGTGTTGTAGCATTCTCACTACGTTAATAAAAGTTTCCCTTCTTCTGGTTGAAACAGCTTGCCCCAAATAAAGGCTGGATGAGATAAACAAGTATTAACTTGGAAATATCAACTGGGGTTGTGGCGAAAAGAGCCTTTTATATATGATAAAAATTTCTGATGGTAGGTAGGAGTGCGAGATAAGTTACTCGACAGATCAAGTAGGGAAACCGGAGCTTGGTGAGTAAGAAATTAAGTTATATATAGAAGGCAATTTTTGTTTAATATAAAGAAAATTTTATTGATTTTTATAAAAAAATATTGTATAATATATATGTAAATAAAATAAATAAAAAGAAAAGGAATTGAAAAATTATGAATTATCCTCTGTCTAAGTATCGTTTTTATACTAATGGTAATCGCATTATTGCTGTAAGTACTTATGCTGGTAAGACTGTTCGCGGTGTGGCTATTTGTCATCCTGATGATAATTTTGATCTTGAAACTGGTAAGCGGCTTGCGGCAGCTCGGTGTAATGAAAAGATTGCAGCAAAGCGTCTTGATCGTGCTTCTAAGAAGGCTATGCAGGCTGGTCTTGATGTTGAGACCGCAAAGCAGCGTTTGGCTAAAATGCAGGATTATTACAATGATGCTTTTGTTGCTTATAATGCTGCCGCACAGGAGCATGATGCTTTGATCGCTAGTCTTAAGACTAAAGCTTGACAAAGTAGAAAAAATTTAATATAATTAAAGAGTAAAGAAAAAAACTTTACTCTTTAATATATCCTCCCTTGGTGTAATGGTAGCACAGATGGCTCTAACCCATCAGGCGTTGGTTCGATTCCGAACAGGGAGTGCCATGGGGTGTAGTGTAATGGTAGTCACAGCAGTCTCTAAAACTGCCCTGTGTGGGTTCGAGTCCCACCGCCCCCGCCATTAAAAAAATTAATATCTTGGAGGTTTTGCGTATGAGAGGTAGAGCATGGCGTAGGTATAAAGATTACACAAAAGCCAAGAGAAAAAGAGAAATTGATTTAAATGATCGTATGTGGTGGGATTATTCAATTTATAATAATCCTATTCAACCTATTAATTATAAAGGAAAATATGGGATGTACGATAATTTACATCAGTATTCAAAAAATAAAATTCATTGTAGTTGTCCTATGTGTTCTGCAAAGACTCGCAATAAAGGACATCGTAGGAAAAGAAAAAATTATGCCCCTTCTATTAATTATACAATGATGGATTTGCGGAGACAAATGATTATGGATAAGAGTGAAAAAGATTATTATGAATACTCTTTAGATTGAAGCTAATTTAGCTAATTAGTATAAATATAAAAAATTACCTTTTAATTTGTCTTAGCAATATCGTTAGTTATATTTAGAAAATATTCCATCGTTTTTATCATTAGATGGAGGTGGGCCATTATATAGTAAGAATGGAACTTTGATATGTTTTTCATATAAAAGAATTGTAATTGGCGATTATGGTGCTTTTATTGAATTTAATGAACCTAATTATTCACGATATATAGTTGCTCCTGGTTAGGAATATCGGATCAAAGATCCATAGTATAAAGATAATGTAAAATATATTTGGCTGACTTTAAATGACCATAGTAATATAAAAATTTACTATTAGAAAAAGCCTGTTGTATATGCTGATTATAGGCCAGGTATGTTATATGTTTCAGTTCATGAAGTAATAGCATATGAAAATTGAATTAGATTTTAAAGAAAAAGAAATTTCTTAATTGATTTTTTAAAAAAAATATTATATAATATATATAGAAAGTTAAGAGAGACACATACAGCAATTATATTTTGGCCGCTATTAAGGTTAAATAAGTGTCTCGTATATCCAGAATGTGGTGTAACAGTAACACGCCAAGCTTGGGACTTGGAGTAATCGGGCAGCACGAACATTTTGGGCCAAGAATTAAAAAAAGAGATTTCCTAATTGATTTTTTAAAAAAAATATTATATAATATATATAGAAAATGAGATAAAAAATAAATAAAAAAGACACTTGCAGCAATTTATATAAAATCGCCATTTTTATTTAGAAGATTTGATTTGTTTTCTGGTGTCTTGAAAGGATTTTAATTATGAAATATGTTCGTTTTTATGGTGGAAACGGCTATTGCGGCTGTGATTATGAAGAATATGTTGCTTTTGAAGACGATATTACCGATGAAGAAATTGGAGCATATTCCGATGATATGGCTTATCAAAATGCAGAATCTTATGAATATATGTTAACAGGTCATATGGATTGGGATTCTGAAGAAGATATGGAAAGTTATTATGATGATGCTTTGAGCTATTGTGGTTGGGATTATTGTTCTGAAGAAGAATTTAATGAAAATAAATAAATAAAAGGCATATACAGCAAACTTCTCTTTTTTTAAGAGGTTACAGGTTCAAATCCTGTAGTTGGGATGTCCCAATTTGGCGGAATGGTTTACGCGATAGTCTAGAAAACTATTTATCTTAATTTTGTGCCTTGTTAAAAATATAAAATAAATTAGATATGCCCGAGTGGCGGAATTAGGCATACGCATGGGACTTAAAATCCCAGGCCGGAAACGGATTGGGGGTTCAAATCCCCCCTCGGGCACCAGGCTAAAATGGATAATTGGTGTGAGATTAGTAGAGTTATAAACTACGTAGGCTTTTAATAAGTGACAAAGCGGTCCTCATTAAATGGAGTTTGATGAACAGCCAATTATTTATAAATAAGTAGGGTAGCACCTTACATGGCTTTATAGTTCCTAACCATTAATGCAGATGCTTGTGGGGCCTGTGTTAGAAAGAACTATTTATATAAATTGAAATATATTAGCCACCTAACCTTTAGTTTTTGCGGGACTAGTGTTAGCGGTTAGCACGACGGCCTTCCAAGCCGTAAGGGCCGGTTCGAATCCGGTGTCTCGCTCCAGTAATCTCTTACTTATAGTTTGGGACATATAAAGGTTTTAATTATTGAACCGTTAATCAATGATAAACTCCTTTTCTGTTGGCAGTGGGTGTAATTATTAATATTATACCCACTCATTTTATGGGACTGTAGCTCAGTCGGCAGAGCAAGCGACTTTTAATCGAGAGGTCGGGGGTTCGATTCCCCCCAGTCCCACCAAGGAAAATGCGCTTTACCAAATTTTTTAATAATTTTATAGTGATTATCTATATTAAAAATAATAAATCTATTAAAAAAATTGGTAAAGCGCATATTTCTTTTTAACTTGACTTTTTCCAAAAATTTTTGTAAAATATGTATATACTTACAAAAATAGGAGGAAAAAATTATGAATGAATATTTAGCTACTAAATCTCATTTAACTAATAAAATATTAGAATGGGTAAAAGAGATTTAGTCTTTAGAAAAACAAACTGATAGACTTTATAAAATAAATTTATATCTTTTACGGAAATATAAAGATGATTTAATTAAAGAATTTAATATTAATATTCCAGAAGGAGTATTAAATGATCCTTGGTTTAAATTATTAGAAACTACTTTTAATCAAAAAATAACCGCAGAAGATGAAACTTTAATTTTATCATTAATTACTTCAAGAATTGAAGATATAATGAATAAAGAAATGCCCGAACCTTGGTATTGTTACGGTTTTAACACATTAAATAATTCTAATAATTGATTTTTTAAAAAAAATATTATATAATATATATAGAAATTAAGAAAAAAATAAAAATAATTCCTCTTGTCCAAGAGGAATCAATGTGAAAAAGGAGAAAATAAACATGACTAATACTTTGCTTAATGGAATGAAGAATGCGACCAACTACACTTATACTGAGAATGGTGCTTTGACTCATAAGAGCACTATGTCTGGTCTGCTTGACCTGTTTGCTATGGGCGCAGCTTATCGTACTCGTAGCGATGAGGATTGTATCTTCCTTTTCAAGAAGGCTTTTGACGAGGATGAAGCTCATGCTCTGAAGTGCCTGTTTTATCTGCGTGATGTGCGTGGAGGTCAGGGTGAGCGTCGTTTCTTCCGTGTTGTAACTCGTTGGCTTGCTGACCACCAGACCGAGGCTATGCGTCGTAATCTGGAGTTTGTGCCTGAGTTTGGTCGCTGGGATGACCTCTATGAGTTCATTGGTACTAAGCTGGAAGAGAATGCTTTTGAGCTGATGCGTAAGCAGCTTATGCTTGATGTTCAGTGCAAGACTCCTTCTTTGTTGGCTAAGTGGCTCAAGAGCGAAAATACTTCTAGCTTTAAGTCTCGTGAGCTTGCCAATAAGACCCGCAAGGCTTTTCATATGAATCACAAGGAGTATCGTAAGACTTTGTCTGTGCTCCGTGAGCGTATTAAGGTGCTGGAACGTCTTATGTCTGAGAATCGCTGGGAGGAAATCGAGTTTGATAAGATTCCTTCTAAGGCCGGCCTTGTGTATCGTAATGCGTTCGCTCGCCGCGATATGATTAAGGCTAAGTATGAGCACTTCGTTAAGGACGAAAAGACTACTGTTAATGCAGGAACTCTTTATCCTTATGAGGTTGTTGCTAAGGCTTATAACCTGACTAATACAGGTTATTACTCTTGGAATCGCAAGACCGACATTGATCCCGTTGAGCGTGCTGCTATTAATAAGTACTGGACCAACTTGAAGGACTACTTCAATGGCTGCACTTTGGATGCCCTCTGCATGATTGATACCTCTGGTTCCATGTGGGGTACTGAAGCCAGCGCTCCTATTAATGTAGCAATTTCTATCGGTCTGTATGCTGCTGAGCGTGCCCGTGGACCTTTCGCTGGCCATTATATCAGCTTTAGTTCTCGCCCGCAGTTGATTGAGACTGCTGGTATCGACTTTGTTGATAAGGTTCAGCGCATTTACAGCACTAATTTGTGCGAAAATACCAATATTGAAGCTGCTTTCGATATGGTACTTCGTACTGCGATTAACAATCATTGCACTCAGGCTGATCTTCCTAAGAGCATTATTGTTGTGAGCGACATGGAGTTCGACGCTCAGCGTGGCTACTATGGTTCTTGCAATGGTACTCTGATGGAGAACATCGAGCGCAAGTGGAATCAGGCTGGATATAAGATGCCTAACTTGGTCTATTGGTGTGTTCAGGCTCGCCAGAACAATATTCCTATGACCGTTAAGGATGGCGTATCGTATGTTTCTGGCTTCAGCCCTGTTCTTTTTGAACAGGTAATGAAGGGTAAAACTGCTTTCGACCTTATGATGGATAAACTTGATAGCTCTCGTTACGAGTGTATCCATTAATTAATTAAAATAAAACGTCCAAAATTTTTTGGGCGTTTTATTTTATACATTCCAAAAGAAAAGTCATATTTATATGAGAGGAGTGTTTTGGAATGTCAAAATTAATTGATTTAACTAACAAGCGCTTTGGACGCTTAACTGTTTTATATAAAGACAATACCCGTAAAACTAATTCTGGTAGTTATTGGATATGTTAGTGTGATTGCGGCAAAATAAAAAGTATAAAAAGTTCATCTTTAAGAAGAGGAGAAATTATTAGTTGTGGATGCTATCGTACATAGCAAATAATGGAATCAAAAGCAAAAAACGGTACTATTGATAATTTAATTGGTTAGCGTTTTGGATTTTTAACAGTTTTAGAAAAAGATGAATTAAAAACAAAAGAAACTGGGATAGTTTATTGGATATGTCAATGCGATTGTGGGAAAATTAAAAGTATTAGAGGACATAATTTAAAACGAAAAGATGAAAACAGAACAATTTCTTGTGGTTGTAGACATAAATCTATTGGAGAAATTAATATTGCGGATATATTAAATAATAATAATATAAATTTTATTGAACAATATAGATTTCTTGAAATGCCAAAAAAATCTTATGATTTTGCTATTATAAAAGATAATCAAATTATACGACTTATTGAATTTGATGGGGAATAGCATTATCAAGAAGTGCCTGAATGGAGAACAACATTAGAAATCATTCAACAAAGAGATAAAGAAAAAAATGAATATGCTCTTTCTCATAATATTCCATTAGTTCGTATTCCTTACTGGGAAAGAGATAATATTACATTAGATATGATAATGGGAGATAAGTATTTAATTACTTAATCTCCCATTTTTTTCATAGGGAACTGCGCGAATCCGCTCAACCGCCTCGGCAAGGTCTGGATTATGACGTGGCGGTTAATCTGGTTCGCGCAGTTCCCTATGAAATTTTTTGTTGAAACTTGAAAGTCTCTTAGGCTCCTCCGGCCGCAAAGGTATGTTGCCTCCGACTTCCAGAATAAAAAATGCTTTTGGAAATTTTTAATATAATTGACAGATAAAAAAAAATATGATAAAATATTCTTATAAAGAAAGGAGTTGTTATTTTGAGAAATCTTGGAACAACTGAATATTTAAGCTAGAATATTGTTGCCGAGCCAGGTGATATAATTTATTGTACTAGTGATAATAAATTATATGAATACTATGATGAAGGTCTCGGAAAAGCATTTGGATGGAAAGAAAAAGAAATTGATAAAAATGCAATGCTTAATCTTGGAATCACTGAATATGAATTAAATAAAATGATTATTGCACAATTGCCATCTTTAATAACAGATGCCCAATTAAAAGAAGGAAAAGAACTAATTAAAGCATATACTCATACTCATAAAAATGATACTGGATATTATATGCTTTTATGTAATGATATTCATTATTATACTGTTTTCAATGTAAATATGAGATATGAAGAAAATGTTGAAGATATTGTCCTTGAATGTCTTCAAAATATTGGAGTAATTCAACAAATTAATAAAGCTGATACAGAAGATGCTATTGAGTGTTGGATTAAAAATGAAAAAGGCGTATTTATGTTTATGTTATTTAATTATGACTGGGGGGTAATTTCATGCCAGTAATATTTTGTTATATTAACCCATTTGATATGCACCAATAGGTAGTAAAACTTTCTCCAGATGATACTACTGTATTATTTAATGGAACTATTGATGAAGTTATTCAAGGTATGATTACAGAATATTCATCTCATGAATATGATAGAATTGTACTTAAAGGTATTATGGCTGATGAAGTGGCTGACCGCATGCGTGAAACCAGCCGCACTACATATGGAATTGAAAATATTGAGATTGAGGTGTTAGATTAAAAATGGTTAAATATTTGTTAAAGACTGTTAATACTTATCGTGTCCATACTGTTGCTGAAGTAGAGCAACTTCATGAAGAATTAAAGCATAATCCGCTCTTTGAACTTACTGCTTTTAGTTATACTACTAAAGATATTAAGGTTAAAGGCGAAGTTGTTGACCAATATCAAGTTGTAAAAGCCCAACTTGTGTTTGCTAACGAAAAAGAACCAGAAGCACAATTCGAGGTAGAATACCATGAAGTTTGAAAGAGTTAGTAAATATCCTGATGCGGTTTTGCCGGCCCGCGCAACGACAGGCAGCGCAGGTTATGATTTTACTGTCGCGGAAGATACATTTTGCCCATATAATCAAGTAACCTATGTTCCTACTGGAATTAAAATGCAAATTGATGATGGTTATGAACTTCGTCTTTCTATTAGAAGTTCTTCTCCTAAAAAGTATAATGTAATGCTTGCTAATGGCATTGGGGTCATTGATAGTGATTATTATAATAATCCAGATAATGAAGGACATATTATGTTTGCTATTTATCCTTTTAAGCATGACGTAATGTTTAAAAAAGGCGACCGCATTGGTTAGGGAGTTATTGAAAAATATTATCTCACTGATGATGATTTTACAGAAGGACTTCGAACTGGTGGCTTTGGAAGTACGACTTTAAGTGATGCCTTTGCTCCTGTTTTTAATACTGATACTTTAAAACAAGAAGAATTAAATCAATTTCTTAATGGAGCCACTTAATGCGATTATTAGCGCTAGATCAAGCAAGTCGTACAAGCGGATGGGCAGTATTTGAAGATGATATACTAATAGATAGTGGAACTTTTACTTTAAAATCTGATGATATTGGAGAACGATTAGTTGATTATCGTAAACATATTGAAAAATTAATTTGTGATAATGATATTGAAGAAGTGGCTTTTGAAGATATATAGATGTAGTCTTAGATAAATAATGTTTAGACTTTTAAAGTTTTAGCAGAAATATTTGGAGTTACTCAAGAATATTTAGCGGAATAGGGCCATTCATATCATATAGTAAGTTCTAATACTTGGAAATCAAAATTGAGTATTAAAGGACGCACTCGTCCAGAACAAAAGAAAAATGCGCAAGCATATGTATTAGAGCATTTTAATAAAAAAGTTTCACAAGATGAAAGCGATGCTATATGCATTGGGGCTTCAATAGTTTTGGAAAATAAAAAGAGAAAAGCTGACTTTAACTGGGGTTAAGGTCAGCTTTTATTAAAACACCTATCTTTAATTTCTAATATATAATAGAAGGGGAATTATCTCCAATATAAGGAAGAGGTGTTTAAATTGCTTGAGTGGATTGCAAAATATTGGATTGAAGTTGTATTTACTCTTATTTGCAGTGGGATGGCTTTTGTAGTTCGTCACCATGTTAAATTAATAATTTCTGAAAAAAAACGTAATGAAAACGATACTTTAAAAGCTATTGATGAAAAATTTAAAGAACAAAATACCAATATGGAAAAAAAGATGGAAGAATGTTATGGACGAGTTATAAATGTAGTACAAAATTTAGAGCAAAAATCTAATAAGGCTGACGAAGAAGTCAATGACAAAATTGGCATAATTAGAAATGGAGTTCTCTCTATAGAAGGAGCCTATTTTAAACAAGAATGCCGTAAGATGCTTGCTCCAGAACATGTTATAACTGTTCATGAATATGAAATGTTAGTCATTGAACATGGAACCTATAATAGTTTAGGTGGAAATCATGAAGGAGATAGTTTATTCCATTTAGTAGAAGCCAAATATTAGGATCAATTACATCTTAATGATTAGAATATAATTAATTGACAAATAAAAATTTTTATGTTATACTTATAATATAAAAATAAGGTGTAAAAGGAGTTTTTTTAATATGATAAAAACTATTACAATTCCAGAAGAATTACGTACTAAAGTTTAGAGAGCAAACGTTGAGCGTGATTCTCGTAGAGATATTCTTTTATATATTATGCAAAATAATATTGAAATTCCAGAAGAGCGTATGCAAAGATATTAGAAAGAATATGATGAAAAATTTCTTGAATTTGAGCAAGCAAAAGATATTATTGAAAAAGAATATGTAATGCCAGCAACTGATAAGAAAGCTCTTAATTGGTCTCTTAATTATTCTGATTGCGTTGTAAGCATTACTTTGCCAGATGAATAATAAAGTAACTAGAACCGAGCAATATCAAGATATGATATCTCGGTTTTATCCTTATCCATATGATAGACATAAAGAGACCAATAAAATTTAGACAGCAAATGTAACTTTTCAAGTAACAGATGCTTGTAATTTAAGATGCACTTATTGTTATTAGATAAATAAAGGAACTCATTCAATGCCATTTGAAGTAGCTCAAAAATTTATTGATATGCTTCTTGAAAATGATGAAAATACTCAATAGTATATTGATACTAGAGCCTGTAATGCTATTATTATTGAGTTTATTGGCGGAGAACCATTTCTTGAAGTTGATTTAATGGATTAGATTATGGAATATTTTCTTAAACGCATGATTGAAACTGACCATCCTTGGCAGTATAATTGGCGTATATCTATTAGTTCAAATGGTACACTATATTTTGAGCCAAAAGTTCAAGCTTTTATCAAGAAATGGATGGATCATTTAAGTTTTAATATTTCTATTGATGGAAATAAAAAACTTCATGATGCCTGCCGTATCTTCCCGAACGGCTCAGGTAGTTATGATAAAGCAATTGCAGCAGTACGTCATTATATAGATGTATTAGGCGGCAATATGGGTAGTAAAATGACATTGGCCCCCGCTAATATAGAATATACATTTGAAGCAGTAAAAGGATTAATTGACCAAGGATACACTGAAATAAATCTTAATTGTGTATTTGAAAAAGGTTGGACTGAAGAGCATGCTACTATTCTTTATAATCAATTAAAACAATTAAGTGATTATCTTTTAGAAAATGATTTAGAAGATAAAGTTCTTATTGCCATGTATCAAAAAAACTTTTTTAAACCAAAAGATAGAACAGATAGCCAAAATTGGTGTGGCGGAAATGGCTCAATGATTTCTGTTGATTGGAAAGGTGATATATATCCTTGTATTCGTTATATGGAGTCTTCATTAGGGAATCAAGTTGAGCCTATTATAATTGGTAATGTAAATACTGGAATAATGACAGATGCTAAATGCCGTAATTGTATTCTTTCACTTAAAGCAGTAAACCGCATTACTCAATCAACAGAAGAATGTATAAATTGTCCTATTGCAGAAGGATGCGCTTGGTGTCAAGCGTATAATTATCAAGATAGTGGTGGAGATTTTAATCATCGCGCCACTTATATATGTATCATGCATAAAGCCCGTGCTCTTGCCAATGCCTACTTTTGGAATTTATACTATTGGAAACATAAAGAAAATATTAGATTTAAATTATGGCTTCCTGATGAAGAATGCTTAAAAATTATATCTCAAGAGGAATTAAACCTATTAAAAGCTCTCCAATATCCTATTGAGTAAAATCATAAAAAGAAAGGAGAGAAAAAAATTTTAATGTCAAGTATTACATTTCAATCAAATCAAAAAAATCATGGGCTTTAGTTAACTATGGATTATATATACCCATATGAAAATGATACTAGAAAATTTTATTTTAAAGGATTACGAATTACTCAAACTTCTAATCTTGGAAATTGGAATAACATACCAGCAGGAGTTGCTTTAAGTCCAAATGGTGGAGAAATGTTTTTTATTGGTAATTATCATTATAGCCAAGGGCAATTCCAATGTAGGGCCTCTTCGGATGGAAGTTATATTTCTGGTATTGGTATTTCAGAAACAGTAATTGATATTGGCACTACAGAAGACTTTAGTATTAATATTACTAATTTCGGATTTAATTTTAATTCATTGGGTTAGGATTACCAAAGCTGGACTGGAGCCTATTTTTTAAATGTTAATGGTGGGACAATATCACATGCAAAAGATAATAAAGTTACTCCCCAAGGAAATTATAACCAAATTCCTATATGCACTAATGAAATTATCACGGCTGAAGGCTTAAATTATTTGAAAAATGCTATTATAACACTTTATAATAATCGACCTTTACTTACTTCAGCTTAGAGACAAAAAGCTGGAACTGCTTTAGATAATTCTAATGATTATTATTTTACTGAAAATGATAATAATATTAATAAAATTGGAGATTTAATTAATGCTTGTTTAGTAATTAATGATATACCAAATTTAAGAACAACTGATTTTATAAATAATAATAATGATTCTGTACATAGTAATGAAAAAATTTTTGGAGATGGAAAAGCTATTAATATATATGATGATTGGCTAACTGATGATATGTTAAATGCTGAATTAACTTCATCTAATCATAATTGTCGTGGAGCTTGTGTTGGTATTTGTAGTGGGGGATGTACTCAAACAGTAAAGGCTGGATGTGGATTAGGAGAATGTATGAATTCATGTGATTCTTCATGCATTAATGGATGTGCCACCGATTGTACATCTGGTTGTTATGGCTCCGCTATAGGAGGCACTTATACTTAATATAAAATAATAAAAAGGGTAATGCTTAATAAAAAGCATTACCCTTAATTTTTTTAAATACTTTATTAGTTACCATTACAATTTCTTTACCATAAGTAGAAATTATATCAGCTAATAATTCTTCTTGGTCATATGTTAGCTATACCCCATAACTAAACATAGCTGCATGCGTCATCTCATGACCTAATACCTTATAAAACTTGTTCTCACTTAGACCATCAGCTATATAAATCATATGAGTATTATTATCGCAACAACCAAGAGTAAAAGAATCGCCTGTAAATAAAGCCGGGAAAGTAGGAGGTACAATTTGTACTTCCCATATTATCCCATTAATGATCGCGGTAATCATTTATTTATTTTGGTAGCTAACTGTTGTAATTTAGTTGAAAGAACTTGTTTCTCTTCGGTACTAGACTCTTTGATCATACAAATGGCTGAGGAGGTAGCACATTTGGACGAGGATTAATTGGCATTGTAGAGTTTGGCTATTGCTGGTAATAATTATACATTTCTTTCCCTCTTTTCTGTAAAAATTTGTATCGCTCTTACCAATCTTATGTAAAATTTGTGGAAAGAATATTTTTAAATTTTGTCCCAAAAAATTTACTAAAAATTTTTGAAGTAATGACAGCTTGCGGTTTACTAAATTTTTTAATAAAAACTGTGAAAAATTTTGGGAAACCGCAGGCTGCCTCTTATTAGGCCAAAATAATAAAATTTGATTATTTTAAAACACAAAAATAATAGAAAGATTTTAAGGGAAAAGGAGGATTTTAATAATGGCTGTTAATTTAATTTCTACTAATGGTCAAGTTAAATACCTAGTTAATGAATATGTGATCGACTCTCCTGATGATCTTAAAAAGCTCTCTCGTGATAGTGCCCCAGGAAGTACTGCTATTTGTACTTCAAATGGTGAAGTTTATATAAAAAATGGTACTGGCGAATGGGTAGCCCTTTAAGGAAAAGAGGCGATGACTTATCGATCTTGTAACTTATGCATTATGTAAAAAATATATTAAAGCTTCTCTCGCAGGGGCTGGGGCTTTGAAAGGGCAAGATGGTAAATCTGCCTATGAAATTGCTGTACAAAATGGATATTCTGGTTCTGAACAACAGTGGATTCAATCTCTTATTGGCAAACCAGGAGATATTCCATATATTGGCGCAAATGGGAATTGGTTTGTCGGCGCGGTTGACACAGGAGTTGCTGCGACTCCTTCTTTAAGTTATAACGATTTAGAAAATAAACCTACTTTAAATGGTGAAATTATTTAGGGAGATATTGAAATTAAAAGTATTTCTTTAAGTAGCATTGATGAAATGTTTAGAAAGGAGTGATTAAAATTGGCTGATAAAAAAACATATTTAGACCAGGAAGGTCTTGAAAGATTAGTTGCTTATATTCAAGCAGAGTTAAGTAATAAACTTAATCGCGGTGAGCAAATAGTTCTTCCAGAAGATTTAGTCCATACTACAGATTTAGCTAATTATGCTCAAGCCTCTGAAGTTACTAATTTAATAAATTCTTTGGGAGATTACGCAAAAAAATCTGATATTCCAGAAGAACAAGATTTATCCGATTATGTGCGTTCTGCTACTTTAAACGATTATGCTACTACTGCTGATTTAGAGCGTGTCGAAGCAAAAGCCACTTCTGCCTATCATGTAAAAGGTTCTGTCACAGATCTTGAAGCTCTTCAGGCAATTGAAGAAAAAGAAATTGGTGACGTATATAATCTTGAAGATACTGGTATTAATGCCGTTTGGACTGGTGAAATTTGGGATGAATTAGGTACTTTTGTTGACTTAACCCCATATGTAAAAGAGACTGATATTGAAGCCATTAGTCGCGCAGAATTAAATCGTATTCTTTTTTCTGGTAAAACAGGAGTTATTACTGATAAAGATAGTCTTGTAGCTATGATCGCCAATGACGAGCCAGAAGTAGAAATTACCTTAAATAAAAACATGCAAATGGATTCTTATATTTCTATTCCTACTGGGAAAAAAGTTACTCTTAATCTTGACGGGAATAAAATTAATGGTAATAGCTATTTAGTAAATTGCGCTGGCGGTGAATTAGTTCTTAAAAATGGCGAACTTGAAAGTCTTGGACGACCAGTATATGTCTCTGGCGGCACGGTAACTTTAGATAATGCCATTGTTACTAGTAAAAATGATGTTGCAATTAATGCAACTGGAACTAACTCTAAAGTTATTTTAAATGATGGCAAAGTTACTGCTCAAGAATCTGGTATTCTTGTTACTACAGGAGCTATTCTTGAAATGAATGGTGGAGAAATTGAATGTTATGATAATTGTCCAATTCAAGGTAATGGAACTAGTGGGCAAGGAAATATTTAGGTGATAATGAATGGTGGTAAACTTACTGCTCATATTCAATCTAATGGATATACTGCTTGTGGTGTATACATGCCTAATAATGGTAAATTTGTTATGAATGGCGGCGAAATTGTTTCTGAAGGCGCTGGTATTGTAATGCGCGCAGGTGAAGTAGAACTTAACGGTGGTTCTATTACTGCTAATGGTGCTTCTGGTGTTCTTGGAAAAGTTGGTGATTCTAAAGTTACTGTTGGTCCATATGCTGTAGTGTATGACGAAAAGGCTGCTTATCCTGGACTCCAAACTGGTGATTTTAAACTTACTATTGGTAAAGATATGGTACTTCAAGGTACTGATGGTGATATTAGTATTCTTATGCCTGATGGCAAAGATATATCTGAAGCTAATATTATTGATAATCGTTAATAAATTATCTTAATATAAATATTTAAAAAACAAAGGAGATAATATAAAATGGCTTTAACTACAAAAAAATTTTTAGACCAAACTGGTACTACTTATTTATGGCAAAAAATTGTTGTTGAACTTAATAAAAAGGGTTAGGTTGATAGCGTAACAGCGGCAGATAATTCTGTTACTATTTCTGGCACTGCAAGAGATCCTAAGGTTGCTGTAAAACTTTCCGCCGCTGCTGGTAATGAATTGGAATTAAAAGCAGATGGTCTTTATCTTGATATTCCAGCTGCAGCAGAATATAGCATGACTAAACTTGCGACTGCTAGCGCTGGAGCTTCTGCTTCTTACCAATTAACTAAAGATGGAACTGGTATTGGTGCTGTTATTGATATTCCTAAAGACATGGTTGTTTCAAGCGGTGCAGTTGTTACCAATCCCGCTGGCAAGGATGCTGGTACTTATATTGAATTAATTCTTGCTAATGCTACAAATGATAAACTTTATATTAATGTTGGCGATTTAATTGAATATGTTACTTCTGGCTCTCAAGCTGGCGATATGGTAGTTGTTAATGTTGATGCTAATCATCAAGTAACTGCTACTATTACTGATGGTACCATTACAAAAGCTAAGTTAAATAATGCAGTTCAAACTTCTTTAAATTTAGCTGATAGCGCTTTACAAAAAGCAGATATTGTTACTGGTGGAACTAATGGTACTATTAGTGTTGATGGTGATGATGTAGCTGTTAAAGGTCTTGGTTCCGCAGCCTTTACTGAAGCCAATGCTTATGATGTTGCCGGAGCAGCCAATGAAGTCTATACTGCTATTGATGCTTTATCAACTACTGATATTGATAATGCTATCACCGCAGCTAATAATCCTAATACTTAATTAAAATAAAAAAGAAGAGAGACAAAAGTTATTTGACTCTCTTCTTTTTTTTTGATATAATTAAAGTAGAAAATTTATAAAAAGGAGGTAAAATGATAAATGCCCATTGTTAAAAAATTTTTAGATGCTACAGGATTAACTTATTTAGCTGAAAAATTAAATAATTATCCGACAAATGAGCTTCTAGGGACAGTAATTAATGCAATAGATGAAACAAAGGCAGATATTAATTCTCCAACGTTTACAGGGACTCCAATGGCTCCAACTCCACGAGCTGGAGATTCTTCTGATCAAATTGCGACAACGGCTTTTGTCATGGCGGCAATGTAGGGTTCTATTCGTATTACAATTTTAAATGGTTTTGCTGGTTTAACAGCAACAGCAACTTTGCTTGATGGTTCTTATAACAATTCTGCTAGTTCAAATTCAGCAGGAATTATTTCAATTCCAGTCTCATAGTATGGAGAATATAGAATCACTTTTTCTAATCCAAGAGTAAAAGGTGATGGATATGCTAAAGTTAGCTCAAATATCCCCGTAGAACTTGGAGCAAGATATACTGAATTAATGGAGTATGTTTTGCGTATAGATGAAACTAATAGTAATCCAAATACTTCTTGCGTTTATATGGGAGACGCAGAAGGAATGACTAAAGGTTCATCTAATTGGGATGATATGCCAATCTTTGAAGATATTCGTCCTTGTGTCTTTAAAGATGGTAAAGTTAATTATTATTTAGACCCTAATGATTTTACTAAAAAATTAAATCCATTTGATGCGAGCGATAGTTCTAATGGAACCTCTTCTAATTTAACTGGAACTGATGGGGATGTAATGATTGAGATTCCAAAATTTGCTTATAGCATTACTAGAGAAGGACAATATTTATATGTCAAAATAACTAATGATGAAAGTTTAGTTGGCGCTGAAGACGAAAATAATTATACATATGATGCTTTTAGTCGTTTAGCGGAAGGTGATTTAGATCACTTTTACCAAGGGGCCTTTAAAGGTTATATTGACAATAGTGGAAATTTACGTTCAATTGCTGGGGTATAGCCTACGGCTAATAAAAATATAGGTCAATTTAGAGCAGCAGCCCAAAATCGAAATACTGTAAATGGAGTAGCTAATACTTATCATTATCAGCAAGCCACTTATGCTCACTTAAAAGCTTTACAATGCTTATATTTAATTAAATATGGTAATCGTAATGGGCAAGAGGCTCTTGGCCAAGGCGTAGTAGGAGTCACTGACGATTCTAGCTCTAATTTGTCATATGCTACTGGTTATAATGCTGCGGCAGATGATGGGGTAATTTCTGGAACTATGAATAGTTCAACTGCTACTTTTGCTAAAGGTATGTGCTATGGTAGTTCAAATACTAAAGAACATATTAAATTATTCGGTATTGAAGATTTTTGGGGTAATATTAATGAATGGGTTGATGGCTTCCGTACTGATGCGGACCGCAATATCATTACTTCTTGGAATAATTTCTCTGGAGAACCTGTTACCGCAACTGAAGAATCTCATTCATCTGGTTTAACCGCAAATGGTTCTGGTTGGAATAAAATGGTAGCTGGTACTTCTGAAGCTGGCTTTATGCCAGTTGAATGGGGCGGTTCTAGTAGTACTTACTGGGCGGATGCTGGCTATCTCTATGCTGGTTGCGTGCTCCATTTCAGGGGTTCTTGGATTGACGGTGCTACTGCTGGTCCTTTCGGTCTCTATGCGAATGGTGGTGCGTCGTCTGCGAGCCGTTATTTCGGCGGGCGCCTTTCTTATAATTAATAAAAATTAAATATTTCCTAGCGGGTCATTTATTTTTGTGTTGGTATTTTCAACAGCAACCCATTATTGATTTAAAAATGTCTTAATTAAAGCAATAGAAACTAATTTAGATATTAATGAAAAATAGTGGTGCGCTTGCATTTCTATCGCAGGCTGGTTAGGTTGGGCTAATACTTATAAATTTGCTCAAAAATATTTACATAAATTAATTGGCCCAATAGGGGTTTATTATACAATAAATAAAAAATCAAAAAATAAATCGCACGCTAAACCATTTGGCTTATGGAATAAATATTTATAGATCTATAATAAACATAAGATTATAAATATAAAAGAAACTCATTAGCCTTTACATATAGCTGCCTGAAAGGAGTTAAAAAATGATTACTAGACGTAATGTTTTATGCGGAGTAAAATCTCCTAATGAATTAGAAATTAATGTTGATACAGTATATAAAAGATATAATATTCATCCTTATACTGATAATGATGGGCAAGAAGGATATGAATATGATGAAGATGAAATGACTTTAGCTGAATACTTTAGAAAAGCAATGCCAGAAAATCAAGAACTTACTGAAAAAACTCTTGGTGAATTGAGTACATTGTTTGCCCTTTACCAGGAATAGGTAGATAACACATTAGGCGAGTTAAGTATTCTTGTAGGGGAGGCTCTTAATAATGTTTAATGAAAATAGTGGATTAGTTCAAGTTTGGTTAAGACTTATTAAAAATAATAATTATACAATTGATCAAGTTCCAAATATTTCTAATTTGAAAGAAATAGTTATTAAAATTTTGGAAGGATGATTAAATTATGACAATTGATGTAAATGCTAATAAAGTTTTAGATGTTGCTCGTAGCTATCTTAATTATTCAGAAAAAGATAGTTCTAGTGACTTAGCCGGCGGTTCAGTTGGACATAACAACTATACCATTTTCGCAAAGATTTTAGATGACCTTGGAGATTTTTATAACGGAAAGAAACAAGGATATGCTTGGTGCGATGTCTTTGTGGATTGCGTAGTATTTTTAGCCTGCAATAAAGATGAAGATGCTGCTTTATACGTTTTATGCCAACCAAAATATAGCGCTGGAGCAGGATGCGCTTATTCTGCTCAATACTATAAACAAGCTGGTCGATGGAGTACTACTCCACAAGTCGGTGCGCAGATTTTCTTCTCTTATAGACCTGGGGATGTCTCTCACACTGGTTTAGTAGAGAGTTTTACTTCTACAACAGTAACAACTATTGAAGGGAATTCTAGCGATAGAGTAGTTCGTAGAACATATAATATTAACAATGGAAATATTTATGGATATGGATTACCTCGTTATGGTGAAGTAAATAGCACTACACCAGCCCAGCCTACTACACCGACTCCAGTAACTCCAACTGTACCAACTACTTCAGGTTGTAATATTAAATTACCAGAATTACAAAGAGGTAGCATAGGAGCTAGTGTTGTAGCTCTTCAAGGAATTTTAATTGCTAATAGAATTAGTTGTGGGCCAGATGGCGCTGATGGGGAATTTGGAGATAATACTGCTAATGCTGTAAGAATTTTCCAGTAGAGAAATGGATTAGGCGTTGATGGTATTGTGGGCCCAGCTACTTGGGCGAAACTTTTAGGTGGAACAAAAGTTTAAGTTATAAGGAGAGATAAAAATGAATTGGATGGAATTATTACAAAAAATTTTTGAAGTATGTATTATTCCTTTGCTTGGAGTACTTACTTCTTATTTAATAGTTTTCATTAGAAAAAAAACTAAAGAATTACAAGAAACTACTGATAATGAACTATATAAGAAATATATGGATTTGTTAAGTAGTACAATTATTAAATGCGTTACAGCGACAAATCAGACTTATGTTGAAGCATTAAAGAATAAAAATGCTTTTGATGAAGCTGCTCAAAAAGAAGCATTTGACCGCACTTATAAAGCAGTAATGGCTATCCTTAGCCAAGACGCAATTGAGTTCTTAAATTCTGCTGTTGGTGATTTAGATACTCTTATTAAAGAAACTATTGAAGCACAAGTTAATTTTAATAAGAAATAAAAAAAAAATGGGGCCTGTCTCGATAATTGAGACAGGCCCCATTTTTTTTTATTATTTTTCCATCTGTTGAATTGCCGCACTAGCGGTATAACTTCCGTCACTAAAGTTTTCTCCAAAATTAATTAATTTTGCATTAATATCTTCGACATTAAGAACAACTTCATCATCATCGGTAGAAAGCACATATTCAGTAATAGGAATAGTAGCATACTAAACAAGATGACCAAAACTTAAAGCATCAGCAAGATTGTTAGTAGAAAAATAAATATCAAAAAGAATATCTTCACTAGAGATATTTAAATTACGATTAAAGCTATCAACATTGATAGGTTCATTTATTTTTCCATTAAGAAATAATTTCATTATTAAATTCCTCCTTAAAGTTTTTACTTTTTCATTTTTATTGAAAAATGATTATTTATTTTTATTATAAATTGCCCAATTTGAACTTATTTAATACGTATCCAAATTCGGCCATTTACTTTAACCTTTCCAGCACCCCATTCATCATAATCAGGAATTTCTGAAATAATTCCAATAATACGAGAGGGATATTTTTCTTCTTCTTCTTCAGTCATTATACTAACGGTTCCCTCTGGGCCAGAGCATACAGGCCAACCAATATGAGATGCAAATTCTTCAATTGATTCATAAGGATAAGCCAATACGCGTCCATTAGAAGCGATAGGAGTATTATATCCATTTTCTTTATCTTGACCAATTGCAAATCCAAATGTATCAGATATAATTTCGCATCCACGCTCAAGGCGTTTAGTTGTAAGAGCTAACGCACCATTACCAATTTCGCGCACACAACGACCTGGCTATTGGATATCTTTTTCTTCTGGATTATCTTTACGGAATTCAGCATAGTCATTCCAAACAGCACCATATAATCTATAGGCATGGACATAATGAGTAGCTAAATCAATATAAAGAGGATGGTCCCCATACCAGTTATCTCCTGGTGAATCAGAGTTACAACATAAAAACCAGAAATTACTACCATCATTTCGAAGCAATAAAGACTAATTAGTCGTGCCCGAAACATTTGTAGAAGCAACACTGCCTGATGTAAAACGAATTCCATTCGCATTTGAGCATATTAATTCTCCGCTCATAGTATCTCCGGTCTTTTTGACATATGTATCTTTAATAACGGCTCCAGAACTATCTTTTGTAGCTCTATTACAACTACCATTAAAATAGATGTTATTATTAGGATCAATAGAAATTACACTCCTGCCCGCCGTATCGGTTCCTTTTGGACCAGCCCATAATCCAGAATAATTATCTGTTTTATGAGAATAAAGTACTAATTGTCCACCGGTGTTATTTATATATAAAGCGCTATCTGTTGTTGGATTATTTATCGTTAAAGAATCTGTCATTGTATCTCCAGATTTTTTAACATAAGTAGAATTAATTGCATTACCATCACTATCATTTATCGCTTTAGTAGCAGTTCCAGATAAATTCCCATAAATAGTACTAGAAGTAGTAATTGGTGTATTGCTATTATATCCAAATTTTAAATTAATTAATTCGCCTGGGTCTGCAGTCAATTGAGTAATACTATCTATTGCCACAGGAGAATATACAGTTATAGTTCCTTGTGGGGTAGAACCATTATATTCGGTTGGCTTAGCTAATTTTAAATAAATTTCTGTTTTTTTAGAACTTGAATTCTAAACACGCTTAATAGCTAAAATATTAGTCCGATAATTAGTTAAATAAGCTCGCCATAAATCATTATAAGAATCACAATCTAAATATAATACTCCACTTCTATTAGAATAAGAAGCTTTAATAACTACATCGGTTAAATTTGGATCCCAAGTTCTATCTAAAGTAATGCGCACCCACCAATCTGAAGTTGGTACTGTTGTAGTTGTAAAAGTAGAAGTTGCAGAATAAAGATGAGTTGGATGAGAGCCACCTAAAGATTTCCACTCAATTGCTGTAGGAACCCCAGCATTTAAATAAATCGGCTAATTAGCAGAACCTACTGTATCGATTCCTAATTTATTAGCAGTAGTTGCTGTATCCGCATTACCAGAAAATGTTGTAGCATAAACTGTTGTCCACTTATGAGAAGAATCTCCTAAACTCATTTCATTATTTACTGTAGGATACATAGTAGTAGAAGAAATTTCAATTCCTTTTCCACTAGATGATGTAACAGAATTAGGACGAATATAAAGAGTGCTACAAGAATATAATCCTAATGCTTTACTAGAATTTTCTCCAATTCTAGAACCATTAGTAAACATAATTCCTTTATCATTAAAAGCTGAAGATTGATTACCAACAAATGTAACCCCACCAGTCATTGTACCGCCAGCTAATGGTAAATAAGCTGTAGAAGTATAAGCGTTACTTCCAAGACCTTTTACGTCAATATTAGTACCAGCAATTTTTACTTGCCCATTATTATCGCCTGTAGCTAAATCAATGGTATGAACATGGTCACTACGAGAAACTGTAGTTGCAGTTCCAGCAGCAGTAGTACCAATCTTTGCCGTAGTAGTACCATAATTAATATTTACTGTTTCTGCCCCAGTACTATATCCAGTCACATGTCCATAGGTATCAAATGTTAAACCGGTAACATATGTACGTCCATTAGCAGCTAAATTAGTTACAGATGATGTATCTTTGTGACTAATTGTTCTTGTGCCAGAGGCTGTAATTGCGGTATTATCAGTATCTAATGTGATTCCACCTCCAGCTTTTAAGGTAACAGAAGTTACAGTGCCATTTGGCTCGTCACCAGATGGAATAAGAATCCAACTAGAACCATTACTTACTAATACGTCACCGACTTTAGCAGCAACTCCCTAATAAGTATTGGCAGTAATAACTTTATATGTATACCCTTGATTTGCGGCAGAAGCGGCAGGCAAACTTGTAGCAGTACCCCCAGTCCCTAATGAACCAATAAAACGCATTGGGCTAGAGACACCAGTTAAAGCAGATGTTACAAAAGCAGTTGTTGCTACTGAAGTATCATTACTAGAAGCATCTGGTGTAGGTGCTGTAGGAATCTATACGAAATTAGTATTACCATTTACTAACAAAGAACCTGCTGTTATACTTTCGGCATAGGTTTCACTATTTAAATTAGCATTACCAGTAATATTTAAGTTTCCAGTCCCAGTAATATTACCAGTGCTTAAAGTATTAGTAGAAGGATTATATCTTAAATTAGTACTTTTATTTACAGTATTAGTTTCAGCAGTATCATTTGCTGAAGTAGAAAGCAATATACGATAATCGTTTGCTGCTATAGTATTATTTTGAGTAACTTTAGTATCTGTATTACTATCTGCTGGCAATTTTACAGTTGTAGTTCCTGCCTATGTTACACGACCTTTAGCATCAACTTTAAAATATGGGATATTAAAAGTTCCTCCATGAGAAGGGGCCTATTGAGATGTATTACCATAAGTGTTTGCAGTAACACCACTATTAGCAAGAGTAGTATTAATAGACCAACCTGCTTGTGAAGAAGCAGAACCGGTTACATCACCAGTAAGAGTAACAGATTTAGCAGAAGCAAATTTTGTAGCAGTAGAAGCATTACCAATAAAGCCTCCAGCATTACTTAATCCTCTACGATTTACTGAAGTTACATTTGTATCAGTTAAAGTATCACTAATACTATTATAAATCTCACTATTTAAGACAGCTGCATTAGCAGAACTAGAAGGATAATTATAATAAGCAACAGCATATGGTAAATTTAATGGTTTAGTTGAAGTATTATTACCACCTGCCAATTGTGAATGTACATGACCAGAAAAACTTACATGAGTATATGGATTAGCATGATAATAACCTTTTAATGCATAATATTTTATACCATTATAAGTGCAAGTAACTAATTTCCAATTTGTATCCTATCCATAACTTTCTAAGTAATATTCTAAATTGTTATAACAACAATTTAAACTTAATTTAACATTGTCGTAAACATTACCACCAGTTTTCCAAAAATTAAATGTACCTTCAATATAATTCATACAGCTCTAATTTTTAGATGTCAAAACTGGTATTAATAAATATACCCATTCATAATAACTACTCGAATCCCAAGTTAAATCTTTATTTACTAAAAATGCATTAGTATTAGTTTCCCAATTATAATTTTTATTAGCGTTAATAGATAATGCATCATTAAAAGTTTTATTTCCAGCAAATACTTGTGAAGTAGTATTAATAATGCCACTTTGTGAGGCACTAGCATCTCTAACTGTTTTTTTAGTAGCAGAAATAGTTCCATTACTTTGAGAAACTGTATCAATAAATGAAATTTCTGTTCCAGAGGTAGATGGAGAATTAACTGTAGGCTTGCTTGACACGTTACTCCAAGCAACCGCATTTGCGCTATCTGCGACTCCTGCAGTTGCCGCTTTTCCACTTATAGAAATGCCCCAAGTTCCTGAGGCTCCAGTACCTGTTTTAGTAACAGTATAATTAGTATAATTAGTGCTATCTAATAAAGTATCCCATTTAGCATTATAAGTACTATTCCAACCAGAACGATACTTAATTCCATAGTTACTATATCCACTATCACAATGAGAAATATAAAACTAAGCAACTCCACCATTTCCAGCACGAGAAACAATTAACTACCCATATCTATAAGGAGTTAAACCTCCATTTGCATGTTCAGGATTACCTTCACCTGTAAAAGCATCAGCACTAGAAGCAACAGAATATACACCTGGATTATATTGCTACCAAGTAGTGCTCGTTCCCATCTAAGTTCCATTTAATATATCATGAAGTGTCCAAGAAATATTCTAAGACCCATCAACACTCTATCCTTTATTACCAATAGTAAGAGTTCTCGCTGTAGTCCATTTTCCTGCACTTGTTGCGGTAGCAGCATTACCTTCATAAGATGTAATAGTTTTAAAAGCACTACCGTCCCAATAAACGGGTTTTGTTGAGGAACCAATTGCTGTACTACCCATTAATCCAGCTATATTATTATCATTCGCCCAGTAAACACTAGTACCATTAGATTTTAAAATCTATCCACTAGAACCAGGGCCATAAGATGTACCATTTGACTCAGTTGGCGCATCAACCTTTGTTATCTATATTTTATTAGTGAACACATCACCAATTAATCGTGAAGCACCAGTCACAATTAAATCCTTTAATTGCGCGATAAGTCATTCCTCCTTTTCAGCATATTCCCAAAAATATCCATATGCACTTAATTGTTTACCTGAACATACATGACTAATATGAGCATAAGCATATTTTTTATTTAAATATTTTTCTGCTTCTGTCATAGAAACAAAATATTTAAGTCGTTCATGAGTGACTTTATCACACATCCAGACGGCTTTTATATTATAACCAATATGTCCCTATTTTGCTTGAGACATATGTTTTTTAGTAATTTCATTCTTTTTTTTACCGAGATGAGCTTGGCGCATTTTCTCTTTTGTTTCAGGAGCTAATAAATTAGGATAATTTCCACCTAATGTTAAATTATAACCATTTGGAGATAAAGTATTTAGTATTTTTATATAATAACTTTCTAATTGTTTAGCTTGTTCTAATGATAAATTATTTCTTAAAATTATATGATCAAAATTATTCCATCCATATTTCTAAATAGCATGATAAAAATGAGTACAACTTATATAATTTATACCATTAGATCCCCACCGTTTAGAAGGTGGATTTTCTCCGGTTAGACCTATATACTATTTACCATTTATTTTATTAGTATGACAATATACACAATAACTCTAACTCATTTGTCAATTAAACTCCTTTCTAATTTATCTCAAAATACTACTTTTATTATAGTATATTTTTTCTAGTCTGTCAAACCGCCGTTACCAAATTTTTTAATATTTTTAGCAAAAATACCAATGCTTTTCACTATAAAATTATTAAAAAATTTGGTAAAGCGCACTTTAGAGTATTAAAAATCTCGTAGAGATTTTTAATACTCATAGAAATTATCACAAAGAATACTGCCTCCTTTTTGAATACTAGCAATATTTCCTTGTTCTATTATTTCTTCTGGTAATAACTATCCTCTTTTATTAACTGAATAATTAATTCCAGTAGTAATGTCATACATTCTTAAATTACTTATATAAATATCTGTTCCTAAAGCTCCTGTATTTGCATAAGTAAATCCAACTCCAAAATGAGTATATGATAAATAAGTATTCCCCTATGTAGCATAACTATAAGTAGAAGTGCAAGTTTTTGATATTGTATCATTTATAGTAAATTTATAAAAACATTCTTCTTCACCATTAAAATTAGCAGGAATACCATGCTTTTCAATATTAGATGGAGTTGGCTATAAACCTCCTCCTCCCCAGCCCATTTGATTTGTCCATTCAAATGTAGCAAAGGAATTACTTGATTGTCCCGATACATGAAATCTAATTATATAAGTATGCCCCTAAATTAATCCAAAAAAATTATCTTTAGTTGAATCATAAGTATGAGAAAGACTTGTAGTTGTAGCATTAACTAAACGCATTCCTCCCCACATAGTATTCCCATCAGCAGACGGTGTCTTATTGGGAGGACGATAAATTCTCAATCCTTTATTAGTTAATGTAACTTGACAATTAGCCTAAGTATAATTACTTAATCCTGTTGTCCAAATTTTTGATGCTATACCCATTGATGGACTGATAAGAATATTACTCATAATTCCACCAACTCTCTAGCATGGATATTGCCTTGATTATCTATTGCCATTGAAGTATGGTATAGATCTGCGACCTATTCTGCAGTAAGAGCAATAGTATAAGCTCTAAAATCACTTATACTGCCATTAAAATATCCAGCATAATTTCCACTAATATGTCTACATCCTATATTTAATTTATTTAAATCTCCACCCCACCAATTATTTGAAGTAGGAATAGCTTTAACACCATTAATATATACATCTCTAGTAGTATCTCCTGTTTTTACAACTACAATATGATACCAATTATTAATAGTCAATGAACAAGATATACAACTTCCAGTTCCTCCTGCTGCAGGTCCAGCATAACAAATAAGTTTATTTCCATTCTCATATACGCCAATAGCTAGGCCAGAATTTTTATCATGGATAGGAACAGAATATGGGGTACTTGCAGGAATATTATTCCATTTAATCCAAGCACTTATTGTTTTTGTTTCTATTGGTAATGATTCTGCTTCAATAAAAGTATCTGTACCATTAAAATAAGTAGCACAACTATATCGTGGACTTGGAGTTGTTGTCTCTAACGAGCCAACAATAGTGCCATTATTATTATAACCAGAGGAATCATATATAACACCTTCGGTGTCTAAAGCTGCATATAAAGTATCAGTTTTTGCGGGGCACCAAGCCGTTGCGACAGAACCTTTCTCAAGTTTAACATTTCTAACAGAAACAGTTCCAGTCCCTTGCCCAGAAACCAATCTTGGACAAATAACATGCTTTACTGCTGTAGTTGCGGTTTGAGTATAAGTAACCCAATATTTAGTCCATGAAGTGCTTAGTGTAAAATCCATATAGCCATCAGAAGCTGTTTTGGTTATCCCCTGACTAGAAACACAAGTAGTAGTAGTATTTGGGCTATAATAATAAGTTCTCATTTTATCTCCACTAACAGTTGACTTAGCTTCAAAAGATAATGTATAAATATCTCCATCTGGAATCGAAGTTGTAATTGAAGCATACCAATCTTTATTATAAGAAGATGTTGGGTATGTATAGCTTCCATCTAATTTACTATTAGCCAATAAATTTTCTCCACCAAGTCCATTATTATCCAATTTATAATGTAGCACTAATCCTTTAGCAATTTCTTCTACTTCTTTTGCGCTAAGAGCATGATCATAAATGCGAACATCATTTAATTGCCATGGCCCAGCCATAGTATTTCCTTTTCCACTATCCCAAGAAGCCTAACAAATATAAAAATCACCCTGACTGATATTTCCTGTCGTTCCATAAGTTACAATAGGAGATGATTCTGTCTAGAATAAAGTTCCATTTATATACAGACTTAATGTTCCTTTTTCTCTATTAAAAATAACTATTACGTGTGTCCAAGTATCAAAAGGAACTGTATAATTTGATGTCTTTACAGTATCACGATTTTTGTTTCTCATATTAGCATAAATATATACATCAGTTAAACTTCCTGATGACTAAATATTATTAGTTGCCCATCTTAAACCAAAACCGCCATAATTATGATTTCCTAATAGAGTACCTCCACAAGATGTATATACTGAAGAGTATGTAGCGGCAGAAGTTTTTGTCTCTAGTTCTGCTTTATTAATTTTAATCCATGCCCCAAAAGAAATACTGGTGGTAGTAAAATCCCAACCATTAGCTGGAATGCCAGTATTAATTGAATTAGTGCATTTTATACATTTTCCAATTTTTCCCTAATTTATTACCGTATAATTTGTAGATGTACTATTATAAGAGCTTAATCCCTAATTATGTAAATCCCCATTAAGGGGAAGCCATACTCGTAAACTCATAATATATAACCTCCTCTTAATTATGCGAATACAAAGTTAAGTGCTTGTAAAGTAGTATCATACACTAATGTTACATTAGATGTAGATGCGGCAGTAGCACTTGTATTGCCATTTAATTTAATTGTTGCCATTTCAGGCACTTTATTATAACTTGCGGCAGATGTAGCTTCTACATTAGCCCAATATTTATGATTATTAGCTAAATCATAAACCGATTTAACAGCCTTTGGTGTTGCGGCTAATGTTTCACTAGTATTATTAGTAGCACTACTTAACTATACTACACCAGTTTGAGATGTGGTACCACTACGAATAGTTTTAGTAGCAATAGAAATCTTACCTACTGCTGACTAGGAAATAGTATCAATAAATGTGATTCCACTGCCAGATGCATTAGCAGATACAGTAAGATTAGTCGAAACTAATTTTTTATTAGCATCAGTAGACACAGCCTGTGAAGCCGTTAAGCTTGCAATCTATAAACCACCAGAACCAATATTAACTAAACCGCCATCATTGTTTAAATATAATGATGTTACTGAAGTTCCGGTTGCTTTTGCCTAAATTTCATTGGCATCAAATTCCATATGCGTAGAAGTATCCACCCCACCTACTATTAAAGCAGGTTTATTATTAGCTGTACCACTTAAATCTTGCGTTTTAACAGCATACAAAGTTCCATTCTAGACATAAACCTCACTATCACTATAAGTCTATGGGTTCGTATCCTATGATGTAGCACCGATTAAGAAAATTTTACTTGTCGTATCAGTAGAACCAGCAGTATTTTTAGTATCTGTATCAGTAAATTTAGCATTAGCAGGGACTGATTTAGCAATTGTATATTCTAACGCTGTTACTTTACCATCTGCTGCTACATAAACAGGAGTAGTTGTTCCACCAACTCCTAATAAATCAGCTGTCGTTATATGACGCCAAGCATTCCAAGTTGTTGTAGCACCATTACGAATTTGTAAACCAGTATTATTAAAAGCCAATTCATGTGAGTTACCGCCAGAACTATCAGACCATCCACGTAATCCAATAACATATGAATAAGTATCATTAGATGGATTCCCAATTGTTGCTTTTGATTTTAAGCCTTGGAAAATTAATTTATTAGCATATGTATTAGGTGTTGTAGCAGTACTGCGCTAATCACCAATTGTTACTAATTCATAATGTGTATGAGATGCAGGTGTAAAGCTAGAAGGTTTTCCTGTGATTTCACTCCAAGCATAAGTTGGCTTTGTAGAAGCCTTTGCCCAGGCATGAACATCGCTTGCAGGTAAACTTGTTACCGCTGTACCATATCCGCTAATATGGCCCTGGGCATCAATCTTAATTGGATATAAAGCTTGAGTATTCTGCGCAGTCACGCTATTTGAGTGATTTAACACCTCACCACTCATTGTTAAGCCAGTACCAACCTTAATACCACCTTTAGTAGAAGTGGAAGCTGTTGGTAAACTATAATTATTATAAGTAGGTAATGGACGAGTTTTTACACTAATAACACCATTTGCATCCTAAGAAACTGAATAAACAAAACGAGTAGCAGTTGTTGTTTCTGCTGTCCCAGTACTATCAGTAATTTTAGTCTAAACTACTTTATAACTGCCATCGGGACCAAGACGTTCCCACTTTGAACCGCTCCATACAAACTCATAAGCTGTATCTTTATCAATGATAACATCACCAGCGGTTTTAGTTGAGTATCCAGAGATAACTGGATCAGTTGTGCTACCATCAGTGATAGCCACGGTTGCTACGCCGATAAAGTGCATTGCATTAGAGAGACCTAATGAAGTACGCAATGTATCTGCTGTTAATGAACTGCCAAGAGACACATCATTCCCAGCAATAGTTACTTTAGAATTAGTTAATTTGCTATTGGCAATTGAACCAGCTAACATAGCATTGGTAACTTTACCACTGCCAATTGTTGTAGCAATGGACCAACCTGCCTATGAAGAAACTGTCCCTGTTATATCTCCAGTTAAAGTAATTGATTGTGCAGAGGCAAATTTAGTAGCAGTCGCTGCATTACCGTCCAAAGCTCCATGAAATGTAGTAGCATATACATTTGACCATTCCTTACTTGAAGTCCCTAGAGATACAGCATTATTTTTAGTTGGAATCATACTTGAAGTAGTAATTTCTACTCCATCAGTCGCAGCATTTAATACAGGTCGTAAAGAAATTTTAGTACTTCCAAATACTCCAAGAATACCATTATTATCTACACCAATACTACCTTTTTCTGTTGTACTATTTAAAAATCTAATTCCATTAGTATAAGCCGCAGATTCAGTAGGAAATTTTATAGGACCAGTCATTGTTCCACCAGATAATTTAAGATAAGTAGAATTAATCGCATTACCATCACTATCTTGAGTAGCTTTAGTTGCTGTTGCAGCATTACCATTTAATGTAGCTTTAATCGTTGATGGTAAATTAATTATTAAATTACTTTCTCCAGTAAAAGCTGAACTAGCAGTACCCGCATTAGTATTATCAGCATCTTTGATCTAAAAAGTACGACCATTTTTTAATTTAGTAGCACTAGAAGCATTACCAGTTAAATCGCCAGTAACATTACCATATAACATTCTCCATTTAAGAGAGCTTGTGCCCAAATCATAAACTCCAGTATTGACTGGATTCATATTCCCTAAAATCCCATCTAAGAGGGACAAATCAGTTATTTTTGTACTTCCCAATATAGCCATTTCTTAATCTCACCCTCCTAAAATTTGAATTTTATTTTCATATCGACCATTACCAGAAATTGGTTCAATTTTAATATTACTGTATTTTATAGGCACTGTACCATTATTATTATAAATATTCATATATAACATAATATGTGTAGTATCATATGGGATATTACTCCAAGCTCCACCAGAACCATCCCATAATGCTTTAGCCCCAAAATAACCTTCTACATACTTCCATTCATTATTAGTTGGCAAAGCATTTTTATAAATAGGATATGGATATGTCGATCCATCAAAAGATTCTACTACATAAGTATTTACTGGCATAGTAGAACCGGTATAAGCAGTATTAAATTTTACAATAGTAGTACCTTCAATTCCAGATATTAAACCAGTACTTCCATTATATCCATTAGAAGTCCCTTTATCATTCCAAGATTTAGCACTAGAACTTCTAAATCCAATTCTACTATATGATCTTGATGCCCAATTAGCATTAGTCTTTACAACCATCTAAGTATCACCAGATTTTAATTCTTGTGTTAACTAAGTTTTTGTCCCAGCATAATAAGCAACATTCTAATGAGTCACTTCAGTATTTCCAATAAAAATTCTAATAGCAGTTAAAAATGAACTCATATCCTACTTACATTTTACCCAATAAGAAACTTTATATCGCTATCCTGGTTTAATAGGTATTTTATTTCCTACTGTTCCAGCAGAAGCATTTACGGACTATACTATTGAAAATTTTGCATTCCCTGCATAATCATTATAATCATAAGACCAAGTAGAGGGAATTGAACCTAATATCTGTTTTTCTGTACTAGGCTATAAATTTAAAGTATTTATCTAATTAGTAAAATAATAATCTTGTTTTATTCTTTCTATTTTTTTTAATACAGAATAATTTTTTAAATTTTCATTAGAAGTAATATCACAATTATTTACATAAGCAACATACCATGTAACACTAGTATTATTACTGCCGCTTAATGCTACATAACCACCAGAAGAAAATGAACCAGAAGAACCGCATTTATATAATATAGTATACTCAGCCCAATCTCCTGTACCGGCTCTTCGGCTTAGATAAGTCACAGAAGAGCCACTTCCTTGTGAATTATAGTAAGCATTAACAGTATATCCTACTGGAATTTTAGCTACAAATTTTTCTACAAAAATTTTATTAGCCGCAGCAGTATGGATTGCGACAAAACCTCCAGTTCCTGGAGAAGCAGTCCCATTAGTAACTATTTTGCATATATATTTATGTTCTGGATAAAATGGAGAATTTTGTTCTTTTCCATCTATTCTAGTGAGAGTTACTGTTCCGCCTCCACTATTATTATATACTGCGATTGGCATTCCAGTATCAAAGTAAGTATTGTTCCTAATTGTAGAACTTACGCCATAATGACGCATCCCATCCGCTTCTACAAAATTAGAAGTTGTTAAATTTCCTTTTTTAATATATACTTTTTTATTTGTATTAGTAATTAAATTACTAATATTATAATTAGTATAAGGAGAAGAATAATCTAGATTATTATCACACCAAGTTTTTAAAGTTGTCTCTGTTGTCGCTAATTCAGCCGCACGCAATACCTCAAATAATTCTGTAACATTATAAAACATTATATTTTTTATCTAAGATGTTACCCCAGAGATTGCATTACTATTTCCATTATAAATAGTTCCACTAATTAAAGTTCCTGCTGTTAAAGACATTTTTCCTATACCAGAAGTAGTATACTCTGTACCTGCTGCTGGATTATTTATGCGGGCAGCCCCAATAGTAGAATTGCCACCTTGTATATAATATTGTACCCAAGTAGGAGATTGATTAGTCGTAGAAAATTTATAAGTATATCGAACATAATATAACTATTCTTTTTCTAATGGAATTTCATAATTACAACTAAACATTCCATAACTACTACTAGCTGTTGACCATACATCTTTAGCAGGAGCATTTTTAATTAAATTACGAAGAAACATATGATCTTTTTCTATTATTGTATCAGAAAAAAGCATTTTTGTCAACCTCCTTACGACGATTAAGCAACAACAATTTCTAAACAACCATTAGCTGTATTATAAATAACCTATGCTTTTTCTGTTGGAGTTGCTGCCCCATCATTAAATGAATAACTTTTTGCACTTATTTGGCCAGCAGTCGTAGTCATATAAATATGAGATTCTGCTACTGCAGTATGGGCAGCTGCTGAATCTGGAGGAGCAGTTGTATCTCCTAAAATATAAGATTTAGATGTTCCTCTCTTAATAACATTAACTTTAGTATCAGTATTACTATCAGCAGGTAATTTTACAGTTGTTGTTCCAGCCTACGTTACACGACCTTTAGCATCAACTTTAAAATATGGAATATTAAATGTACCACCGTGAGATGGAGTCTACTATGAAGTATTACCATAAGTATTCGCAGTAACACCAGAGTTTGCTAATGTAGTTGCTATGCTCCAACCAGCTTGTGAAGAAGCAGAACCAGTTACATCACCAGTAAGAGTAACAGA
>Ga0326514_10000299_pt1 | contig 33590 bp, 30 predicted proteins | sample 3_2548_0518_D_FD_203653 | JGI IMG/M metagenome (GOLD analysis project Ga0326514, IMG submission 203653) | Bovine rumen microbial communities from UC Davis, California, United States - 3_2548_0518 | ecosystem: Host-associated > Mammals > Digestive system > Stomach > Rumen | place: USA... | reverse complement strand
CTTGATTTTTTCTCCGGGGGTAAAATCCGGAAAAAGTTTTTGGGTTCTATAATAAACCACAGGCAAAATGTGGTGATTCTATTCAGAAAGGAGTTGATAGTATGGCAAGAAGGTCATCAAAGTCTTACGAAGATGATGACGAGACTCCTAAGAAGAAGCTGAAGCCAGCATCAACCCCCGAAGCAAGAGAGAATCAGTTGATATCCTTGGCGGTTGATCTGGCAGAGAAGCAATTAAGAGAAGGAACTGCTTCTTCTCAGGTCATTAGCCATTTTTTAAAACTCGGATCAACGAAAGAGAAGTTGGAATTGGATAAGTTGAAGAAAGAAAACGAACTACTTGTTGCTAAAACAGAAAGCTTGCAGTCCGCTAAACGAGTTGAAGAGCTCTATGCCAAAGCGATGGAAGCTTTCAAGGGTTACAGGAGTAGCATAGATCGATGAAAACATATTCTGAACTTATTAAACTACCAACATTCCAAGAAAGATTCGAGTACTTATCCCTAGATGGGATTGTAGGCGTAGAAACCTTTGGGTTTGATCGATATTTGAATCAGGTCTTCTACCATCTTCCGGAGTGGCGGCGCATTCGGAGAGATGTTATAGCGAGAGACGAAGGATGTGACCTAGGTCTGGATGGATACGAGATTCATGGTCGAATTCTAATTCACCATATGAACCCGATTCTCCCAGAAGACATAGAAAACCGCAATCCGGATATTTTAAACCCAGAGTTTCTTATAACAACGTGCAAAAGAACGCACGATGCTATCCACTATGGTGCAGTAGCACCTGAACAAGAGTTTGTAACACGACGTGCAGGTGACACCTGCCCATGGAAATAGGAGGTATCATGATGAAAGATGATTTTTTCAAGAAACCAGAAGAGGAGAAGGTAGACATCTCGGCCAAAGTCGAGGTTAAACCAGAAGAGAAGGTAGTAGATCCGGAGGAGAAGATCCTGGCGAAAGCTATCAAGGAAACTGCGAAAGTTGAGAACTCTAAAAAGTACGTAGTCACATGTGCAAGACTGAACGTACGCAAGGGGCCGTCAGATCGTGATGATATTCTGAGGACAGTCGCAAGTGGAGAAGAGATTACAGTTGACGTCTCCGGTTCAAGAGGAGCATGGTCCAAGATCACTAGCCCGATTGAAGGTTATGTACTCACAAAGTTCATCGCACCTGTAAAGTGAGGTGATATTTTATGGAGGAATCGATTCTTACATCGATTAAAAAGTTGCTCGGCATTACAGAAGAGTATGAGGCTTATGATGAGGACATTAAGATCCATATCAACTCAGTCTTCTCTGCACTCAATCAGCTTGGTGTAGGACCTAAAACTCCATTTATGATCACAGGTAAGACGGAAACTTGGGATATGTTCATGAAATCTTGGAAAGAAGAGAATCCGAGAGTGGACATGGAGATGGTTAAAACATACATCTACCTAAAAGTCCGTCTTATATTTGATCCACCAACAAGTACGAATGCTGCTGAAGCTTTTAAAGCTCAGTTGGCAGAGTATGAGTGGAGATTAAATGTCTTATGCGACGAAACATGGATTGAAGATGAGGAGGTGAATGACGGATGAGACCAGCAATGAATGAAGACGAATTAATGCATTTCGGTATTAAGGGAATGCGGTGGGGAGTCCGTCGTTTCCAGAATCCAGATGGCACAAGAACCCCTGCGGGTTTAAAACGCTATCACGATAAGCCAGCTTTCATGTCTAAAAGGAAGTATCGGAAGATACAAAAGCAGAAAGCGGCCCAGCAAGAGAGACAAAAGAGCATCAGTGAGATGACTGACGAAGAATTAGACTACGCTATCCGTAGAAAACAGAAGGAGCGCCAGCTTGCAGAGCTTCTTGGCGATCCACAGGTTCAGGCCAGGGGTCAAAGTAAGGTTAAACAGGTTCTTAAAGAAGCTGGATTAAAGCTTATAAAAGAAGGTGCTTACAAAATAGGTATGGATAAGGTAGATAAGATTCTTAAGTCGAAAGATCCGGATGTTAAACTTGAAAGAGCTGCCAAGAAACTCAAGTATCAGCAGGATTTACACAATCTTCACAAATCTAAACATGAGTTTGAGAAGAGTAAAGCCGGTGAAGGATTCCAGAGTAAGAAGGATCAGTTAGCATTTGATCAGGATCGATTGAAGTACAACCAGGATAGGCTGCAGTACTTTAAAGATCTTGACGCATATACAAGAAAGACTAATCCTCAGGACATCCAGGTACATTATTGGCAAGATTACGACAAAAAGAAAAAGAAGAGGTAGGTGAGAAACTATGGCGTTATCGAATACAGCAACACCGAAGTACTATGGCGAATTCCGAGATAAGGTATTAGCTGGTGAGATTCCAGTATGTCGAGAAATCTCGATGGAAATGAATCGAATTGACGATTTGATCGCTAACCCGGGTGTGTATTACGATGACGAGGCCGTAGAAGGTTGGATCGCATATTGCGAGAATGAACTTACACTTACCGATGGAAGTGATCTCTTCCTATTAGATTCATTCAAATTGTGGGGTGAACAGATTTGGGGATGGTATTACTATGTAGATAGAGATGTATACAATCCAGAAACAAAAAGATTTGAGCGTCAGCGAGTAAAGAAACGATTGGTAAACAAACAGTATCTGATCGTGGCTCGAGGCGCTGCTAAATCAATGTATGCATCCACTATTCAGTCTTATGGACTGGTTATAGACACCGATACAACCAATCAGGTAACAACAGCACCCACAATGAAGCAAGCAGAAGAGGTTATGAGTCCAATAAGGACATCTATCGCGCGTGCGCGAGGTCCTGTGTTTGAATTTCTTACCGAAGGATCTTTACAGAACACAACAGGTAGCAAAGCTAATCGACAGAAATTAGTACCGACGAAGAAAGGAATACAGAATTTCTTAACGGAGTCGTTACTAGAGATAAGACCTATGACAGTAGACAAACTCCAGGGATTGAGAAACAAATACACAACTATTGATGAGTGGCTCTCCGGAGATGTTAAAGAAGATGTCGTGGGTGCGGTAGAACAGGGAGCGACAAAGCTTGATGATTGGCTTATATTAGCTACCAGTTCTGAAGGAACGGTTCGAAATGGCCCTGGAGATACCATTAAAATGGAGCTTATGAGCATTCTCAAGGGCGAATACATTAACCCACATGTATCAATCTTTTGGTACAAGCTGGACGACATAAAAGAAGTTGCCGATCCAGCGATGTGGATCAAAGCAAATCCTAATCTCGGAAAGACCGTCAAGTATGAAGATTATCAAATTGAGGTCGAGCGAGCAGAGCATAACCCGACTCAGAGGAATGATACGCTTGCTAAGAGATTTGGAATACCGATGGAGGGTTATACATATTTCTTCACATATGAAGAGACCCTGCCTCATAAATTAAGGGAATATTGGGGAATGCCGTGCGCATTAGGCGCCGATTTGTCAAAGGGTGATGACTTCTGTGCATTCACATTTATGTTTCCTACACCTAGAGGCGAATTCGGTATAAAAACTAGGGCTTATATTACACAGCGTACCCTAGAAAAGCTCCCAGGAGCAATGCGCCAGCGGTATGAGGACTTCTTACGGGAAGGAAGTCTTATGGTCATGGAGGGAACGGTCTTAGACATGATCGAGGTATACGAGGACCTCGATAAACACATTGAGGCATGTAAATATGATGTGGTATGTCTCGGATACGATCCCTATTATGCTAAGGACTTCGTAGAACGATGGGAGAAGGACAATGGTCCTTTCGGAATCGTCAAAGTTCCACAGGGAAGCCGCACGGAATCTGTACCGTTAGGTGAATTGAAGAAGATGGCAGAAGATCGCATGCTACTCTTCGACGAAGAACTCATGGTCTTTTCTATGGGTAACTGTATAGTCCTAGAAGATACAAACGGTAACATTAAATTGTGGAAAGCACGTCGAGAAGAGAAGATCGACTGCGTAGCAGCTATGATGGATGCATACGTGGCGTATAAGCTCAATCTCGATGCTTTTGAATAGAATCGAGGTGAGATATTTTGGAATATTGCTACATAGCCCCAAAAGATGATGAACTGATGCACTATGGCGTCAAAGGCATGCATTGGGGAATACGTCGATATCAACCTTATCCCGATGGCAAGCATGGTACATTTTTAACAAAACGCCAGGCTAAAAGAGCTCAAGGAACCATGAATATGAATGCATATACCAGCGCCGTAGCTAGTCATTATAAAGACAAATCCACGAAGCGAGCTGTCAAGTTTATGATGAAAGCTGAGGTTGCAAATGCAGAAAACAAAATTAAAAAAAGAGATCGACTAACAAGAAAAGCTCAAAAAGAGGCACGAGATGCTCAATTTCATTCTGAAACCATGAAACGAGCTCAAGATGCAGTCAATGAAAGTATTAAACGTTTGGATGCTGGAGGATGGAATGTTAAATCCATAGATAAAAAAGGTATGCTCATTGCGAACCGGACTTTGGGAGATATAATGTTTAGACCTCGTTTAGATAGGGCATCAGTTGGCGGTATAATACCAACGCTACTATTTGCTCCAAGAGGAACTGAGAGGCATTACAAAGTTACAGAGAAGTTCGACACAAAGAAAGGAATGTCCTCGCAAAATAAACATGAATTAAATAACCCGATAAAACCGGCACATGATGTGTTAAAAATAAAACCACCAAAAGGATATGAGAAAGTACAACAAGATCCTGCGGAAAAAGCATTCTTAAATCTACCACGCGTTTCCGTTAAGAAAAAGAAAAGGTAGGTGATAAAGAATGAATTATTGTTATATAGTTCCAAAAGATAATGAGCTTTATCACCACGGCGTAAAAGGTATGCACTGGGGCGTTCGTCGCTATCAGAACCAAAACGGATCCCTTACTTCCGAAGGTCGTGCTCATATGAAAGAGTGGAAACAAAAGGAAATAGCCAGACGAACTAAAGGATATGCCAAATTAAATAAAAAGCTAAATAAAAGAGCCGAAAAGCTGATTAACAAAAGGGCTAAAATAATCATAAAAGGTAAAAGTACCGATAAAATAAATGAAAAGATTAGAAAGAATGATACTAATCTTAAGATTAACAAAGCTCTTGAAAAAGCTGAGGTTAAAAAGATCAGATCTATGAAATTAGCGGACATTTCCCATGCAAAAAGAGCAAAAGCGGGATATGCTGTTAAAACGGCTTTAAAGCATATTGGTAAAACATCTTTAGCAACACTTGGAGGAGCCGCAAGTATTGGTATTGGTGCGGCGACATCAGTTGCAGGTGCCGCTACTGGAGCTGCTCTTGTAGGAGCAAATATTGGTGGTGTAGCGACTATAGGAGGTTTGGGTGGATCACTTTATGGAAAGTATCGAACCATAAAATCCACAGCCACAAGTAAACGCAGGTTTTCTAATCTTTCAGCTAACGAAAGAGCAAAGATAATAAGTAAGTACCTTAAAAAGAAATAAGGAGGCAGCCAAATGTCAAATGATTCTTTAACCACAAGAATAAAGAACAGTTGGAATGCGTTCTGGGGCCGTGATCCGACTACCAAACCATTCACGCTAGACTATGGAGCCTCGTTAGGTTCCAGACCGGATCGTACATTCCTAACAAGAGGAAACGAGCGGTCAATAATCAACGCCGTCTACAACCGTATTGCGGTTGACTGTGCTTCTCTTAAATTGGAGCACGTTAGACTAGACGAAAAAGGCAATTATAAGGAGAACATAAACTCTTCCTTTAATAATTGCCTAACCCTAAGAGCAAACATAGACCAGTCCTGCTTCGCATTTATGCTCGATGCAGTTCTGTCAATGCTCGATGAGGGTAGAATCGCTATAGTACCTGTCGATACAACCGTAGATCCAGGCAGATCAGATGGTTATGATATTCTCTCAATGCGAGTAGGTAAGATCGTAGAGTGGTTCCCGCAACACGTGCGTGTGGACCTATACAATGATCGTACCGGTAAACATCAAGAGCTCATCCTTTCTAAAAGAGAGGTAGCTATAATCGAGAATCCGTTCTATTCAATCATGAATGAACCGAATTCGATGCTTCAACGTCTGATTCGAACTTTGAATCACCTTGACCGAATGAACAAAGACAATGCGTCTGGAAAACTGGACCTTATTATCCAGCTTCCATATTCGACAAGGAATGAGGAAAAGCGTAGACAGGCAGAACGAAGGAGAAGAGACATTGAGCGACAGCTCTCTGGCTCAAGATATGGGATCGCGTATGCTGACGCAACAGAAAAGATTGTTCAGCTGAACCGCGCCGTCGAAAACAATATGTGGAACGAGGCTAAAGAGCTGATAGAGCTAGTATACTCACAACTCGGATTGTCTGAAAACATATTGAAAGGAACAGCAAACGAACAAGAGGTTCTGTTCTATTACGACCATACGATTGATCCTATAATGAACACCTTTGCTTTGGAATTCAAAGAGAAATTCCTTTCCAAAACGGCTAGAACACAGCGTCAGGACCTTATGTACTTCAGAGATCCGTTCAAGCTTGTTCCGGCTAAAGATCTTGCAGAGATCGCAGATAAGTTCACACGTAATGCTATCCTTAGTTCTAACGAAATCAGAGCCGAAATCGGATACAAACCGGTTGATGAGCCGATTGCGAACGAGCTTAGCAACAAGAACCTTAATGCAGACAAGCGAGATACTGGCGAGGTTGCTCCTGAAAATAATGTTGAAGACGATGCTTCGCAATAAGAGTCTAAGACCATATTGCAACAATTAGAAACAAAAGGAGGAAAATCAAAATGGCTAAGAGTGAATACGATTTCTCCGGATGGGCTACCCGAACCAACATGTTATGCTCAGACGGTAGAACAATTCGTAGAGGTGCGTTCTCAGGCCAGGATGGTGCTCGAGTTCCGCTTGTGTGGAACCATAACTACACCTCCGCTGACAATGTACTAGGCCATGCCGATTTGGTTGAGAGAGACGATGGAATGTACGCTTATTGTACATTTAACGACTCAATCGAGGCCGATTCTGCTCGTGAGCGAGTTCGACATGGTGACATCACCAATCTCTCTATATATGCTAACCATCTTAAACAGGTTGGTGGAGATGTAATTGGTGGTAAGATTCGTGAAGTCAGTCTTGTTCTTGCTGGCGCGAATCCTGGTGCCTTTATCGATGATGTGTCTTTCGCACATTCAGATGGAGATCTCAATGAGGAAGATTTTGAGGCTACTATCTATACTGATGAGGACATCGCTCTTTATCATTCCGATGATAAGAAAAAGAAGCCAGTAGAAGAGGAGGACTCTGATGAGGAAGAGAAAGACGAGGATGAAGAGAAGTCTGATGATTCCAAAAAGAAGTCCGAAGATGAATCCGACGAAAAGGAGGAAGATGACATGACTGATGAGGAAAAGAAAAAGCTTCAGCATGCTGATGACGACGGTGGGGAAACTGTCGAGGAAGTATTCAACACGCTGAATGAGAAACAGAAAAACGCCGTTTATGCTATCATCGGTGCTGCTCTTGAGGGAGAAGACGGTGAAGCAGAGCATAGCGACAACGACGAGGAGGGTGAATTCATGAAACACAACGTTTTCGATACCGAAATGGAAGAAGAGGGAATGACACTTTCACACGCTGATATGGAGACTATCCTGGAGGATGGTAAGCGTATGGGTTCCCTTAAAGACAGTTTTCTTGCACATGCCGATGACTACGGCATCAAGGATATAGACTGGTTGTTCCCGGAGGCACGCAATCTTAATACGCCGCCGGATTGGATCAAGAGAGAGACTGACTGGGTTCAGGGCGTCCTTAATGGCGTACACAAGACCCCGTTCAGCCGTATTAAGAGCATGTTCGCAGACATCCGTGAGGATGAGGCTCGTGCTCGAGGTTACATCAAGGGTAAGAGGAAAAAGGAAGAGGTATTCTCACTTTTGAAGAGAACTACTGATCCTCAGACCATCTACAAGAAGCAGAAACTGGATCGTGATGACATCGTTGACATCACAGACTTCGATGTTGTAGCATGGATCAAGGCTGAGATGAGAATGATGCTCGACGAGGAAATCGCTCGTGCAATTCTTGTAGGTGATGGTCGTCTCGTATCTGACGATGACAAGATCCAGGAGCAGCATGTACGTTCTATCTTGAACGACGACGAGCTCTACTCAATTAAGGAGAACGCTGACTTTACTCAGGCTGAGAAGGATGATCCGAACTATGATTCGATCAAAGCTAAGAAGCTCATCAACCTGATCATCAAGTCCCGCAAGGACTATAAGGGATCTGGAAACCCGACTCTGTATACTACAGAGGACTTTGTTACTGATTGCCTTCTTCTTGAGGATGGCATTGGCCACAAGATCTATAAGACAGAGGAGGAGCTTCGCACAGCACTTCGTGTATCTAAGATCGTTACTGTTCCGGTACTCGAGGGAGTTAAGCGTGAGAAGGATGGAGTTGAGCACAGCCTCATCGGTATCATCGTAAACCTTTCCGACTACAATGTTGGTGCAGATAAGGGTGGTGCCGTATCCATGTTCGATGACTTCGACATCGATTACAACCAGTACAAATACTTGATCGAGACACGCATCTCTGGTGCACTTATTAAGCCGTTCTCAGCACTCGTTATCGAGATGACTGAAGCAGCAGGCTGATAGTCTCGATTTCAAAATGGAGGTGTTTTGATGAGGTACTTTGGCAAGATAGCTTTTCGGTCAACCGAAGAGACTGTTCCAGGAATCTGGGATGAGACCATCGAAGAACGCGAGTACTACGGCGAAGTTATACGAAACTATCGTACGCTTCATACCGAGAGTAACGAAGTCGTTGACGATATGCGAATCTCAAACCAGATCTCCATTGTAGCCGATCAGTTCGCATACAATCACTTCCAGGACATGATTTACGTTGAATACATGGGCACCAAATGGAAAGCCCAAAGTGTAGAAGTGGTAATGCCAAGGCTAACAATAACTCTGGGAGGTGAATACAATGGGGACACAGGCTCGCAGGCTTAAACTGCATGAACAATTGTGTGAAATTTTGGGGTCCCGCAATGTATACTATCAACCGCCCGAGAGCAAGAAGATAACTTACCCGTGCATAGTATACCACAGGGCTGCAAACCGGAAATTCAACGCAGACAACAAGAAATATCTGTCTTATGACAGTTATGAAGTAACATTTATATCAAAGGATCCTGATAGTGACATCCCCGATGCTATAGAAGACGGCTTTTCTAGGATTAGAAGAGAGTCTCGTTATACAGCAGAGGGGTTGTATCATGATCCTTACTACTTATACTTTTAAGGAGGTATAAAATTATGGCAGCAGTAGAATATGAAATCAAATGGGATCAGACCGGAGAGCATTTCTATGAGACTGGTGTAAACCATGCCGTTCTTTATCCGTATGATTCAACAGAGGCTGATAAAACAAAAGCTTACAAGAATGGTGTAGCTTGGAATGGTATTACATCAGTCCAGGAGTCACCTTCAGGAGCTGAGGCTACAGCTCTTTATGCCGACAACATCAAGTACTTGAACTTGATCTCGAAAGAAGAGTTCGCAGCAACAGTTGAGGCATACACATATCCGGATGAGTTTGCTAAACTTGATGGCTCAGCAGACCTTGCAACAGGTGTTAAGATCGGTCAGCAGAACCGCGGTCTGTTTGGTCTTTGCTATCGTACCGAGCTTGGTAACGATGTAGACGGTGACGATTATGGATACAAGCTTCACCTTATCTACGGAGCAAAGGCTACTCCGTCAGAGAAGCAGTATCAGACAATAAACGATTCACCGGAGGCTATTACATTCAGCTGGACGCTGAATACTACACCGGTAGAGGTTGCTGGTGCTAAGCCGACCGCTATCGTAACGATCGACTCAACAAAGGCAGATGCTACTAAGCTTGCTGCTCTTGAGAAAATTCTTTATGGTACACCGGCATCAGGTAGCGAGCAGGCAATTAAGGGACGCCTTCCGCTTCCGGATGAGATCGCTACTCTCTTTGCAGAGGGCTGATTAATCTGATGTAACGACCAGGCAGGTCATTACATAAATGATGGGCCGGCTTTGACACACTCCTCTTCACCGACTGGGCCGTTGGTGTTTTTAGTTAGGGCCGGCCTATTATTACTATTAACAATTCACAAAGGATAAAAGGAGGAATTTATTATGCTTAAGAAAACAATCAAGTACACAGACTACAATGGTAACGAGAGAGAAGAAGATTTCATGTTTAACCTGGACGAGGCAGAACTCATGGAGATGGAGCTTGCTACGACTGGCGGACTTTCTGCGACAATCGAGAAGATCGTTAAAGAGCAGGATACAGCCAAGATCATCGAGATGTTCAAGAACATTGTTCTTAAGTCTTATGGTAAGGTTTCTGACGATGGTCGTCGTTTCATCAAGAATGATGAGATCAGAGAGGAGTTTCAGCAGTCAAAGGCATACTCTCAGCTGTTTATGGATCTGGCAACAGATGCAGATGCAGCAACCAAGTTCATCGAGGGCGTTATCGACGTTGACATGAACGACCCGAGAATTGCAGCAGCGAAGAAGAACAATCCAATTCCTGCCCCGCCAATAAAATAAAAAGAATTTAGGAGGTGATTAGAATGCTTGAGCTTGTGATTCCAGATCAGGAGAATGTGTGGAATTCGCAAACGAAAGAGTTTACGAATTACAAAGGAGCCACAATAAGGCTTGAGCATTCCCTCATCTCTATTTCAAAATGGGAAGCAAAATACCATAGAGCCTTCCTAAAGCCAGATACCGAGATGACGATGGAAGAGTTATTGGATTACATCAAATGCATGACTATGACTCAGAACGTCCCAGATGAGGTGTATGAGCACCTTACAGAGGAGAACTTTGAGGCGATTAAGAGTTATATTTCCGATCCAATGACTGCAACATCTTTCTCCGAGGATGCTCCGAACATAACAGGGGTAAACAAAGGGAGATCGAGACAGATCATTACTTCCGAGATAATCTACTATTGGATGTTTGCACAAAACATTCCTTTAGAATGTGAGAAGTGGCATCTTAGTAGACTAATGACACTCATAAGGGTATGTAGTATTAAGAATGCGGAAGCCAATGGTCAAACTGGTAGAAAACGTAGCATGAGGGAAATAGCGGAAGCTAATCAGGCATTAAATGCTGAGAGACGCAAGAGGTTGAATACGAAAGGATAGGTGACAAAATGACAAACTATAACAAACCAAAAGAAAATTCTGAAAAGAAGGCTTCGCCTATCGTCGATAACAGAGATTTATACGAGAGTACATACCCCGGAAAACTCAATTTTCGAAAAGAACCAGGTGGAGAAGTATTATTCACTATAAAAATGGGTGAAAGGATGTACCATACTGGCAGAGTTGAGGAATACGACGGGGTCGACTGGCTCTCTATGGAAACACGTGGCAAACAAGGATTTGTTATGAAGCGATATGTAGAAAAGGTGTGATGCGTATGCTAAGTGTAAGCTATAGAGGAGACTTCTCTAACAGTGAAGGCTTGATAAACAAAATCAAGCGTATGCGTGTTAGGGCAATGCTGGAAGACTGCGGTAAAGAAGGAGTTGCTGCATTGCAAGAGGCCACCCCGAAGGACACGGGGCTTACAGCAGCATCATGGAACTACGAAATCCAAGAAGATCGACGAGGATTTGTCCTCAAATGGAACAATACTAACGTTCACGATGGTGTTAACATAGCATTGATCCTACAAAGAGGACATGGTAAGCGTAATGGAGGTTATGTAGCAGGTATTAATTACATAAATCCTGCGCTTGCTCCAATTTTTGAGAAGATTAAAAACAAAGCTATTGAGGAGGTGACCGAGTAATGTCGACCATTGACGAAAATGTTGTCTCCATGCGGTTTGACAACAAAGAATTCGAGAGAAATGCTCAACAGAGCTTGGGCACTCTTGATAAGTTGAAAAAGGCTCTCCACTTTGACAAGACTGGAGAAAGTCTTAAGAAGCTTGGAGATGAAGCTAAGCAAGTAGACTTTAGTAAAATGTCGGGTCAGCTCGACGCCATGGAAAAGAGATTCTCTACTTTTGGTATAGCTGGCGCTGCTGCAATTAGTCGAGTAACTAATGCAGCAATGGATCTTGGTAAAACACTTATAAAAGATGTTGCCAAGCCATTTACAGCTGCCGTTCAGCAGATTAAGTCTGGTGGTATAAGCAGAGCAATGAACTTGGAGCATGCTCACTTCCAGCTTATGGGTCTCGTAAATGACGAGCAGAAGGTTGCTGAAATTCTTAATGGACCTGTACAGCAGGCCGTGGATGGAACGGCATATGGCTTGGATGCAGCCGCTGTAGCAGCATCTTCACTTGTGGCTTCAGGTGTACAGACTCAGGAATTACTTGGACCTTTGAAGGCTATTGCCGGTGTTGCGGCGATGACCGGTCGTGAGTATAGCGATATAGCTGACATTTTCACAACAGTCGCAAGTAATGGTAAGCTGATGACTATGCAGTTGAGACAGTTATCAGCATCAGGTTTGAACGCTTCTGCGGCTCTTGCTAAGGCTATGAATAAGTCTGAGGCAGAGATTAACGAGATGGTTACTCAAGGAAAGATTAGTTTTGCTGACTTTAGTAAAGCTATGGAAGAAGCCTTCGGAGACCATGCGGCAGAGGCTAACAAAACATTCACAGGTGCTCTTTCTAATGTGAAAGCAGCACTTTCTAGAATAGGTGCCAAGGTTGTTACGCCTGGTTTGGATCATCTTAGAGATGTATTCAATGAATTAAGACCAAAGATCAATGAGTTTAACCAGGTGCTTGGTGACGACAAGTCCAAAGGAACCGCTATTTACCATATAGTGAACATGAGTAAGCGATTCTCTGATCTAGCACAAGAATTGCTTAAGAGCGAAGGATTTACCAGGTTTGTGCATAGAGCTGCTAACGGACTTGGTATGTTATTTGAGAAGATAGATGGTCTTACGGCTAGATTTGGGCCGATGGCTCAGGCCTTTAAGGGATTGGGCAACATTTTCAAAGCTTTATACAGTTATGTAGAGCCGGTGGTGAAGGCGTTCCTTGATATTTTCCCACCGACAACGATGCGCAACCTAACGATGGCTGCGAATCATTTCAAAGAGTTTACTGAAAGACTTAAAGCCAGTGATAGGGTGGCTAATAATATTCGTAGAACGTTTAGAGGAGTATTTTCTGTTATTAAGGCAGTCGGAAGTATAGGCCGGATGGTGGTTAACATCATCTTTAACATAGTTAAGCAATTAACACCAGCAGGAAGAATGCTTACAGATGTGTTTGGAACGCTTGGTGATATTTTGAGTGATGTGTCTTACTACATAACACTCGCCAAGACAGCAATCGAGTACACACTTCAGTACTTTAATGTGTTTGAAGCTGTTGGAGGAACTATCGGTAAGGTGTTGGGCTCTATTATACGTCTTGTTGATAGTATTGCCAAACTTATTGGTGGTGTGTTTGTAGGATTAGCCAATTCACTTCTTTCTATATTTGGAATTACGCTTCCTCCTATTGAATCAGCAGCTGATGTTATCGGTTTAGTAATGCAGGGAATTGTAGTAGCTATAAGTTTGGTTCTTTCTGTGGTAGATGCAGTAGCCGATGGCTTCTACAAACTCGCTAGTGTATTCACAGGTGGCGCTGATTATCTAAGCAAGTTCAATATTGAGATAGATAAGACAAATGTTCTGTTTAGATTATTATTGATACCGATTAATGCGGTTAAGATAGTCATCGAAGCATTGTTCAATGCACTCTACAATGTAATGAATTATATTGCAGAGTCGGGAGGCTTGTTTGGAGCTATCGAGAGAGCATTCGCTGGATTAGGAGAAGCATTTGAGAAGTTCTATAACTTCATCAATGATCATTTTGGCGGGATATTTGACAAGATAGGTTCTGGATTTGAGTTTGTAGCTAGCAAAGTTAAAGAATATACACAGAACATGACACTTGGTAAGATTGCTACTGCTGCATTCATAGGTCTTATGATCGGAATGGGAGTCCAGATTGCAAAACTTATCGGTGGTGTTTCAAGTATCACATATGGTCTTGGTAGAATGGCAAACCAGACAGCCAATATCATAGAAGCTTTCAAATGGCGTTTAAGACCAACGCTGATTCAGAGATTTTCTAAGGTATTACATGAGTTTGCATATGCTGTATTAGCATTAACAGCTGCTCTTGTGATCATAGCATCCACCCCGAATGTGGACGATGCGATGATTAAGTTAGGAATCATGGCTGCAACATTGGTTGGTATGACCGCTATATTGTTTGTTTTGTCAAAGGCTATGGCAAAAGCCAAGATAGAGAAACAGTTGATGGAACTAGCATTTACAATGATAGCTATTGGTGCATCATTACTTGTGCTGGTAGGCGCATTGAAGATGCTGGATGGAATAAATACTGACGGTATAATCGCTAAAGCTGCAGCTATTGGTATAATGGCGGTAGGTCTTGGCGCAGCCGCTGGTGTTATGTCCAAAATAGCTCCACGAATGACTAAGGGAGCCTTTGGACTAATTGCTTTTGCATTTTCTGTAAAGCAAATAGTAAGTGCGATGAAGGATATTGCGGCGTCTGAATTGGTTAACATTAACCAGGCGCTTCCTATATTAATAGCAATCATGGGCGGTATGGCACTGCTCGCGGTTGCAATGGGTAGCGTTAAGCTTTCATCAGGACTTGGTATATTATTAGTAGCGGCGGCTATTAAGATTTTGTTACCAGTAATTGAGAGCTTGATTCAGGAAGCTTCGCGAATCGACTTTACACCACTTACACAATTTGTTGAGAAATTCAAGTATGAATTATTAATACTTGGTGGTTTGGCAGCATTAGCTGCTGTTGTAATAAAGAAACTTAGTGAAGGATTTAGAAACTTCGCTATTGGTATGTTAGGAGTAGTTACTTCTATATATTTGCTTGTTAAAATAGCAAATATTGCTGGTAAGATGAAACCGGAAGAGCTTAAACGTGGCGTTTTAACTATAGCAGCATTTATGGGAATGATAGCATTGCTCATGGCTCTGTCTAAATTGACAGGTGGTGCTAAGATGATACAGTTTGCTGCATCATTAGCTATGATTTCTATGGTTATTACAGCTCTTATAGGTTTGTCATGGCTTATCGGTCAGATGGATCCTGGAACCTTAATCAAAGGTATGGCGGTCATAGGTCTATATATAGGCTTTATGGCGGTGCTCATGCTTGCAAGCAAAGCTACTGAGAAAGCACACCCATCCAAGATAGCATTTATGTTCTTATCAATGGCCGGTGCCGTTGCAGCACTTACAACTTGCATGTATATTATTGGTAACATGGATCTTGGAATTATTCTTAAAGGTGGATTGGTAGTTACTGCTATGATCGCAGTACTTGCCGGATTCATGATGCTTGCTAAGAGTGTAGATAAGTTGCCAGGAACTAAGTTAGCAGCTATGTTTGCATCTTTGGCAGGTGCTATACTCCTTATGACATACTGTATTAAGTTACTTGGCGAAATGCCGCTTGGTACATTATTAAAAGGTTCTATAACAGTAACAGCATTGTTGCTGCTTGTTACATTTATAACCAAATCGCTATCAAAAGTGCCAGAAATGAGCAAGATGACTAAGATCTTAGCTCCAGTTGTTGGTGTTATAGCTATGCTTGGAGCGGTCATCCTTGCAATGAAGGCTGTAGCCGAGATGCCTGTTAGTGATATTTTAAAGGGTGGCATAACAGTAGCTGCGGCTTTATTGTTTATGACAGCTATGGCTAAGAGCTTAGCTAAGATGCCAGACATGGCGAAAGCTAGGAAGATTCTTGCTCCTGTATTATCAGTAATCGGCATGCTTGCTACCATTATAGTGGCTATTGTAATGATCAGCGAGATGGAAGTCGGTGATATTGTCAAATCGCTACTCACCATAACTGCTGGTTTAGCTGTTTTGGTTGGTGTGATCAAGTTAGTCGCAGGTACACCTGTAAATGATGCCGGTTGGAAAGCAATGCTTGCTGGTTGTGCTATGATGTATGTTGTAGCGCTTGCAATTGGCAAGATAGCAGACTTCAATTGGGGATCATTACTGGCTGCTGCTGTTGCTATGAGTACATGCGTTGTTGCAGTTGCCCTTATTCTTAAGAATGTTGTATCATTGATGAACATTGACTGGAAACAGATAGGGCAATTTGCCGTTGGCTTAGCTGCGTTATATTTGGTAGCTATGGCTCTTGACAAAGTTGCAGAAGGCAACGATTGGAAAGCGATTCTTGCAGCTGCTGGTGGTATTGGTGCTTGCGTAGCAGCATTCGTGTTGCTGTTTGAGATGTTTAACGCCATAAATATTGAGTGGAGTCAGATAGGTAAATTTGCACTCGGTTTAGCAACACTCTATATAGTTGCCATGGCCATGAGCAAAGTGCTTGAGGCGTCACAGGATTGGAAAGCCATTATGGCGGCAGCAACAGGACTCAGTCTTGCAGCTGGTTCTATAGCCGTCGTAATGATATTTATGGACAAATTCGTTAAAGAATTCAATCCCGCAGCAATCGGTACATTTGCAGTAGCCGTAGCCGGACTTCTCGGAGTAGCACTCGCTCTCCAGATGATTATTTCGGCTGGTGATTATCAGGCTATTGTCGCAGCTGGTGATGCACTTCTTAAAGCAGTTGTTGCTATCGGCCTAGTTCTGGTCGAGCTTGCTGCAGCAGCACTTCTTGGAGCTGCAGTTATCGCAGGCGCACCTATGATGCTTGCAGCATTAGGAGCAGTTACACTTATTGTAATGGCTATGGGAGCGCTGTACAAAATACCATTTGTGAAGGAACTCATTGAGGGTGGTGGAGAACTTCTTGGAGCTCTTGGTGGAGCAATTGGTAAGTTCTTCGGTGGCATTGTAGATGGCTTTGCTTCACTTGCCGGCAACGCAATTGTCACAGTTGGCCATTCACTTGCTGACTTCGCAAATGTATCCAAACCATTCTGGGATATGTTAAAGTCGTTTGAGGGTACTGGGATAATTCAATCTGCCAAAGATATGGTAGGTGTTGTATTAGTACTTACTGCGGCTGCATTCCTCAACCAGATTACAGATTTCTTCAGCTGGGTTACAGGTGGAGATGGCGGATTCGTAGATCTCGCCAAGAATCTGATTATATTTGGTATTGGAATGGCTAAATTCCAGGATGTTACTCAGAATGTTAGCCCTGAGAGAATTAATAAAGTAGCCGAATCTGCTAAAGCACTTGGCGGTGTATTAGCTGTACTTAATGAACAGAAATCTGGTGGTATATTTGAGGTATTCACCGGAACTACTGACTTTGTAGGAGCTATAAAAGGTCTTGTTGGATACGGCGAGGCTATGGCTAAACTTACTGGTCAGATGAAAGGCATTAATGATGGTCAGCTTGATCGACTTGTTAAGTGCGCACAGGCTACAAATGATCTTGTTCAGGCTATGCCTGAGAAACATGGAGCTATAAAAGGATTATTCTCGTCTTATAAGGATATTGCTGGATCTGCTAAAGATATGGAATCATGGGCAAAATCAATGCTTGCCATTTCCGATGTATTCCATAGCAATTACATTGATCATGCAGCGATTGAGAGTGCAGTAAATTCTGCTAAACTTATAGCTGGCCTTGCTGAGAATATGCCAGAGGAAAATGGAGCTTTAAAATGGTTAGTTAGCTCAGAAAAGAAAGATCTTGATACATTTGGTGAAGAGCTTGTACCATTTGGAAAGTCTATAGTAGAATTCTCAGATGTAATAAAAGGTCGAGTAGATAAAGATGCTATTGAAGCTGCTGCTAATGCTGCAGATATGATGGCGACACTGGCTAATAAGATGCCAGAAGAGAATGGTTGGATTAGTGGTCTGTTTAGTGATGAAAAGAAAGACCTAGATGATTTTGGAGAGGAACTTGCTCCGTTCGCAACAGGTCTTGTTGATTTCTCTAAGAAACTCGGAGAAATGGATGAAGAAGCCATTACTAAATTCGAGCCTACACTCCAGTCACTTTCGAACATTATGTCTAGCGTTTCTAATCTTAAAGACTCAGAACTTGAGGCATTTGGAAACACCTTCGAACATCTTGGTGAAGCACTTAAGGAGTTTGGTCAGAACTCTGATGAGATCGATACTGATAAGGTATCTGCATTCTCATTAGTTCTTGATGACCTTCTGGAGGTATTCAACAAGAAGTTCGGTCAGGGAGCGAAGAACTTCAAGGGAATGACCGAGTTCACTAAGTCGATTAATGCTATAAACGACTCTCTCAAGATGGTGACATCTGATCGCCAGGATGAGATGAAGGAATTCGGTAATACTTTGGAGACATTCTCACAGCAGTATGTGGCGTTTATTAAAGGTGAAAATGGCGTTAGAGATGTCGACACAGCCGATGTCAAGAAATTTGTAGAGCAAATCAAAATGCTCGAATCTGCCGTTGCTACAAAAGGCAAGAAGGTAGACTCATCTAGATTTGCTGAGTTTACAACATTCGCAAATGGTCTTGGCAAAGTAGTAGAGGCTATAACAAAGCTTACATCTGGTGAAGCTGATGTTGAGAAAGCCAAAGGAGCCATTACAGATCTTACTAAATCCATGAGTAAGTTTATAAATGGCATAAACAAGATTGGCAAAGGAGACATTAAGAAAGCCAAAGGCAAATTAAATGATATTTCAAAGATGCTCAACAGTTTTGTTGGGAAGAAGATAAATACTGAAGGCCTTAAGAGTGTAACAGGCCAGATTAAGAATGCACTTACTGATATGACCAAAGCCATGGATGTCGTTAAGACTAAAATGGATGCTACGTATTACAACCAGATTGAGACCTATGCTAGCAATGTGGTTATACACTTTGCAAATGGCTTAAGTGGTAAGAAGAATGATAAAGTAATTTCTACAGCATGTAACACATTACTTAACTCATTCGCTAATAAGCTAGACATCAATACTGGTGGTAAGAAGTATAAGAGTAATTTCACCACATGTGCAAACCACATTATTAATGGATTCAAAGTCGGTCTTACCTCTAGTACTAATATGGTTGGTGTCTATGAGACTGGTAAGAAAATCTATGAGAAATTAGATCAGGGTATTAGAGATGCTGGCCAGGTTAAATCACCTTCAAGAAGAACCATGGAGATTGGTAAGTATACTGTTCAGGGTCTTCTTATTGGTATTAAGAAACATTCCAAGGGTATTTATGCTAGTGGTTATAAGATGGGTGACGATGTCATGGATGGTATTAACACTCGTCTTGGTATCCACTCTCCAGCCACAGCGCTTATTGCCGCTGCTAAGAATGTAGTAGCAGGATGGCTTAAGGGAGCTAAAGGTGGAGCTGGAAAGATATTTGAGTCTGGTAATTCATTTGGTGGAAACTTTATTAAAGGTCTTAAAGGTGCATTAGATAAAATTAAGAAAGGTAAGTTTAGTGGTGGAAGTCTATTAGATTCCTTTAAGAAGAATCTCGACCTTGATAAGTTTAAAGTCGACAATAAGGATACGACGAACATTTCCAAGGGCATTGGCAAAGCAATGGAGACTGCAGCTAACAAACCGGATGCTAAGAAAGGTGCTAGGGGTGCCGGTAAAACGTCTGGTAAGGAAGCCGCTAAAGCATTTGAGAAGGAATTCTTAGCTGGTGTTACTTCAGCTATAAATGCTATTGGATCTCGTATTAAACCTAAAGATTTGGCTAAAGCTTTGGGTGATTCTTCTAAAGCAGGTATCAAAGCCGCTAAAGAATACCTTAAACTTTATGAGAAATACATTAACACATTATCACAAGATTCAAATGTTCGTAATGCTTCAATGACAAATACAGCAGCAATGCTTAAGTTTTCTAAGAATTACAAGAAGCAGGTTAAATATATAGAGAAACTTTCAAAAGAACTCAACGTTCATGTGCTTGACGGCGTAGCCGTAGCATCAAAGAAGTCTCTCGAGAAGGTTGGCCTGTCACTTGCTAAGCAAACATCAGAGTATAAGACTGCTGAGAAGAATTACAACACATATACTAAGAATCTTGCTTCATATAGTAGTAAAGCCGCAAAGAAACTTAACGATTTGCGTAAACTTCGTGAGAAGTATGATAAGACTTCTAACAAGAAGACTAAGAAGAGTCTTGCTAAGCAGATCAAATCAACTGAGAAGTCACTTCAGAAGATCGAATCTAAGGTTGTCGACCTGAGAAAGAAAGCCGCAGACGAAATGGGTAAGATGTCTGCTGCCACTGTTAAGGCTTTGAAGGAAGTTAGGAAAGCTACCAATGACATGGTCAAAGGTTGGCTCGACTTCAAGTCCTTTAGCGTTGATGGTGCTGGCATAATCAAAGGATTCGACTCGATTTCCGAATCTTTTGACAATGCTACGTCTAGTCTTGATCTGTTCGATGCTGCACTTAACAAAACAACTGAGTCTGCATCCGATGCAGAGAAGGCTTATGACGGTTTGAGTGCCGCAATGGATACTGGAATGAATCTGTTTGATCGATTCACTAAAACTGGATCAGTCGAAGCTGATGCTTTATTCGAGAATGCAGATAGTCAGCTTGAAGCATTCGAGGAATTTCAAAATGGCATCGCTGAATTGGAGAAGAAGGGTCTTGACGCTGCGCTGGTTGACCAGTTGGCTTCGGAAGGACCGGAAGCTCTCAGTAAGATTCGCGGATTTCTTTCCATGTCTGCTGATCAGATACAGTCTTATAACGAAAGACTTGAGAAGCAGCATGAATACGAGGCGAAAGTTCTTGAGCGTAGTCTTAGAAGACAGTTTGAGCAGTATGAGGCTTACTATGCAGACTTACTTAGACTTCAGGCTAGATTCGGCTCAAACTTTGCTGACAATCCAGTATACAATGCAATAGCATCATCGGGAATGGACAGTGCTAATTATATTTCAGCACTTCTTAAGATGTCTGCTGACTCATTCTCACAGTCGACCAAGTATTTCCAGGCTGGTATGGATAACACGATAGCCAAGGCACTCTCTAATTCTGGTAACAGTACTGAGGTTGCTACTGGTGCAGATACCATGTCACGTACAATCTGGGGTAAACTGGCCGATAACCTTGAGAAGAGTTCTAAAGAGAAGTCAGATTTCGAGGAAGCATATGCGAAAGCAATAGATGTTTATGGATTAGATGCTAGTTTAGCAAGCGCATTATATGATAAGGGCGCTGAGACTGCTAAACCATATTTTGATGGTCTGGCTAATGCCACAGAAGAAGAGATTAAGAGAGTTAACGAAGCATGGCTTAAGACTCAGAGAAAAGAGACTACGGGCATGCTCAGTCAGGTTGCTTCTCAGCTTAAGAGAGACATTAGCTCACAGGATAACGTGCTTGAGTCTATAGCTATTGATAGTAATTCTGGATTTATAACCTTATTATCCAAGTTTAAAGAACAGTTTATCACTAAGATGCAGGAATCAGAGTCGATGAACTATGCCGAAGCACTCGAGGCTTGGAATGCTGGTGCTTATGAGAATGCTTTCACAGGTCTTGTACAGCAGCTCAAGGATTCTGGTCAGAGTAGCAAAGATATTTTTGCAGCTCTGAATCAGTGGATAAACGACGAAGACAAAGGATGGGCAAATCTTAAAGGTATACTTGAGGATTTCAATACCAGAACTACTAATACGGCTAAGATTACTGGTGAATCTGTTAAGGAGTCTTGGAGAAATACAATTGAGACTACTAAGCGTAATGCTAAGCAGATGGGACAGCTTGTTCAGAAGTTCGGAAGCAGTATGTCAAAAGAACTTTACGACTACTTACAAGAGCTTGATCCTGAACAGATTGCAGCTCTAAATGAGCTTAGTCCGGAAGAGCTTAAGTCGATGGCTGATGATTTTTATGATGCTAACCAGGCAGCTGAATACATTAGTGATAATATCTTCAATTCCTATATCAACGGTTATACTGAGGGTATGAAGCGTTTCCGCTCTGCTATATCCGGATGGAATGGCAAGGATACTGGAGATCCTACGCAGAATGCTAGTCTTGAGCTTGGATCATGGATTCAGGAACAGAGAGCACAGGGTAAATCTCTTAAAGAAATCATTGATGAGTATAAAGGCCTTAAGGGCGATGCATTTAAGGAAGTATTTAAGATTAGTTCTGGCGATAAAGAAGCCAAGAAGACTATTAAAGATACTATGAAATGGCTTAGCAATGCCTTAGTTGAAATGAGTGATAAGACCGATGAAGAGATAATCGGATTACTTGCTAATGGTGCAATAACACAGGGTAACAACATCCTGCAGTTTGTCGGTGAGGCAATGCAGAGTGGCGATAATCTCTTTAGCATGGTTGCTGACACATTTGGAACCGGCTTTAAATCAGTTCTTGAGACAGTTGGTGCTGAGATACAGAATCCGGAGTATTCCGAGAGTATTAGCAAATCCATGGGCACATCGATACAGAATGGAATTGTTAAGGGTACCCAACTTTCTGAGGAGAATGTTAAGAAGTGCTCAGCTAACATTAGGAAAGCGCTTAAGAAAGTAAGCGATAACGCTACAGCCGATTCTAAAGCAGCATTTAAGGCTAATGGTCAGAAGCTTGGAGAAAAGGAAGCCTCTGGAGTTAAGAAGGGGTTAACAGATTCCGAGGGAACGATCATTACGACACTTAAGTCAGTTGCTAAGAAGGTTACCAATTCTACTAAGTCTACTTATAAGAATTACGGTGAGGAGCTTGGTACTAATATGGTTGATGGACTGGCTATTGGTATTAGAAACGGTCAGAGTCGTGCTATATCGGCAGCAGTTGCTGTTGCAGTAGCAGCTTACCAGGCAGCTAAGGCCGCTATCGACTCTAACTCACCATCTAAGAAGTTCATGCAACTTGGTGAGTGGTCTTCTGAAGGATTTGCTATAGGTATCCAGAATGGAGCCGATCAGGTAACTACTTCAGTTACAGATATGGCTAAATCCACACTTACAGGTATGAAAGAAGCCATTTCAACGATTAACGACGTTATCAATGGAGACCTCGAGTTATCTCCAGTCATCACACCACAACTTGATTTGAGTTTGCTGAATCGTCAGGTTCAGTCAACAGGCCAGCTCTTTGATGCTAAAGTGCGCTTCGCACAAGAGCAGACAGAGCAGAACGCCACAAATCAAAATGGCGGTGTAAATCAGACATTTGTACAGAACAACTATTCTCCTAAGGCTTTGTCTAGAGAGGAGATTTACAGACAGACTAAGAATCAATTCGCTATGGCGAGAAAGGTGGTGAACGGTAATGCTCAAATCAATTACGGTTATTAATCATAGGGATGAACAGCTGTTTCTTGAGCTTAGTAATCCTTATGATACTGGGCTGATTATTAAGGACATTACCGGGATCGGCCCGGTTAAGGCCAACATCAATACTACCAAACTTGCCATTAGCGATGGTTCGATTTTTAACTCCGCTAGAGCTACATCGAGGAACATTGTGTTCTCGTTTCAGCTCGTAGAGGATAAGGAAACGAACCTAGTTGAAACTGTAAGACAGAGAACGTATAAGTATTTCCCTCTCAAGAAGATGCTTACATTGATCTTTGAAACTGATAATCGTACAGCAGCTATACAGGGGTATGTTGAGTCAAACGAACCTGATATTTTTCAACAGGACGAGACGATACAGGTGAGTATCGTTTGTCCTAGTCCTTATTTCTATACACCGGACTCTACTCTAGTGTTGAACGGCGTAGATTCACTGTTTTCTTTTCCATTTAGCAATGAGTCTCTTGAAGAGGATCTTATTTGTATGGGTAACATTGTTTCAGCCGTTGGTACTGAATATATTTACGACGGTGACGTTGATTCTGGAATAGTTATGAAAATGAAATGTAATGGAAACGTATCAAATGTCACCGTTTATAATATGGAAACCAAGGAGTATATGACGATAGACACATCTGTTATACGTTCTATTACTGGTGGATCACAGGACAATCTAATAGCAGGTGATGAGGTCACTCTATCTACTATTAGTGGAGATAGGTATATTTATCTTTTGAGAGATGGTACTGAGTACAATATTTTACCTACTATACCAAAGATTACCGATTGGATAACGGTTCAAAGTGGAAGTAATGTCTTTGGTTATCTGGCTGAAACAGGTACTAGTTATATTAATATAGAGATCTATACAAACATTTTATATGAAGGAGTGTGATGACGATGGAGTTTAGAATATTAAATGATAAGTTCCAACCGATTGACACTCTGGATCTGTATTCTTCTTTCATATGGACCGCTAGATTTGTAGAAGCAGGGGACTTTGAGCTCTATACGCCGGTTAATATGAGATTGATAAATGCTATTAAAGTTGGTTACTATGTCTTTAGTGATGCATTTTATAACCAGACGACGGATCGGGCAATGCTTATGATCATAGAAAGCATAGAAATTACTTCCGATCCGTCTGAAGGTAATAAGATTAAAGTTACAGGTAGAGATTTGAAGTCGATCTTCGATAGAAGGATTGTTTGGGGTCAGAGAGAGTTTAAGAAAACCGACAATCTATTAGACGTCATAACTGCTGTTGTTAATGAGAATGTTATAAATCCTCAGGATTGGAGCAAAACATATAGCTCTGGCGATGGAGGACAGATAACAGTGTCAACATCAGGAGCTGTGCGTCGAATGGATGATGTGGTTTACGAAGCAATTGACCATGAATTTCCAGCTATTGACGGTGACTATCAGTATAATGGAGAGACTATTTACGACATATTAGTTGAGCTTTGTGGTAGATTCAACCTTGGTTGGGAGATACTATACGACTTCGGAGTTGGTAAGTTTGTGTTTAAGTTGAAACCCCAGGTGGATCACACATATGACCAAGTCGTAAATAATCCATTAATCTTTTCGCCTAGCTTTGAGAACATTAAGAATAGTAACTATATTGAGTCTGGCGTAACTGAGAAGAACGCTGGACTAATCATAGGTGAAGGTGACGAGTATAATGTGATGTATAATGTCATCGGTAATGAGAATACTGGGCTGACTAGGAAGGAAATGAGCATAAGTGCGAGTGATATTTCCAGAACAAAAGATGATGGCACGGAGTATGGGAATAGAACTTACCTTAGTATGATCCTAGAGAAAGGCCAGAAAGAAATAGAACAAAATTTCTATACTCAGACCTATGAAGGAACTGCAGAAGCATCAAGAGGATACCAGTATTTGGTAGACTACGACATTGGTGATATTTGCGAGATTATTAACGAGTGGGGAATAAGTAGTAAGGTACTTATTAGTGAAGTAGTGTATAGCATTGCTACTGATAAGATATCTATTATCCCTACGTTTTCCGCTGTTATTAACAGCTCGGAAGAAGGAGGTGAATAACTAAATGGCTGTTACTTATGGATTTTACAATTCAATTAATAAGGATAGAATGTATAACGCCATTCAGATGAGTCAGATATTTGACGGAGTAATTAATGATGGTGTATATATGAGTGTACTAAATCATTTGGCAGTTCGACCGGGTGAGGGTATGAATGTGATTGTTGGCGGCGGACGAGCATGGTTTAATCACACCTGGACTTATAACGATCAGGATTTAATCGTTAAAATTAATGATTCAGAACTTAACGCAACACGTATAGATGCAATAGTTCTTGAAATTGATCAGCGTGATATTTCCAGAGCTAATGCGATAAAGGTGATAAAAGGCACACCAGCAGTATCGCCAAGTAAACCTGAGTTTCCGGATGGTACTGATTTGTTTTATCACCCGCTAGCGTATATTACGGTTCGACCTACTGTCACGTCTATTACTGCTGCTGATATCGAAAACTGCATCGGTGTTAACCCTCGAACTCCATTTGTTACTGGTATAATTGAGACTATTGACGCCACTGAGCTTATTGCACAATGGGGCGCTCAATGGGACGAATGGAATAACCAGCATCGTCAGGCTTATCTTGATTGGGTTGCTCAGCAGGAGTCTGATATGGAGACGTGGACTGCCGATCAGCAACAGTTATATTTGGATTGGGTGGCAACTCAAGAACAGGCATATGAAAAATGGGTAGATACCAAAGAGTCTGAGTATGATAGTTGGGTGGCAGATTCAGAAGCAGCTTATACAGCATGGACCACTAATCAGCAAAGTTTGTTCTTGGCATGGTTCGATAGAATGAAAGGACAGCTTAGTGAGGATGCGGCTGGTCATCTACAGAATGAGATAGATGATTTAACTGAGGATATGGAGACTTTCAAAGAGCAAACAACTGAAGATCTCGAAGAATTTAAAGAGCAAACATCCGCAGAACTCACAGAGCAAACCTTCAAACTAGCCCATGATCTATGCAATCGAGTAACCAATATCGAATATGAGAATGGTTCTATCTCACAGATTACCTCTACTAATTCTGATTATAGCGCTGTATCAGTAACCACATTCGAAGAAACTGAGGTTGGTAAGAACATAACCACAGCGGTTACTAAAGATGGATGGGTTTATACTGAGACAGTTGTTATAAATAATAATACTCATACCATTACTGAGTCATATACAAAAGAGGAGGTAACACCGTGAGAATGTATAAAATTGATGTGTCCAGCATAGAGGTTAGGAAAGACGTGAGTAAGAGTAGCAGGGTACATTTAACTAGAGATACAATAGTTAAAGCTACTGACGCTCCTCAGAAACAGCATAACCATCAGCGCTGGATTGAAATAGAAACCGTTAATGAGCCCACAGTGCGTGGGTATGTACAGCTCAAATACCTGAGCTATTTATGAAAGGAGGTATAACATGAGTTGGGCAGAAGTAGCTGTGTTAGAGGATGATATTAAGAATAATTATAGTATTGATATGGATAATGTTGATATTCCATTTAACAAATATTATAAATCTAAACTAGCATTCAATTTACCAGATTTTTTTAAAGACGACGGATCAAGTGTTGATTTGGTTAACGAGCTATTACACATGCATTTACCTTATAATTTTCATTATGGTTCTGCAGTTGTTTATAATAATGAAATTCATATTTTAGGCGGTGGTAGCACCGATAGTGACAGAAAAAAGCACTATAAATGGAATGGAGAAGAATGGTCTGAAGTTTCTACATTACCTTATATATATTATGGTGGCTCAGCAGTTGTTTATAATAACGAAATACATATTTTAGGTAGTAGCGGTGATAATAAAACAAAGCACTATAAATGGGACGGAGAAGAATGGTATGAAGTTTCTACCTTACCTTATGATTTTTATTATGGTTCTGCAGTTGTTTATAATAATGAAATTCATATTTTAGGCGGTGGTAGCACCGATAGTGACAGAAAAAAGCACTATAAATGGAATGGAGAAGAATGGTCTGAAGTTTCTACATTGCCTTATTTATATTATAATGGTTCGCCAGTTGTTTATAATAATGAAATTCATATTTTAGGTAGCGGAGTTGTTGACGAAGCAACAAAGCACTATAAATGGGATGGAGAAGAATGGTCTGAAGTTTCCACCTTACCTTATATGTTTTCGTCCGGACCTGAATCAGCGGTTGTTTATAATAACGAAATACATATTTTAGGCGTTGGTAAAACATACGAAAAATCAGAATATCATTATAAATGGGATGGCGAAGAATGGAAAAAAGAACCCGGTTTAATGCCTTACGTATTTGCGTATGGATCTGTGGTTGTGTATGATAATAATATACATATTTTAGGTGGTGGTAATGTCAATAATAGAAATAAACACTGTAAATGGAATGGTAAAGAATACAAATATATCGAACGGACTAATTTTAACGAGACATATCACTTAATGGGATATTATATCATTGATCCATTATTAGATGCTTTTCTACTGCCAAATAATGTAACACGATTACTTAGTATGTTTATATATAATAATAAAATTCGAATTTTTACTAACCCTACGCTTGCTGACAGAAGCGCTTCGTCTGTTAATGTTCTTACTATGTTGTTAGAATATGATGAAATTAATGGTTTTAAAATCATTAATGTTGGTATATCTTCATCGAGTCCAGGAACTAAGAAAAATCTAATACATTATCGTAAAAATGAAAAAATATTATATTTGCCTCAAACTAGTGGTAGTCAGTCCTCTATAAGTTTATTGGCTGACGGCGGAAGGATGCCGTTAGACGATGCTATTAGTGCACCATTGACTTTTGTCCCGTCCTATAGTTTTTTAAAACAAGAAAATAGTGGTATAATAAATATGTTTATATGCGATAGTGCCTCTTCATCTACTATTTTCTATTATCGTTATAATGGCTCCACGTGGACTCAGTGTGCGCGCCTAACAACAACAAACTCGAATTACAGAGTTTTTAAAGATTCATCTAACGATACTATGTATGTACTTACGCTTAATAACTATAAATTTTATAGGTATAATTCAATTGATGACTCTTGGACTGTGGCTCCCACACCGAGTAGCAGTACTAATATATTTAATTTTGATTGTATCAATAATAAACAGCATTTTTTTATTACTAATGGTGTGCATTATATTTATGATGGAACGTCTTTTACTAATATAGGTAGAATACGGAATGTATATACCCGCTCCGCGGATAGCGATGCCGAAGTTACTCTAAATGATTGTATGTATTTTTTATATGATAGCGCATTATCTATCATGTGCTATATGGATATAGAAGCTCCAATAGGAGAAATAATACAGAGACTGAACATTAATACAACACAAACAATTACAAAGAGATAAGGAGGAAAAGAAAATGGCAAAACAGAGATACAATGATGAATATGAATACGAGATATTCGATGATGGGTATGAGATCTATGGTAAAACTGTAACTATGTCGCAGCATGAACCATATGCTAGACCATATGATCGCTATAAATCATACGAGGAGAATTGTATCCTTCAGATAGAGGATATGATGAATCAACCAGAACCAGACCCGTCAACAGATTCTGAAAAACTTCGCGCAGATCTAGATTACATGTCCCTCATGCTGGACGTTCCACTGCCATCTGAAGAAGAGGAAGGAGAGTGATATTTATGCATTCAAAAGGTTATAAAATGGCTAAGAAGTACTATCCAAATCTCTGGAGCAAAGAAACTCTCCGGACACTCGTAGAAGCAGGAAAGCTCTATGAGTCAGAATACGAGGAGATCGTAGGAGAACCCTACACTCCTAGCAACTAATTAGTTGGTACTTGACACCACTAACCATAGGCGACTGTACGAATTCGCGAACGTGCTTTCAAATTTCTAAAGTGGTGTCGATTATCATATGCAACTATTGTTAAGCTCTCCCCAAGAGTGTAATATATAGTTGTGCAACTTTAGGGCTGGTATCAATCGCTAGGCTACAGGCAGTAGTAAGCAACCGATGCCAGCCTATCTTTTTTAAAAGAGGTGATAACATTGTCATTCATAAAATACAATCCTAACCCTCAGGGAAAGGATACAGGGGATTGTGTAGTAAGGGCGTTAGCTATTGCTGAAGGACTCACATGGGATGAGGCTTTTAAAGGAGTCACAGATCAGGCATTCAGAGAAAAAGACATGCCTTCTATGAATCCAGTTTGGGCTAACTTCCTCATGTCCAGAGGATACACCCTACACGGCATACCAAACACATGCCCTAGATGTTACACAGTAGCAGACTTCGCATATGACCACCCAGAAGGAACTTATGTCCTTGGAACTGGCTCACATGCGATAGCAGTAATCGATGGAAATTACATTGATGGTTGGGACTCGGGAGACGTAGTTCCAATGTATTTCTTACAAAAGGAGGAAAATCAAAATGGCTTATCAACAGAATCCATACCAGCAAATGCCGCAGCAGTTTACGCAGTCGGTGCAGCAAGTAATACCGCAAATACAGCAAACGCAGTACAGTTCTCAGCTCCCAACAGTGGGAGTGTTCTGGGTACCGGGATTAGCGGGAGCACAGGGGTTCAACCAAACTGCTAATACGGAGGCATATCTCAGAGATTTCAATGACCCTCAGGTTCTCTTTATCAAAACTACAGATCAGTTCGGAAGAACCAGCTCTTTGGAAAAGTATAGAATGGTCAAGGAAGAAATCGAGGAGGCTCCAGCAGCTGTAAGTACGGATAAATTTGTAACTGTTGATCAGCTTAATGATATTCTCGATGAGAAGCTTGATAAGCTGGCTTCAAGATTCGATAGACCACAGCAAACTCCTGGCGGAAAGAGAAACAACGGATCTAAACGCCAGAATAAACCAAGATATGATGAGGAGGATAACGATAATGATGCAGAATAATTTTATACCTCAGGGTGGACAGAACCCTGCACAGCTCCTCATGCAATTCCAGCAGTTTAAGAAAGACTTCTATGCTCAGAATGGACCGAACGCCGATCCTAAAGCAGCATTTCAGCAATATACCCAGAATAATAATGTAGATCAGAACACTATCGGTCAAGCTATGCAATTAGCAAATATGCTTGGCTTTAATCGATAAATTTTGATTACATCTCTGGGGAGGGCTGGGAATTCTCATCCACGTGATGAGAGAAAGGAGGGACAATCATGTCTCTTATGAGCACAAATGGCCTTAGTGCCGCAGATGTAGCTGCTGTAGTAGGCAACGAAAACGGTAACGGTATATTCGGCGGAAACAATGGTGATGGATGGCTTTTCCTTCTGTTCATCCTGCTTCTGTGGGGTAACAACGGAAACTGGGGAAACAACAACCAGAACGGATATCCGGCCGTACAGCAGGGATTCGATCAGGCAGCTATAACTGGTGGTCTTCAGACTCTTCAGTCAGGCCAGTTCGCTCTGCAGTCAGCAATGCAGACTTGCTGTTGCGATAATCGTCTTGGTATTGCAAACCTCGGCGCACAGGTTGCTGCTGATGGATGCGCTACAAGACAGGTGTTCAATGATAGCATGCGTGACATGATCTATGCTAACGCACAGAATACACAGGCGCAGATCGCTGCTATTAATGCAGTAGGTGACCGTATCGATGGTAAACTCTGCCAGCTTGAGATGGATGCTAAGAATGACAAGATTGCTGATCTTCAGCGTCAGGTTGAGGAGGCTAACGACGTTGCTCGTTACAACGGCCTTATCGCTGCTTTCAATGCATCTCAGGATGCTCAGACCACTACTCTTGAGCAGTATCTCGCTCCGACTCCACGTCCGGCTTATGTAGTACCGAATCCGAATTGCTGCTATCAGCAGAATAGCTGCGGATGCGGTGGATTCTAATTAGGAGGTGATACTATGTCTGAGTATGTTTATGTTCCGGTACAGACCGTGGCTGTAGGCCAGGATGTACTTTTGGAAGATTCTATCCCCTGTAAAAATGGTTTCGTATACCATAGAAACGGATCGGGGATTCTCACTCTGCGAGGAATCACTCCAAACCCTTGCAATAGATTTGCAAGATATCAGGTGACCTTTGTAGGTAACATCGCAGTTCCGGTAACAGAGACTGCTGGAGAGATCGAGATCACTCTCACTCAGAATGGTGGGGAGATCTTCTCATCCAGAGCTATTGTAACACCGACAGTTGTTGATGCTTACTTCAATGTTACAGCTACAACGTATATAACAGTTCCGAGAGGATGCTGTTTTGATATTGCGGTAGAGAATACTAGTACAATACCGATTAACGTCCAGAACGCTAACCTGGTAGTTACTAGAGAAGCCTAAGGAGGTGATATTCATGATGAATCCAATGTATGATAAGATCAAAAGAATGGCTGAAGCAGACATTGAGGAGATGATCGCTAAAGGATCAATCGAACCAGAAGAATATCCCTGCCTTGGTGAAGCTATCGATATCGTAAAAGATATTCACAAGATCAAACAGATGTGCGAAGAAGAGGAAATGATGGGTGAGAATGGTGAGATGCCATATGAAGCATCAGGTTATCGTATGCCTCGTTATAACATGAGAATGAGCAATCGTGGTGGAAGCCAGACCGGCTCCTACGATGCCGTGAACGAAGGCTCTAACATGATGCCTATGGATCAGTCCCAGTATAACCCAAACAGAAGCTCCGTAACAGGACGCTACACCTCTAGAGATGGCGCAAGTTACCACGACATGGATGGTAGCATGAAAAAAGATCTTGAGGAGCTGCTTGCGAAGACTAAGGACGACCATGATAGAATGATTATCATGCGCCTTATGAGTAAGATAGACCAGTGATATTTTCCCCTAGGCTTGTCAAAGGGCCTAGGGGCTTTCCCATAAAAACAAAGAAGGAGGGTGATTATATGCCTAGAAACGAGGATATTTTAAGAGCCACAATTGATGGGACAACTTATGAAGGGCTACCTCAATCACGTGAAGAAGAGCTTCTAATAGAACTCAAAGAGACAATAGAAGCCGGCGGAGGTGGAGGTGGCGGCGGAACCACTAACTACAACCTTTTAACCAATCATCCTTATATTAATAATAAGGAGTTAAAGGGTAACTTATCATTGAATCAGCTTGGTATACAGGCATCAGAAGAAGGCAAGGGGTTATCGAGTAACGATTATACGAATGGTGACAAGGACATCGTCGATGGAGTGACCACGGCTTTAAACGGCAAGGTGGATAAGGAGACAGGGAAATCCCTCATTGACCTCACAACGGTCGCGGATGGTGCGTCGTATGATAGCACAAATCACTTGATTCTGTTCAAGAATGGTACAACCACTTTGTTCAGTTTGGATGCGTCGGCCTTCGTAAAAGATGGCATGGTTGACACGGTAACGATTACGGGTGGCAATCTTGTAATCACATTCAACACAGACGCAGGAAAGCAGGCTATTTCCATTCCGCTGACGGACATCTTTAATCCTGCAAACTACTATGATAAGGATGATGTTGACGGATTTCTTACAGATAAGGCAGACAAGGTAGCAAGTGCAACCAACGGCAACTTTGCAGGACTTGACGCAAACGGTAATCTGACGGATAGCGGAAAGAAAGCAAGTGATTTCGCAACCCCTGAAAATGTTCAAGACTCGATTAACACAAGCGCAGACCTGTTGAAAGACACTGTAGGATGGACAGGGAAGAATTTATTGCCGTATCCTTATAAAGACGATGCACGTACACACAATGGAGTGACCTATGTATACAATTCCGATAATACAATAACAGCAAATGGAGAAGCAACTTCAACTTCTTGGAGAACTTTAACAGAAAACTTTTCGTTTTTGGAACTTGGGAAAAAATATCGTCTTTCTGGTTGCCCGACAGGTGGAAGTTCGAACTCTTACCTTGTTCAGCTGACATATAATAATGGTACTGAGAAATATATACAGGACTATGGTGATGGTATAGATTTTACCTATACAGGAGATTTTATCAGATTGCAGGTAATAGTAAAGGAAAATTATACTGCAAACAACCTTGTATTCAAACCTATGATTCGTCGTGCAGATATTACTGATAATACCTACGAACCCTTCCACGAATCAGTAGAATCTATGTATGAGGAAGAGATACACGGGGTGAATCTATTCGATGATAGCAAAATAGAAGTAGGTAAAGCATGGAATGGAGATACTAACGCTAATAGGGCAAGAAATATTATTCCTTGTGAACCCAATTCA
>Ga0326514_10000298_pt1 | contig 33646 bp, 34 predicted proteins | sample 3_2548_0518_D_FD_203653 | JGI IMG/M metagenome (GOLD analysis project Ga0326514, IMG submission 203653) | Bovine rumen microbial communities from UC Davis, California, United States - 3_2548_0518 | ecosystem: Host-associated > Mammals > Digestive system > Stomach > Rumen | place: USA... | reverse complement strand
AGCTGGATATTTCCACAGGCAACCGGGTTCTTTCCGGCGAAACTCCGGGATGCATTGTTCAGGAGTTAGGATACCATATCGTTTTTCGGGATGGAAAGGCGATCGATCCGCTTACTGTGGTTCTCAGTCTGACAGAAGAAGAACTCGATGATCCAAGAGTCAGCATGGCGGTAGATGAAATGCTGGAGGAATATGTATGGTAAAGGGGATCGAGCGGTTTCGGGAATATTTTAGAGATTTTACGGATCAGTACGTCCTTATCGGAGGTTCTGCCTGTGATATTTCTTTTGGAAACTACAGCGCAGATTTTCGGGCGACCAGGGATCTGGATATTGTTCTGATCGTAGAAGCATTGACAAGAGAATTTGAGCGAGGTCCGTACTGATATGGCCAAATTTATCGGAAGCATGAATATCACAGACCAAGAAATTAAAAACCTGGGGATCCGAGGCGTCAAGGCCGAAGAAATAAGACAGCTGCTTGTGGATACATACCTGTAATTTTTCAATCTGCGATTAACAACGTACAGGACAATTGTCCACCTCCAGATCTGTTTCGCAGTATGAAAAAAGCTTTTAATTTCAAGAAATATTCGTTTTTATTCGAATGCATGTTCGGCTGAAATGTAGTCAGAAATGAACGTTTTTGACCATTTCTCGCCCCTCCTAAGCGGAAGGTCGTGCGCTTTTATCGCATCGGGAACGCGTTTTTGCGGGAGTGATTCACGAAAAAGGTGGAAAACTCCCGCAATTTTTTGCCTAAGCATGCAGAAAGATTGCCAGTGGCAGTCTTTCTGTAATGGGAAAATGGCTCAGCTACGAGGACATTGGGGTCAGGTACCAATGTCCCGTTTACGCTCTACAGTCGAGGGCACTATCCCAGAAAGGATCTCCTCCGCTCTGACCCTTCGGCTTCGTGTTGGACATGATGTTCGTCACCAGCTTGATGATGTCATTGTCCGAACGGATATAGTCGAAGGGATTGTAGCCGTCCGACTTGTCCGGATCGATCAGGTTGAAGGAGATCACCCGGTATCCGTGGAGCTCCAGAATCCCGCCTAACCGATGAAGCAACCCTCCTTTCGGATAGTTCTTGTCAAGACGAAAAACGCAATGTCGCCTCGCGTGGTCTCTCATACATGACAGTCTTGCTGATCTATGTTAGAGTAGAAATATAAATCCAGTTCAAAATGAGGTGATGTATTGAGAGTCTATCTTGACAATTGCTGCTATAACCGTCCGTATGATGATCAGACACAGATTCGAATCTCGCTGGAGGCTCAGTCGAAGCTTTATATACAGGATCTTATCCGGCAGGGCAAGATTGAGCTGGCAAGTTCCTATATGAGCAATTATGAATGTTCGAAGAATCCATATATCATGCGGAGAGAGACGATCCTGTCATTCATGGAAACCTATACCAAGGTCTATATCTCAGAAAAAAGTCAGGATGCAGTCGAAACGGCAGCAAAAGCAATCGTGGAGACCGGCGTCAAGTTCAAAGATGCCTGTCATGTGGCAGCCGCTATTTATGGTACCTGTGATTATTTCATTTCAACAGATGACAGACTGCTGAAATATCAGAGTGATAAAATCATCCTTCTGTCACCGATTGCAAATGTAAACGAGCTTACGGTTATGGCGCTTCTGATTCCGTTCTTTGCCATCGTTTTGAAAAGGAACCCCCTGAAGATTATCTCCTCCAGAAATCCTACAAACAGCATGGAAAAAAATCCTGCCCACATCGAAAGTGTAGGTCCGCGCTAATTTGCAAAAACCTATTGACAAGTATAGTTGTCATGGTCTATAACTATGTTGTCAAATGACAAGAGAATTTGTCATATTGATAATAAAACTTGTCAGAAAGGAGATCCGATGGAATGCCGCTGTACAATCATCTGAAAGAGTACCGGGCAAAGCTCGGAGTCAACCAGCAGGAAATGGGAAAACTTGTAGATACCTCCAGGCAGACGATCAGCCAGATCGAACGTGGTGACTATTCCCCGTCCGTGACGCTGGCGCTGAAGATCGCAAAGGCCTGCGGAGCAACTGTAGAAGATATCTTTGAATATGCGGAGGAGAAAAATGATGAAAACAGCTGAATCGAATATGAAAACGAAGAAATCAGAACAGAAGTCGACAGTTAAGATCGTTGTTTCATTTCTGGCGCTGCTGGCGGTCTGCTTTACCGCAGGAGTTTTCAGCGGCTACTATTCCGCCGCAGCGGAAGATACCGGGGCACTGGAAAAGGTAAAGGAAATGGTTAAGGCTGGCTGTCTGACCGCGCTTCCTTATCTCTTTGTGATCGTAGGCGCTATCGGAACGGTCTTGATGACAGTCTATTATCTCAGGTGCAGCTCTATGTACAGGAAGCTGATGGCAGATAAGGACAACGAAGAGTTGTGGGACCAACTGGAAGATCTGCTGAACGTTCCGGCAATCCTGTCAAACTTCGCACTTGTTGCTGACACCTGCCTGGCTCTCTGCATGATGGCAGTCGGAGATCAGCTTGACAAGGTGGCCGGTGACCGCGCTTTGAAACTGATGGCCGTCGGATTTGCCCTCTACCTGGTCACACTCGTCGCATCTCTGATCATCCAGAGCCTGGCGATCAGAATGGAAAAGAAACTTAACCCGGAGAAGAGAGGAAATGTGCTGGATATTCATTTCCGCAAGGTGTGGATGGCATCCTGTGATGAAGCCCAGAAACTGATTGCCTACAAGTCCGGATATAAAGCATTCAATGTGACGATGGCTAGCTCGGTGATTGTTCTGATCGCCTGCTTCCTCCTGATCACGGTTTTTCACCTGGATGTACTGTCGATCATCGCAGTATCCGTAATATTGCTCATTCACATGATGGTATTCATGCTTGAGTCGGCGAGACTTGAAAAATCCGGCAGATGAATTGATACAGAATCCTCCACCTATGTAGATTTCTTTTATTCTGAAAGTTCAAAGCTATGTACTTGATGATGAAAATCGCAGGCTGTCATGCGGACAATTGTCCTTGCATGTATCACAAAGGAGGAGGTCTGCATGCAGAAACACGAAGAAATCTTCTACATCGAGCCGGAAAGGCTGGTCCCTTTCCACAACCACCCCTTCCGGGTCACCATGGACGAAGACAGCAAGTCGGACTTCAAACCTTCATATGGGTCAAGGCAGGGTCGCATTTCGATTTTCAATGATCGTCAAAGAAGAGATCCGTGAGTGAAGTGCCAGGGGGCAGCTTTTTAGACACGCCCCTGACACTTTCTCTTTCGTCAGATTTCTTCGTGCCTTGTGAATGCGGTATCGATCAGAGCCTGAATCAGCTTTTTCTTGCTGACGCCCTGATGTTCCCAGAGCATGGGATACATGGATATGGCGGTGAAGCCAGGCTGGGTGTTGATCTCGTTGAAGACCGGTCCATCCTTGGTCAGGAAGAAATCGACTCTGGCAAGGGACCAGCCATCGACAGCCTGGAAGACGGTCATGGCAGCCTTGCGGATCAGCTGACGGTCTTTGTCATCCATCTGCGGGTCCACGTCTGTCTCATTTGTCGGGCAGTTGTACTTGGCATCATAATCATAAAAGTCGGCGGCAGCAAGAATCTCCCCGACGCCGGAGGCCTTCACATTCCCTTCCGGGTCCCGGAAAACCGCGCACTCTACTTCGCGGCCGACGATCATTTCCTCCACCAGGACCTTGCGGTCGACAGCGTAAGCAGCCTTTATTCCTGCGATCAGCTCTTCCCGGCTGCGGGCTTTTGTGATTCCGCAGCTGGAGCCTGCATTGGAAGGCTTCACGAAGACAGGGTAGGAGAAATGTGACTCGATTCTTTCTATGTTTTCTTCCATGTTTTCGATCTGTCTGCCGACGATGCTGACATAGGCAGCCTGACGGACTCCGATTGCCCGGAGCGGAGCCTGTGCAATGATCTTCGTGTACAGCTTGTCCATGGAAATGGCCGAAGCCAGGACTCCGCAGCCTACGTAGGGAATGCGGCTCATCTCAAAAAGACCCTGGATGGTACCGTCTTCTCCGTTTTTCCCATGCAGGGCCGGAAAGATCACGTCGACTTTCCGGAGAGACATCTTCCCATCCTGGTCCGTGACAAGAAGCGACTGAAGTTTCCCGTCCGGAAGGAGGGCAGCATGCACCTTTGACTGGTACCAGGATGAATCCTCGATGGAAGAAAGAGAATCCGCCAGCAGCCATTCCCCTTCCTTTGTAATCCCGCACAGCAGCACATCATAGCGGTCCGGATCGATGTTTGTTACAATATTGACAACGGATTTACAGGATATCTCATGCTCGGTGGAGCGGCCGCCGAATACAGCAAGCAATGTCTGTTTCATAATGAAAAATCCCCCTCTGAAAATCATTTTCCCCAATCATACCACAAGTTGCAAAGCTCAGCACCAAATCCTTGAGAGATCGCCTTGGGGTGGTTTATGGCATGAAGGACAGCGCCATCGTCAATATGTTCTCATCAGGCATAGAGGAAAGCTGCGGGATCGATCTGCACGGGACGATCAAAGAAGCGGAAGAATGATGAAAACAGGTCAGCGGGATAAAGGGCCGCTAAAGTCATGAGAAATGTTGCGCAAATGAAAGCGCCTTAACGTTATTCCGGGCATTAATGGGAAAAGATGGTCAAATACTATCTTTCAGCCTTCTTGACGCCAGCCAGGAACAAGGGTATAGTTGGGTTGTGGCTATAAGTTAGTCTATTCTAATATTATATTTGCATATCTAACTTTGTGTTTTGAAGTTCGGCTCCATGAAAGCAGGACGGATATGCTGATAGACGTACTGATTGTTACATGGACCGTTTTGAGCACGGAATGTCTCAGCAACGCCTTGTAGTCCTCAGGAAATGAATGGTGCGGGATTTCCCGATCATCATAGAAAACATCAAACCAGACCGCTGACAGGCAGGGTCTCACTGCAGAGAGAAGCGGCGAAAAGGAAAGAATCATGGAAATAGAAAGGAGAATTGTTCCAATGAATCATACTCGGATTGAAAAGGTCATCGGAAGGCAGATTCTGGATTCCAGAGGGAATCCAACTGTTGAAGCGGAAGTGGTCCTGTCGGACGGGACCATCGGAAGAGGTACGGCACCGAGCGGCGCTTCCACAGGCGAATTCGAAGCACTGGAGCTGCGGGACGGCGACAAGAGCCGGTATGGCGGAAAGAGCGTTGAGAAGGCAGTGAAGAACGTCAATACCGCAATCAAGGAGGCCGTTGTCGGCCTGGACGCGGCGGATACCTACGCGGTCGATGGCGCCATGCTTGCTGCAGACGGAACGAAAGGCAAGACCAATCTTGGTGCAAATGCGATCCTCTCAGTTTCAATCGCCGCGGCCCGTGCGGCCGCAAATTCCATGGAGCTTCCGCTGTACCGCTTCCTTGGCGGTGTGCAGGGAATCACGCTCCCCGTTCCGATGATGAACATTCTCAACGGCGGCGTCCATGCCACAAACTCTGTAGACACACAGGAATTCATGATCATGCCCGCCGGTGCACCTTCATTTACAGAAGCATTGAGATGGTGCGCGGAAGTCTACCATGCTCTGCAGAAAATTCTGAAGTCAGAAGGAAATACAACTGCTGTCGGCGACGAAGGGGGCTTTGCACCAAACCTTACCGATGACGCGGATACGATTGAACATATCCTGAAAGCAGTTGAGATGGCAGGATACCAGCCCGGAAAGGACTTTGTCCTTGCAATGGATGCGGCTTCCTCTGAGTGGAAGTCCGAAAAAGGCAAAGGTTTCTACCATCAGCCGAAATCCGGAAAGGACTTCACTTCCGATGAGCTGATCGCACACTGGGATGACCTGGTTTCAAAATACCCGATCTACTCCATCGAGGACGGCCTTGACGAGGAAGACTGGGATGGATGGAAGAAGATGACCGAAATCCTTGGCTCAAAGGTGCAGCTGGTCGGTGATGACCTGTTCGTTACCAACACAGAGCGTCTGAAGAAGGGCATCGATCTTGGCTGCGCCAACTCCATCCTGATCAAGCTCAACCAGATTGGATCTGTCTCAGAGACCATGAACGCGATCCGTATGGCCCACAAAGCAGGGTATACGGCGATCGCGTCCCATCGTTCCGGCGAAACCGAAGACACCACGATCGCCGATCTTTCCGTGGCGCTGAACACCTGCCAGATCAAGACCGGTGCACCTTCAAGATCTGAGCGTGTCGCGAAGTACAATCAGCTGCTGCGCATCGAGGAGCAGCTCGGCAGCGCCGCCGTATACCCTGGATTTAATGCATTCAACAATAAAGCATGATGTCACCGGCAGCTTTGCTGCTGATGAATATAAAGTCTCCGTTCAAAAAACGGCAGAAGTTCACAGTTCACTGAAAAGCCCTGCTCTCTGAGCGGGGCTTTTCACAACACCAGCCATTACACGATATTTTTGGTGGTGAAGAAGGTGTCCCCTGACTGCCTTTCTGTTATACTGATGGTACGCACTGATCATCATTATCCCAATCAATAGAGTATGGAGATGCCTGTTATGACAGCAAATATTAGCGACTATATCCGCTGGCGCGGCGACCTTCCCCTGACCATGGATTCGCTCACCGAAGCCGACGCCATTGTGCTGTGTGAGATCTCCTATCTGAATTTCGGCATTTTTCATGCAGATCAGGCCAGCACAGCAGATACGGAAGCAGCTATTTCATCAGCTCCTGTTCTGCACGATCTGCTGCTGACTGCAGAAGGAAGCTTTCATCTGCCGGATGGCGCTGTCACCGCGCCGATCGACAAAGAAGAGTCCATGCGCTTCCTCGAGAGTGCAGCCCGGAGTATACGCTTTGGAGCACTCCCCCTGCTGAATATCCGTGAGGTATTAGATGAGGGAAAGAACACACAATTCGGGGCAGTGACTTTCCTGCTGCCGGATGGCAGCCGCTATATCGCTTTCCGCGGCACAGATAATACTGTCGTCGGCTGGAAAGAAGATTTCATGATCAGCTACACCCGGACAGAAGCGCAGGACCTGGCTCTTGCCTACGTTCGGAAAGCTTTGGAACAGCCGGGGAGCATTCGGGTCGGCGGTCATTCCAAGGGCGCCAATCTGGCGCTGTTCGCTGCTGCTTTTCTGACGGCGGAGGAACGAGCGCGTCTCAGCGGTCTTGACCTCCTGGATGGTCCCGGACTCTGTCCCGAGGTTCTGGGAGATGAAACTGACAACAACCTGACCGGGCTGCAGGCAATCACTCATCGACTGATACCATCCTACTCTGTGATCGGCAAGCTGTTCGAATCCGATATTACCCCTGCAGTGATCGTGAAGAGCAATGCCAAAGGGATTCTCCAGCATGATCTTCTCTCCTGGCAGATTGCATATGGTCAGCCCGAACAGGCAGATTGCAATGATCCGGGGAGTCTGTTCCTGAATCGCTCTTTCGAGCAATGGATCGAACATGCAGACATGGAAGAAAGGCAGCATTTCGTCGAAGTGCTGTTCAATTCCATGACTGATTCCGGTTACCAGACGATCGATCAGATCACTGCAGGCGGTCCTGCTGCCTTTGAGAATATCGTTCTGCGCTTCCTCATGACATCTCACCGCGCATTGGGCACAGGCATGCGGCTGCCCCTGACCATGTTTTTCGGCAATGCATGGTCGCAGCTTGCCGAGGCTATCCGCGGACATGAATCTGCCCGCTGGGCGGAGATTGTCCCGTGTATTCTCTTCATTCTGCTGGGATTCGTTCTGATGATCATCCCGGATACCGCTCTCCGATGGCTGCCCGGCCTTGCGATATTTTCCGCCGCCATCTTCGAAGGGATTCTGACCATCTCCGAATTGCGGGCAGAGAAGCGGTCGGAACAGACAGAGCTGAATGGCTGGAAAACCAGGTTCATGCTGACGATCATCCTCGCAGCAGCGGCTGTTGTCATCTCCGTCAAGGAAAATGCTCTCTACGTTCTGGGCTCCAGCCTCTTCGGCATCGCCTCTTTGTGGCTTGGCGCTAACGGGATTCTGAACAGACGCAGGACACCGGAACCGCTTTCCCCGGGAATCGTGTTGTCGGCAATTTTTCTGATCGCCGGTGCAGGCATTCTGATCGCTCCTGTCAATGCAGGGTCAGGATTCTCCTCAGGGCTTGGCGGACTGTTCCTCATTCACGGCCTGATCAGCCTTTTCCGAATACTGTTCAGCAATCATGTCGCCATGATCAGAGACTTCGTAAACCGCATCCCTTTTGTCACCATGTATCAGACAGACAGCAATTTCCGGATCAATCTGATGCTCATCGCCTCGAGTCTGCTCTCTGCCGTATTCATGGCAGTTCATCTGATTCCCGGCCTGCTCGATCACTCAATATGGATGATCACCGTTGGCAGTCTGGATGCGGCTTTCATGCTGATCAGACTGACTCTGTACTTCGATAATCGCAGAAATCTGCAGATGCATGACATAAGCCTTTCCGAAACTCATAGAAAAGCCAGACGGCGTACCGGACGACTGATCATTATCATAGCCATCATTTTCTCCGCAAGCAGCGTCCTGACCATTCTCCAGGGGCAGACCTATATGTATTCGGGCAGCATGATCTATCTGATCGCACTGATCACACTGATCCGCTGGATTCTGCTCTTCACCAGCACCCTGCGTGAACGAAAGCGGACGGAATTCCCTGTCAGAGAGAACATCTGCATCCGGCTTTGCACGACACTGAATTCCGTCTATGCCCTGCAGACAGCCATGCTCACCCGTTTCAGCGAGTCTCCGGCATTGTCCCCTTTGCACGCGGACATCATCACCGGCAGTTTCATCAGCCTGATCATGCTGGCAGCCGGAATCTGGTGCCTTGTGACTTCACGCCGGACCAGCTCATGAGGCTGGTGCTTCCTACGCCTGCTCCCATGCTTCGTCATCCCACAGTTTCTTCATGCTCAGTCCTCGATGATGTCATGTTCCGAACCATTACCGGATTCCAGATTGCGGATGCTTCTGCTCAGATGCATCATGTTTTCTTCCGAATAAAACGGATCAAGAGAAACATCAAACGGAATCCGCTTCTCCCCCAGGACACGATCTTGAACCGCTGCATGGTGCCCGACCAGTTGCGGTAGCGCGCGGAATCGCAGACCAGGACAATTTACTTTGGCGGTGACGGAAGCCGTGCCGTGTTTGACAGCCTTGCATTTTCCCTTGCTGTCTACGGTGAGCACGGACGATTTGGATGAATGCCAGCGGACCTTGTCCTTTCCGGCATTCGAGACGCTGAAAGTATAGGTATCACCGGTCCGCAGTGTCTTGTTGAAACTTAACAACTGAGCTCAAGTGGGTAGCGGCACTACCCACTTCACTCTTCCTCGTAATAATAGGAATAGTCTATGCCTTTCATGAAAATTTCACGATCCCTTATTTTATCCGTTAATGCAGGCTTCAGGAGATTCTTGATTGCGGTCCCATCGACTACGCTCTTTGTCATAGCCTCAAGGTAATTCTTCTTATCGACTTTGCTCCAGTCAACACAAAGCCCCAGTCTCTTTTTCAGAATCATATCGAGCCAGATACGTGCAGATCGCCCATTCCCTTCCATAAAAGGGTGTGCGGCATTCATCTCAATATATTTATCCATTATCTGATCGTAATCATTTTCGGGCATATTCTCTATATTCGCCAATGTTTGATTCAGATACCTCGCCGCAGCAAACTGAAACCCACCTTTTGCGATATTCTTTGAACGGATCTGTCCCGCAAAATCATATAGTCCGCCGAGGAGATAGCCATGGATCTGCTGAAGTCCCGTGACAGTTCCGACCTGAATACTATCCATAAACGAGCTCTCCCAAAGTGCATAAGCCTTTGTTTTACTTTTTCCGTCGATTGTTTCGTCACTATAAGTGAACCATTCAATAAAACGATTCGCATTCCTGGAAGGAAACTCCTTTGCCAATGCAATAATCTGATCATAGCTCATTACATTTGACAGATGCCTTTTACCATCTGGCGCAAGGAGCTTCATCTGGGTGGTGATACTACCCAGTTCATTTCCTTTCATGAAGCCCTCCGCCCTCAAAAATGCCCTCATCCTGCCCTTCCCAGGAGTCAGAATGAAGGCTCAAAACCTGTAAAACAGGGTATTGGTAAGATACGCCTCTGTCATGCATCAGCATCTTGTCAGGGGTGACCCCTGAGACCCATTGAAACCCTTCCCGAAATGCCACAATTTGTGGTCATGCCCGGACCATCGCCTCAACCGGCGCATCTTCAAAGTCATTGATTCCTTCCGCCTGGAATGAAAGGACTGACGCAGGCCATTTAACCGAACTTTATTGATTTTTTAAATTAGTTCGGTTCACGCAATAATATGATATGCTTCTAATATCACTTCTATGATATCACTTCTATTACTTTGCACAGGGGGGGTGTCATGATGAAGAATCTATATATCCGCGAAACGTATCTGAAAAAAATTCGTGGATTTTACTAATACTTTCCCAATAACCTTGGAGAAATAGTCTCACTTCACGATTGAAGGATGAATCAGAAGAATCGTTTGTTTATTGTCTTTTCCAAACTCATGGATTCTCATGGTTTCACCTCGTTAATTGTAGATGTGCAGACATCCCGGAGCATCTGTACATATTCATCGATATGTCTTACGGAATAGGTCATGTGGCCATAACCGGAAACAACCTTGAACACAGCATTGGGATATGCCTGCACTAGTCCTTTATAACAAATCTTATATGCCTTTTCCTCTTTCGCATAGAAGAAGAACAGTTTCTTCTGATCCTCATTACAAAATGACGGAAAATCAAAGGTGTAACAGCACTCCGTTTCTGCTTTGATGCTCTCATCCGTCAGATACGGCGCAACATCAATGAGGTCTTCGATCAACGGCCGCAGGATTTCGGTATCCCCGTTGGTGAAAGCCTTCAAGAATTTCCACTGCAGAACATCATCTGCGGATTTGTCCCTTATCATATGGATCAGCTTTCTGAACTTCATATTCATAAACGCCTTATATGGTTTTGAAAATCTGATGCACGGTGCTCCGTCAAAGAAAGCTCTTCCGACATGGATCCCTTTCTGTAAAAGCTGGTGCATCAGCTCAATGCCGATTTCCGCACCCATGGACTGCCCGTAGATCATATTTATCTCTGTCAGGTTTTCTTTAAGCAGATATTGTACGACCTCTCTGGCTTCATTCTGTCTTGATGTAAATGTGCTGCCCGCGTAGTGCCCGTTGTATTCCACTACGCATACATAAAAATCTGACTGCAATCTGCTGTAGAGATATTGCAGTGCTTTTGCCGGGCAAAAAGAACCCGGCAGCATGACAATCAATGGATTGCTATTGTTTCCATATGTATAAAATTTCATTGTTTTTCGGCACCGTCCTTTCTGTAAAATTCAAAATCGCACCACTCTCCGCCTTTACCTAGTGTCTGCGTCCTTCAGAAGCCGACCTTTCTGAGATTCCGGTAGGTGATATCATCGCTGTCACAGAAGTACCATCTTAAAACGGTCTTATCATATACGACACTTGCATCCTCTTTGGGTAATTCGCTCATCAGCAATGCCATGCAATCGGCCCAGGTCTTTCTCTGCTGTTTATTCATAGACTACCTCCAGAAATTCTGAATAATTTCGGAATTTCACAATTATTCTAAAAAACCGTTAGGGTTTAAGGGGATACAGCTCCATCTTTCGAGCAGCTGCACGATACTTTCTAAGATCCTCTGGAGGGAACGGTTTCCCGTGCCCCGGATAAATGCTGCGGGGATTCGCAGCGAGGATTGTCTTCCAGGAATCGATGAACTGATCTTTATCGCCTACCCAGATTGTGATCCTGTGGCTACTCGGGAAACCATTCATCGCCGCGTCTCCGCAAAAGAGGGTCCCATCCGGAAGAAGCAATGACATGGAATCTGCCGTATGACCAGGGGTTAGAATAATCTTCCCACCAAGCAGTGTTTCCAATTCCGACTTGTTGCTCTCATCGACGATTAAGCAGCCGGAAATGTCTGTTTCCGTCAAAGGAGGAAAAAGATGCTCTCCTCTTCTCAGCAGCTTCATAAAATGGCAGAAAGCAGAAGCACCAGGCGTAGAGCAGCCGCCCTCAAAGGAATTCTGGCCGCGGAGAAGTGTCTCCACCGAGAGTGGACTGATCACAGCACGAGCGTTTGGCGCTTCCTGAAGCAATCTTCCAAGAAACCCTGCATGGTCATCGTGAGCATGCGTAAGAAAAACATACCGGATATCCTGAAAGGTCAACCCTCTACCTTTCAGGCCTTTCAAGCATCTGTCAAAGCCCGTATCATATCCGGTGTCGATCAGCACCCACCCATCCGGACCTTTATACAGCCAGTTATTTACAATCCGATTTCCCAGATTAAAGACCTGAATCATCCTACTTCGGCTCCGTAAGATCCTTGCTGTATAACCAGTAATCGCAAACCTTGCCGCCTTTTGCCAGTGTTTCATGCCGCACGAGTTTTGCATGGGCGAGGTCAGCAGTCATGTAATCAATGTCGCACAGGACCGGAAGGATATGGATCAGGTCATGGTTGCGACAGTACTGCTCAATCGGGCAATGAGTAAACCAGTAATAAGTGCCATCCCTGTGCCTGGTATCATCAAAGTTGAAATCCCAGGATGCCTCCCTATACTGTGGATGCTGCTCAATCCACTCGGCACAGGTATGAAACTGTCGGTTCTCTTTCTGAACACCTCTCGCTTTGCGATAATCGATGCTCAGGCCCATGAGTTTGAGAACGGGAATATGCATCACATCGCTTACCATCTGCCGCATGCCTTCTTCCGTAATTCTGCGGCCACTTCCTTCATATAGTGCCAACATGACTAACGATTGATAGAGATTATGTGCCATCGGATTGTCTGATCCAACGTCCGGCGCCTCTTCAAGCATTTTTCTGTATAACTTCTTCCCGTTTCTTGCTGCTTCGCTGGCAAATTCTTTTCCATACTGTCTCTTCAACGAGCGCACGAGCAGCGGAGTCATCAGATTCCAGTATCGATATGTGACTTTCAGCATGTCTCCATCCCTTTCATTGAGTGCTATCTATCGTATTATGGTCATATTCCACTCATCTCCTTAACGATGAGTTCTGTATATCTCTGTGGGTCAGTAAACATAAGTTCACCGTGACCATAATCTCCAGTACAAACAATTCTCATCTCAGGCAGCCGTTCCTTAAGGATATGTGCACCTTTGATGATGGTCTTCTCCTTGCTGCCGTGAAAGAATACCGTGGAGGAATGATTCAGGATCTCCAGGTTGTCAGGAATCTTCCATGTCATGTTTGAATACTGGCTGTTGAAGATCGTCTTCCAGGAGGCGTCCGGACAAAGCTGCTCTTTCTGAAAATCATATGCCATCAGAGACTCCATTGCCCGTTTCGTGAAGAAGGTGGGATTGCCACGCAGGATCTGTGTGAAAGCATTCGCCGTGAGCCTTGAAAAGAGTCTGGGAAATGGAAAAGGCGGAATATATCCGCTGTCCAGGATCAGGCCATCAGACAGGATGTCATGCCTGCAGATCAGTTCCATGGCAATAAGGCCGCCCATGGACATGCCAAGGCATGCATGAAGCCTTCCATCGCAGTGCTTCCTCAAAAAGACTGCAATCTTCTCTGCCTGATCTGATATCGTAGTGAATACAGAATCATTGCCATCATAGCCATCCAGATCCACTGCTATGACACGGTATGTTCTGCTGAGAATGGCAGATGGTATGGCAAAGGATCTCTCTGCATTGCAACCGAGTCCGTGGATCAGCAGTACCGTCTTTTCCCCTTCTTTTCCGAATTCATGAAAAATCATGTTATGTTAGCTCCCCGGAATTCCTCATCAAATACCTGCTCTTGATACCGGTCAGAACACATAGATGCATACCGCAATGTCATCAGGCGCTCCAAAATGTGTTGCCCCATACTTCGGAATCATGAATAGAAAAACAGCCATGGCTGCTGTCACCAAGCCACAGAACAACAGTGTCAATATGATCGTCAAAAACATATCCATTGCCTCGGCGTTAGATTAAGCTAACTTTATATTACCACCTACTTTTCTTTTCCGCCATATACAAAGTCCATTATCTTTTTTCTGACATACAAAAAGCCTGCAACTGGCGGCATTTTCGCATACTTAGGTATAACAAAGGCACCGTGTTACACTTCACGGTGCCTGAGCTAGGAGCATAGATTATTCCATCAAATACTGATTGAACTTTATTGATTTTTTTTAAAATTAGTCCAGTTCTTTCACGATCATCTTTGACTCCGCCACAGCCATCATGAGCATCAGTTTGCTGTTAAGGCCGGTCTTCTGAAGCATATTCTGTACATGGTACTTCACTGTGCTGACTTCGATTCCCATCTCTTCCGCGGTTTTCGCATATGGATATCCCTTGACAAGGAAGCGCAGGACTTCAGTCTCTTTTCGGGTGAACTCATAGCTCTTTGCTTCTCCTATCTCCACAACCGGTGCTTCATCAGGAAAGACATGTTTTCCTTCCACCGTCTTTTTGACAACATTCATCAGCTCTTCTTCACCGGCATCCTTATACCAGAGACTGTCGGCGCCTGCTGACCTCGCCCGGGACAGAATGCGGCTGTCCGCCAGAGAAGTGACAATCAGAATCCGGGTAGAAGGGTATTTCTCTTTGATGATCTTTGCGGCAGCGATTCCATTCAGCGACCCTTTCGTCTTCACATCCATCAGAATCAGATTTGCGCGGACACTGCTGCACAGCCGGACTGCTTCTTCCGCGCTCTCGATGGACGCCGTCAAAACATAGTCCCTGTTTTCCCTGAAAAATGACTCCAGGTATCTTTGGATGATCTTCTGATCCTCAACTATCATCACTCGTACCATGCACTGCCTCCTGCTTTTGGTGCTGACGTCACGGCTGACCTTATTCATAACAACTGTTTATCTGTATCATCAGCCGAAACCTCGGAAATGCTTCCACCCGCATCCTTCCGCCTGCTTTTTCGACCATGAGCCGAAGGGAAGTCAGCCCGCTGCCTTCACGAATCTCACCTGCGGGCACGCTCCCGTTATTGGTCACCTCCAGGCTTTCCTCTCCTGCATTCAGTGTTACTTCATCTCCTTTGGCGTGTCTGACGCAGTTTGTGACGCATTCTCTGACCGCGCTGATAAAGATATGCTGCCTGCTTTGGTCAGAGGGAAGATGTCCGATCACCGTAATCTTCACACCAAGTGCCGTACTTTCTGCCAGAAGGCCTTCCCATTCATCTGATGAAACCTGCCTGATTTCCTTATCAAAGGCAGGACCGCCTGCCGCTTCCACGGCCTGCTTCCAGAACGGAATGTTTTTCTTTATTCTTTTCCAGAGTACAGTCAGCTATCAGGCTCATTCTTGCAAGCAGGAGACTTGTTCCGAAATCATCGTGGACCCGCATTCTCATTGCCGCTGTCTCCTCTTCTCTGATCAGGCTGTCCAGATCCTGATACAGCTTCTCCGCCAGGCTGATCGCTTCCTGCAGCTTCCTGTTGCTTCGCTTCAGTTCTTCCTGCTCTTTCAACAGATCTGAGACATCCACAGCAGTAATCTGGGTATATGTCACTTTCCCGTCTGCAAGATCCCGGAAAGAAATCTGGACTTTTCTTCCTTCCCCAAGGTCCAGCAGAGCAGAATCCGAAGTGGAGACATCTGCTTTTTCGGTATTGATGATTTTTCGGAGATCTTCCGTCTTCTGCAGATCGCTTCCCGTCAATTTCATGCAAATTGAACGCATGCGACGGTTACTCAGCCGGACTACACCGGAAGAATCCGCAAAACAGATTCCCACCGGCATATGATCAAACGCCTCCCGGACCGACCCCCGTGTGATAGTGGACTTCCTCCAGTATTTTCTTCTGGCGATTCCAGCCACAAGAGCAGACAGAAACGTGAAAAAGCAGAAGGAAAATACAGTTTCATAAGGAATTCCGAATACATCTGTCACCTGATCTCCTCCTTATCGCCTGCAGATCCAGTATCCTTTTTTGTCTTTCTGAAAAAGTCTACCGAAAACATCCACGCGTACCAGGTTCCGTCTTCATCGCGCTCCAGACCAGCCTGTTTACTCTCCGCAGCCGGCAGGGACAGTTCTGTCTGACCGCAGTCCAGGACCATGCAGAACATATATCCTTCCCGCTGTTTTTCATAAGAACAATATATGTTTCGAAGCGAGTGGACAGCCTGCCAGATCAGGTCTTCAAAAAAACGGTAGAAATGCATTGCCGTCTCCACAGGCATACTGCCGTTTTCATTTGCTCTCACGATACCTTCTGCCCCGGCCAGACGGATGCTCTGGATGCTTTCGCTGATGCAGAGTTTTAATTCTCCTGCGTCCACGAATCTGCCTCCGTCCGCCAGGAAAACCATGTTTACCATTCTCTTCAGATATGCTCCCAGTACAGAGATCTCGTACAGCCTGCTGCGCGCCTGACCGATGTCTGCTTCATCTTCCAGAGACGCCAGCATCCTCTTTATACAGTCAAATTCAGCGGAAGTTTCCCTGCGTACCAATGCATACAGGCGTTCTGTTTCCTCAAGCTTTTTCCTCTTTTTCTTCTGCCTTGTCTCCTCGCATACCAGATCATGATATTCCTCCAGCGTCTCATGAATCCCTGCCAGCTGCTCTTTCAGACGGGTGAGCTGAGAAAGATCCTGTTCCCAATAACAATACCCGCCGCTGACCGGAGCAGAGCAGAGAAAGATCCCGTTCCCAACATTCACTTTCCCGCTGTCTGCTTTTTCCAGCAGGGAAGAATCCACAGGTCCGGTATTGAGCGACCGCAGGAGGACAGAATGATTTTCGTCTGCAATCTGCGCTTTTAGTGTGGAAATCTGAAAAAAACGGTCATACCCCATGTTCGTCTGGACGAGTCCTACCGTAAAACAGCTCTCCCAGATCATGATCACCATCATGCAGGAGAAAGCGGTCATGTCTCCGAGCCAGGGCTTTACCAGGCTGATATCCGTAACGTAGAGAAAGCCATACAGAATCAAAGCAGCAACCGGCAATAGTGGGAGAAAGCGAGCTGGGGAAGATGAGAGTGTTCTGCACTTCTTCATAAGAACCAGCAATGCTGCGATGCTGAAGCCAATCTCCCATGCAATCACCGCCGGGAACAAAGGGCCATACGTATAATGTCCTTCGTGATACTTCATCCCATCACTGAATCGGAAGACAAGATCGTGAAGATTGTTTGTCATAACCACTGCGGTAAGAAACAGCCCGGCGCAGATCAGCATCTTCATTCTGCCGGGCAGAGGCATCTCTTCGTCCTTACCAATGAAGTCGGCTGCAAGAAAGCTCATCAGCGGGAGCAGGATCGTCGCAACGTAGTAACTGTACCAGCACAGAGAGGAACAGATGGTAGCCTGCGGAACAATCTCATACTTGACGGTTCTCACGCTGAACCACAGGATGATCAGGATGACAGAAACCGTCAGGCAATCCCGCACACCCCTGTGATTGACTCTTCTGTACGTATAGATTCCCCAGAGAGCATAGAAACCGGTATGCAGGGCTGCTTCGGAGAAATTCCCGATAAGCGTCAGATATGCCGTTTCTTCAGTACGGGCTCCAGAGCTGATCTGCCCGAGCACGGTTGCCACAGCCGCAATCAGAAGAATCCCCACCCAGGGCTGTGTACGCTCGCTTATCTTCATCTTTCCTCCTGAAAAAGAGTATCCGGGGAATGAGGCATATCACTCCATTCCCCGGACTGCATTTTGATTATCATACTTATTCCGTGGCGCCTTCAAAATAGACAGCATATTCCATATCAGGCACACCTGATTCCGTTTCATCTTCGGCCGCCTGGGATTCTGCCTCTGTCTCCTTTTCAGAGAAGTCTTTATTAGAATCTGACATCACCCCACCCCCGTGCAGCCTAAGCTGAAGCTTGTCCGTGCTGAGTGTTGTGAAGGTTTCGGATGCTTTCTCAGAGGTCATAGTCAGTGTATCGCCCTCCAGCTCACCGGTCATATCAGCAGTAATTTCTTCTTCTCCTTCCGTATAGGTCAGCTTTGCTTTCCCATCCGCAATCTCCAGCGTCATGGAAATATCAGCTGCTCTAGCCGGCATCTGCATTCCGAACAGATCCACCATCGTTGCGTTCCAGGTTCCGTTGAAATCAGACAACTCCGGATTCTCCACAACTTTGCCGGGTTCAAACTGCTCTGCTTCAGTCTTTTCCATTCCAAAGGTCATTGCTGTTCCGTCTTCTTCTGACGTGAGATTTCCGGCCTCATAGGTAAAGACCATTTCCGCATCGGAGGAATCTGTCAGGACAACGTTCCCATCTTCGATCTTCCAGGTTCCATTGTCTTCTTCTACCGTGTCATCGCTGTCGTAGGAGGTGATCAGGACAGCTTCTCCGCCTGCCTTCAGCTCCATAGTCAGTTCCATTCCCATGGCAGAAGGACTCACTTCTGTGCCATTCATGTTCATCGAATTGAGGTACCAGATACCCGTCACCTCGTCCTCCTGCGCAGCAAAGGCTCCGATACCGGACAGATATCCGGCAAGCAGCATGGTCGTACAGAATAAAACAGTTTTTCTCATGAATTTCCTCCCTTGTCAACTGATACCCTGGCGGGCGTCTGAAAGTAAATCCATTCCGCCTTGGCGGAATAGATGCTGTATTGAATGTATCAGATAAAATCTGGGGCTGCCCCCTCCAAAGGTATAGGGTTTGTTGAAAAATGAAGCAGATGTTTGTGATTTCCAGAATGTCACAGCTGACAAGACGGAAAGGTCATTTTTCTCCTGCCTGATCATGATATTCTGGATGAAACAGAAAACTGCTGTTTTTCGTAACAGGTGATGAATTATGATAGATACGAATGTTCTGACTGCTGCCATCCTGGGTGCCATCAGTGCGCTTTTCCTGTTGCCTGTTCTGTCATCCGATAGGATAATCTTACCTGATTGCACAGGATTTATGAAGCATGGAAAATGCTTTCGCCTCGATCCACTATCTGACAGCTGCCGCAATCCAGTAATCGATATTTCCAGAAAGGAGAAAATTCAGCATGAGTTCAATCGGACGGAAAAGAATCGTTCCATATACAGCAGCGTTCTGGCTTGTCATATCCCTCATAACCGGAGGAGCTATCTCACCGACGTATGCGGACGCAGGAGATGACAAAGCCACAGGAACGACAAATTATTTTACATTTGAGTACCGCAGCGACTGGGAGCGGATCGATGTGTCGGATGGTGTCGTTATCACGAAAGACTCAGATCCGGATTCACCGTATTATTCGCTCTACTGGCTGATGGAGGAAGACGAGGATACGAGTGTTGGCACGATTGTGACAGAGACGAAGAACGCCTATTGTGAGGAATATGGCTCCGATGTCACCTTGGAACCTCAGATTGTAAGCGAGGATCTGGACGGCAGGAAGCTTGCCGGCATCACAGCCAGGCGCATGGGTGGAGATGGAAATCTGGAATTTCAGACATGGAACCTGTATGAGATCATGAACGGACAGATCTTCTTTTATCGGTGTGAATATGTGAGCGGTTCGAATATTGACGGAGTGTATGAAGACCAGACAACTTACTTTGAATTTCGACAGGCGCTTGAGAGCATGAAGTTCACGGACCGGGATTCCAAAATCTCTGAAACACAGACAGCTCCCTCAGCTGCCGCGGACTATCTCGCAGAAGTTCAGGCCATCCGCTTAGAAGACATAGCCAGCATCTCCTTCTCTCTCGATTGGGAGGGAGGCTCTCAGATTCAGGCAGTCGATGATCCGGAGACTCTTCGGAACCTGTGGGACAAAATCCTCGCGCTGGAGGCCGGAGAGGAGTCTCAGCTTGCCGCTGAAGATGCCGGCACCGGCCTGATCATCACCCTCAAAAACGGCACATCCAGGTCCCTGTACATGGAGATGAATATCCTTGTGTCCGGAAGAAGCCGGTGCGTTATCAACAACTTCGGGAGTCTGCATGGCTATCTTGAGGATCTGCTCCACGCAGGGACAGATACCGAAAACTATGATACTGAAAGCCCCGGCACTGTGAACAACGACACTGAAGCGGGCAATCTGGCGAATGCAGACGTGATGATCACTCCCTCTGCGGCAAAGTCCGTTACGTTTGAAACATACACAGATCCGGACGGATACTTCAACATCAGCATTCCATCCGGCTGGCAGGTCAGCACATTCAACGCCGCAGATCCGATCTTCTTTGGGCTCATCATCGTGGATCCCGAAGACGACTGCCGAGGCATCTGTGTGATGCGCGCGGCACTTGGATATCAGACTGAAACTGCAAAACAGCTGCTGGATATCTACGATGCAAGCGGCACTCTGTCCTCAGCACTGATGTACCTTCCGGTTCCGACTCCGGAGGGGGTGCTCCGCAGTATCATCACTTCGGCAAACGGAGGAGGGTCATTTGACGTAAAGGAAAATCTTGGCAGCGCATATGGACTCGACATTTTTCATGCAGCGGCGGAGACACCGGAAGGAAAACAGGTGGAAGGAATTTTCGGCTGCCAGACAACGACCATCGACTATGGCTTCAATGCTGTCCTGACCCTCGCCTCCGGCGTGAACTGGATTCAGGCGCCTGCCGCAGACTTTCCGGAGTGGGAGCCTGTGCTGAGCAGGTGTCTGGCATCGCTGAAATTCAGTGAGTCCTTCGAAAATCTGCGGGCGCAGTCATGGGCACAGGTGCTCGGGGCAACTCAGTATATCAGCGAATCCTGGGATCAGGTTTCAGACAGCATAATGTCCTCATGGGAAAATCGTTCCGGAAGTTATGATATTACCATGCAGCAGCAAAGTGATGCTATTCTTGGATATGACCGTATTGTCGACACCGAAACCGGTGAGACCTACCGTGCCTCCCTGTCCTTCCTGGACAATTTCGATGGTGACCGGTATCAGAAAGTGCCGGACGGATCGCCACTATACAACCAGGCTCTGGCCGGATACATAGAATAGAAGGTGGCAATAAGGACGCAGTTTAATTGCCCGGGTTTTCAGCGTTGCAGCATCCACTTCCATGCCGGAAGTATCTGTACAGAGATTCCGTCGGCGTTGACTATGCCTTCTTCGCTGTTTGTAATGAGGATGTTTGCCCCGCCGGGCATGAATCTTCTGAGTCTTGAGAATGCGCGAAGTTCCCGGTTCATGGTTTCTTCGCTTGTCCGGGGATTATAGGATACCTGTACCGCCAGATTCTCCTGCGGTATATAGAAATCAACTTCCGTGTTAGCCGACTCAAAATAAAAGACTTCTTTATATCCGTAGCGGCGGACCAGTTCTACCGCGACCAGATTCTCGAGCTGAGCTGTCTCCGGATTAAGAAGAAACAGGCCAAGAATGCCTGTATCCATGAAATAGTACTTCGGACTTACGGCTTTATCCACAAGCTTTGCCGCATAATTTTCCAGCTGAAAGAGGAGATACGAATTTTTTATGTAATTCACATAATTGATTACCGTATCCTTTCCCATAGAGGTTCCTGCACTTCTCAAAATGTTTGTCAGACGGCTGTAGGAGAGGGGCCGCATTACAGATTCCGCAATCTTCTTGATCATCAGGCGCATCGCGAATTCATTTGCAACAGCATTTCTTGCAACTATGTCTCCCAGATAGATGGTCTGATAGATGCTGCTCAGGTAGTCTTTTTTTGCCTGCAAAAAAGCGATCTCCGGCAAAGCGCCATATCTGAGATACGAGGCAAAGTAATGGTTCAGCTCTCCGCGCCTTGTTGTCGTCATTCTGTCTGACAGAAGATCAAGGCGGTCATTGGCTTTCAAATATTCGGAAAAGCTGTAAGGGAAGACGTCATGCATCATATATCGGCCGCCGAGTGTAGTGGCAATCTCACTGCTGAGCATCCGGCTGTTGCTTCCGGTGATGCTGACCCGATACTGAGTATCAGCGAGGCGGCGAGCAAACTTTTCCCATCCTTTAATATTCTGTATCTCATCGAGAAACAATTCCGGCTTTCCGTATGAAGCAGAAAGCTCCGTGGCAATCTCCAGTATCGTATTCAGATCACTCGCCGTCAGTTCCAGAAGCCGCTCGTCTTCAAAGTTCACGTAAACGATCTGATCCGCCGGAGTTCCTCCGGCGACACGCTGATGGATCTGCTGATACATCAGGTATGACTTCCCGGATCTTCGAAGACCGGTGAAAGCATAGTTCACCCCATCCTCCAGAGTGACATCCCGTTCAATTGCTGGAAGATTCAGATACATCTCCTGCTGGTCGAGGAGAATCTGCTTCAGATCGTCACGATTCATGCCTCTTTTCTTTTCCTTCCTTTTCCTATATCAAATCATTTTTGTTCTGCTGGCAGGACAAACACACTATATTTTGTCCTGTTTGCAGGACAATTATTTCACATTTTCGTCCTCTCCGCAAGACAGTAAAGCAGGAAAAGTATGTCACAACACACAAATCCATAAAGGGAGCACACCTGGACCGATTGAGAATATCGTCCCCGTCCTCTGCACCTCATCACATTGTATATACCGACCGTTGCCTCTATTTTACCAGACTTCAGGATAAGAATCATTGATCCGTGAAAATAGCCTGGATTCGATACCTCCATGCCCAGGTTTGTCAAATTTATTTTCTTTTCATCACTGCACTTTTCGCTTTCTTATATAGTTCTTTCAGTACAGCGAGCGTTTCCAGATCATTGGGGAATAATTTCTGCAGCAAAGCGATCGCAATTGCAAAGGTGATGATTTTCTCCGGAGTAAATGGAATCCAGAGCAGTGCGAGATAGGCACCGGAAACCGTCATGAGCCAGATAATATGGAAGTATGATCCGATTGCCAGTGCAACATAGGACCATCCATTTGTAATAAACCATGCAAGCAGGATGCACAGAAGCAGTCTGGGATTAAGGATGAATCGGATGATTTTGAGAACTGTCTTCCTCATAGCCGTGTTATTCCTTTTCAGAAGGGTAAGTTGCCGAGGCTTCTTCCAATGATTTTACATATACTTCTATGGCATCGATAAATTCAGGAGAACATTGTTTGAGAGTTTTGTTCAGCGCCAGTTCTTCGATCCGTTTTACCGGCTCTACGACCTGCTCTGCATACTTTCGGCCGTTATCAGTCAGTATTAATATTTTCTCACGCTTATCCTCTCCGGGTTGAAAACGGACAAAGCCTGACTGAATACACTCTTTTATGACAGTGCTTACGGTTGTCTTTGGAAGCAGCAGTTCTTCGCAAATCTGTTTTTGCGTTTTAGGCACTCCATCGGACAAAGAATAGAGAAGAAAAAGCAATGTTTCCTTCACATCACTAGCTTTCCCGATCCTATAATAGACTTCATCGATCCGCTTAAAGGAGGTCAGCAGCCGGCGGGATTCATTTTTAATATCAGGCATAGTGTGTCCCTTCAACAAAATAGTTCATATCCGTACCAATTGAATATAGTACGAATATGAACTAATGTCAATAATTCCTTTACTAAAACTGACCGAAAAAGGGAAACATCTTTGTCCGGGCATGTCCGGAGTTTACCGAATTTTTACATGTCCCGGAGATGAACATGACTTTCATCTCCGGGCTTTTTATGGTAAGCTAATGAAAGATAGAATCCGCAGGGAGGATATTCTCATGAAGGAGTCTGTACTGGAAGTAAAAGGCCTGGTCAAGAGCTATAAGGAGCTGAAGGCTCTGTGCGGTCTTGATCTTGACGTGAAAAAGGGAGAGATCTTCGGCCTTCTCGGGCCGAACGGTTCGGGAAAAACGACGGCTATGAACTGCATCCTGGGTCTTCTGAACTATGACTCCGGCAGTATCCGGGTCTTCGGTCAGGAGATGACTCCTTCCTCTTATGACATCCGCCGGCGGATCGGGGTCGTCCCCCAGAATGTAGCGGTCTCGGACGAGCTGAATGTGCAGGAGAATATCGACTTCTTCTGCGGACTTTATGTCGATGACAAAAAGGAAAGAAAGCTTCTGACGGACCGGGCAATCGATTTTGCCGGGCTTTCCCAGTTCCGGAAATTCCGCCCGAAGAAGCTGTCAGGCGGCCTGCTCCGGAGGCTTAATATCGCCTGCGGCATCGCCCATCGGCCGGAGCTGATCTTCCTGGACGAGCCCACCGTTGCTGTCGACCCCCAGAGCCGCAGCCATATCCTCGATGGCATTGAAAAACTGAGAGAAGACGGTGCTACCATCATCTACACCACCCATTATATGGAAGAGGTCGAGCAGATCTGTGACCGGGTGGCCATCATCGATGCCGGAAAGAACATCGCTCTCGGGACTGTCGATGAGCTGAAGAGGCTCGCCGCCCACTACGATCCGGATAATCCGCCTACCCTCAACGACATCTTCCTTGAAATCACCGGAAAGCAGCTTCGGGACTGAGACCATGAAAAAATTCCTCCTATCGTTTCAAACCTACTTCCGAATCCTCTTCCGGACAAAGGACCAGCTCTTCTGGTGCCTCCTCTTCCCGATCCTGCTCTCGACCATGTTTCATTTCGCGTTCGCGGGCCTGATCACGGAAACGAACTTCACAAAGATCCCGGTCGCTGTCTCCTCAGCATACCCGCTGCCCGGCAGACTGAAGACCGGTGTCTCGGATGCCATGAAGGACGTTCTTGAGATTACATTCACGGATTCCGTAGAGGAAGCAGAAGATCTTCTGAGAAATGGCAAAGCGGAAGGTACTGTCTTTCTGGACAAGCATCTGGCCATGCAGGTGACGGTCCCTCCGGGAAGCTCGGTCGGAGCAAGCATCCTGGCCGGCATCGCCGAAAACTACAACCTGGTCCGCGCCACTTTAATCCAGACATACAAAGAAGACGGGATCACCGGACTTCTCCCTCTGCTCCGGCAGCTTCTGCGTACTATGCCGGGGAAATCCACGGATGCCTCTTCTGCCGGTACTGCTGCATCCACCAGGGATATCTACTCCAGCAGTTTCGTTGCAAACGCGGACGGATCGAAGGGTGTCGATATCGATCTTTCCCGCATCAATTTTTACAGCCTGATTGCCATGTTCTGCCTCTTTGCCAGCATGTCGGGGATGGCAGCCGTCATCATGACCCAGGCGAATCTTTCTGAATTCGGGAAACGGATCAGCCTTTCCAGCGCCTCCCACCTGCAGATCCTGAGCGGTTTTCTTTGCGCCGGTTTTCTGGTCCAGCTGATCTGCATCCTGATCGGGCTTACCTACATGCACTTTGCCCTCGGAGTCGATTTCGGGTCCGATACCGGATCCATCCTGCTGATCACCGCTGCCGGCTGCCTATCCGGCGTCTGCCTTGGCTTCTTTGTGGGCAGCATCGGGGCCATGAAAGAAAGTACTAAGAACGCCATCCTCATGGTCATCATATTCGGCGGCAGCGCTGCTGCAGGTCTTTTTGGAGGAAATGGCTTTATTGAGATCGAGCATTCTCTTCCGGTCCTGAACCGCATCAACCCAGTTGCCCTGATCACAGATGCAGTCTATGCAGGCGCTCTGAATGGAGGGCCCGCCCGATATACAAAAGATATCCTGCGGCTGCTCCTCATTTCCGCCCTGCTTTTTGCGGGCGGGGTCATCATGCAGAGGAAAAAGTCATATGAGAGTCTTTAAGCTTTTCTTCATCACGGTCCGGAACAACCTGCCTGTGCTCGCAATATACCTGGTCGCGTTTCTGGCGATCAGCGTGGTCCAGACCAATTCCCTCAGCAGCGGAGAATCAGACATGTTCCAGGCTACATCCCTCAATGTAGGGATCATCGATAAAGATCGATCTGACGCATCCAGGGCTCTGACTGACTTCCTGTCCGGACGTCACAATGTGAGAGATGTCGCGGACGATCCGGAAAAGAATTATGATGACCTCTTCTATCGCTACGAAGATTATATCCTGACCATCCCCGAAGGATTTGAGGAAGAGCTGGCAAAGCAGGCAGGCAAGGCGATCCTGGGCGGGCAGGCACTTCCTTCCTCCTCCGCATCCATTTTCATAAACACGCAGATTGATGAGTATCTCGGTGCAGTGACACTGAGACTTTCCCTGGGAAAAGATATGAAAGCCGCCCTGAAAGGGGCAGCCGACGCGCTTGCTGGCCTGCCCCGGGTAAAGACGCTGGACATGAGCAGGTCCGGAGCTTCTCCGGAAACGGAAAGCTCAGGACAGACGGAAGATGGCAGAGCATCCGATGCGGAGGTTGTCTCCTCCGACGATCCGGTCTGGTACTATTTTCGCTACCTGCCCTATATCCTGATCAATCTCCTTATCCTCGGGATCGGAGCGGTTCTGACTGCTTTGAAAGACGAAGAGTTTGAAAGGCGCGTCCGCATCTCTTCCATGAATATGAAGGTCTACCGGAGGCAGATCGTCCTCGCCTGTGCTGTCTACGGAGCCCTTGTGTGGGCCATCTTCTTTGCCTTCGGCCAGCTCCTCTATCCCGGACAGATGTCCGGCGGCCAGCTCCTTTTCAGTGCGCTCAATTCGCTGGTCTTCACATTTGTCTCCCTGTCGATCGCAGTTCTTGCGCCCAGCCTGACCAGAGGCTCAAAACGCGCCAAGGCAAGCATCCTCAACATGGTGTCGAACACAGTCAGCCTTGCCATGAGCTTCTTCTGCGGCATCTTCATTCCGCTGCAATACCTCGGAAAGGGCGTTAAGACTGTGGCCCATTTTCTTCCCGCCTTCTGGTACATCGAGCTCAACCAGGCAATAAGCAGCAAAACGGCGGACTTTGCGAAAAGCGGGCTGTCAGCATCCTTCGTCTCAAAATGTCTGCTTCTCCAGCTGCTCTTTTCGGGTGTTTTCCTGCTGATCGCAGGAATCATCGAGCGGCGAAGATCGACCCTCTATGGCTGACCCATCTGCCTGGAAATCTGCACCCGCCGGAAGCTGGCAGAAAACAGTATTCGTATGCAGAAGTTTGCCCTTCCGTCAGATCTTGCAGGAATGCCCTCCGGCTAATGGACGGCGCAGCCACTTCCGCAATGTCTCAAGCCCTGGTCCCGGGACACAGAACTTCGGATCGTGCCGTCTGAGTGCCTCGCGCGTCGCCTCCAGATCAAACCACTGTGCATCTTCGACTTCCTCCTTCTGCAGGACCAGGTCCTTCAGATCGACCGGTCTGTCATAGACATACACGAAGCATACCTCATTGTCGCGGAACGGCTTCCCGTAGAACTCCATCTCATAGTTGATGCTGAACCTGCCCGCATACTGAAGCTCCTCCGGCTTCGCGCAGATGCCGAGTTCTTCGCTCAATTCTCTCACTGCCGAGATCCGCGGCTCGTCCCCTGCGTGGATATGCCCCGCCGACGACGTATCATACTGTCCCGGAAATGAATCTTTGTTCACAGCCCGCTTCTGCAGGAGTATCTGCACCTGACCGCCTTCATTCCTCCGGATGACCCATATGTGCGCTGTCCTGTGCCTGATTCCTTCTGCATGGGCAGTCTCCCGTTCTACCGTCTTCCCGGTTGGTCTGCCTTCCTCATCTACAATATCAAATATTTCTGCCATATCACATCACCTTCTGCCCCCGCCGGATCCTCTTCATTATGTAAAATATCCAGCCTGAAATCAACAAAAACTGTACACAACATGCAGAAGGTCACAGACAAAATGGTACTTTTGACTCCAACATCATTGAAATCTCCAAATCTGTAATTTTAAGGTTCCATCAGCTTGTTCTGTGATAAGATTGTTTTAACGGCAAGGTTGTTTGCACCACTTGCCCAATCCGCTTTCGAAAAGAGTACATTATGCCGAATAATAATTCAGGTCCATATACTGAAAACTTGTCTGATTCCCGCTTTCAGCCATACGATTATGTCGCGCTTCACTTTGACGAAGCGATCGGCCGGCACTGGTTCAAGGTCAGCTATCAGCCGGCCATCCGCAGCCTGTCCGGGAAGATTGCACAGATTCAGGCCCTCCCGCGATGGGAAGATCCCTTATACGGACGCATCCTTCCGAACCAGTTTCTTCCTGCTGTGCGGGATAAACATGTTCTCTACCGGCTTGATTTGTATGTTCTCGAGTCTGTCTGCCGGGCGATCCATGACTTTGGCTATCTTTTTCAGATAGCCTTAAGTCTTTCTGCTGATTCCCTTGACCTCCCCGATCTCCACAGCCGTATTCTTTACTACTGTTCCAAATATTCCGTTCCTCATGAATTGCTTTCCATCGTGATCACGGAAGAAACGATTGCCAGAGATATAGAGGCCGCTGCCAATCAGATTCGAAGATTTCATGAAGAGGGGTTCGAAATCTGGCTCGATAATTTTGGTAATGGTCCTTCTTCCTTCAGCATCGTTACTACCTTGAAACTCGACGGTGTGAGGATCGATACTTCTCTTCTGCCCCGTGAATATGAGCGCACTGACACGGTACTCAAAAGTCTTATCGATGCCTCCCGGAAGCTGGGGCTGGATACTCTTGCATCTGGAGTAGAGACGCAGAAACAGGCTGATTTTCTTCGCCGGGTCGGATGCGACCTGATCCAGGGTGCCTTTTTTTCCCTGCCAAAATCCCTTGATGCTCTGCGGACGGATAACGATCCGAAAAAGGCCGGAGTTGAAAGCCTGGCTCAGTCTGTCTTTTTCCGGCATCTGGCAAAATCAGATCTTACATTGCCGGATTTTGAGGCAACAGGGCAGGATGAGGGATCTTATGCAATCCTGATGCGTGATGGAGATGCTTCCAGATTTCTCTATGCTTCTGATTCTTTCCAGCAGTTATTCTCAGAGTTCACTGAGACAAAATGGAATGCAGAAATAATCCCCCGGGACCTGGAAGATGGCCGGCTGTTCGAAAATATCCTTCGCGTTGCCAGTGTCAGCAGAAGGACCCGGAAACGTGCTCAGTTCGACTTTGCCTTCCAGAAGAAATCCGGCAGACTGGAGATTGATTTTATAACGGAATACCTGGGTATGAGTGCTTACCGGATCAGGATTTCAGGTGTGGATGATTATCCGGAACATCTTGGAAAAGATGCTTCTGAAGCTGCTGATATCTGCAATGTCTTCGATAATGTATGGAAACTGGACCTGAAGGATAATCACTGGTCGAGCTTATTCGGCCTGATGCAGGATATCCGGATCCTGGAACAGATACCGGGGCGGGGTGCGTCCAATCTTTTCGCCACGGCATACCTGATTCCGGAAGAGTGTGGGAAATATATGGATTTTGTGAATCCTGACACTCTGGAGAAAAGGATCTCCCTTGCCGGCGGTCATACTATCAACGGTTTCTTCCACATGAAAGATGACTGTGGCAAATATGTACTGAAAAGGATCTCTGTCTCCCGCTTCGGAAAAGAAAGCGACCACAAGTATCTCTTCCTGGTCAGCCGCAATCTGGTCGGCTGGAGTGACGCGGAGCTCTATAAACTTGCGGGCAGCCGGCGTATTCCTTCTGACATGGACCTGAATTATCCCCGCCAGGACTGGATCATCGACAAGGAAGCTGTCATGAAAGCTGTGGCGAGACAGCAGAAGCTTTGCATCTTCTGGAAGGACAGCCAGAGACGGCTGATCGATGCTAATAAGACATTCCTGTCCTACTTCCATGTAGCCCTGAGCGATATCTACAGGCAGAAAGATGAACAGCTTGGCTGGTTTCCGGAAGAAAAGAAGCTGAGAAAAGAAGAAGAAGGGATTCTGGAGAAGGGCAATACGATTATAGACAGAATCACTGTAGTTGTTGCGGACGGCCAGAGAAACCGGGTCATCATGTCCAAGGTCCCGGTCTATGAACGTGGAAGGATAATAGGACTTGCAGGCTATTTCCTGGACATTACGGATCCTGCCCTGATGGCCGCTTCAGATATAGAAATGCAGAAAACAGACAAAATAACCGGTTTCCTGAACGAAGCAGGCTTCTATGAAGTTCTGGAACAGTACGAAGAAAAATATCAGACGGAGAAAAAAGACTTCTGCCTGGCGCATTTCCGGATAAAGATCATGAAAAAATTCCGCCAGAACTATGGTCAGGAAAAGTACGCTGAACTGGTCCGCCTGATTGCGCATACCCTTCGGGAAAATGCGCCTGCCGGCAGCGCCATCTGCCGTGGAATCGGCGAGCAGTACCTGGTACTTGCGCCTGCTGATGATATCTCCCGGATGATAGAGACCCGGAAGAAGCTGGATGAGTCGATTGCGTCCATCCGGAAGATCGGCGACAGTACCCCGGTGACCGTCTACTTCAGCAGCTGCGTGGTCCTCTACTCCCGCTTCGGAGATGTCGATGACATGCTGGCGGCCTCCTCCCGCGGAATGCGGGACTACCTGTAACAGCAAGCCCCGCTTTTCATTTTCGCGAAAGCGGGACGCGGCCGGTACCCTTTCATCATTTTATATTCTGCTTGGTATCGATGAACGTGATGACCAGTCCGTCGATCTTTCTTGCATCTTCCCTCTCCTGGTCCGACATTCTTCCATTTGCCGAATATCCGTCCACGCTTCCATAGTAATGATGCGGGCGGTAAGGCGCGATCCTGATCAGGTAAGACTTGCCTTCCTGGGACGTCACGATGTGCTCGACCGCCTTCTTGGTCTTCTGGACTTCTTCCGACATCTTAATCAGATCGATCGATGGGAAATTGTAGGCGATGTAGCGAAGCGAACGACCTACGTCCTGATCAGCGACATTGAACTCGCTGGCGATGTACTCGGTATACTTGCGGATGTTCAGCTCGTTGTCCACCATGACGATGCCGACCAGGGTGGTCGACAGGAAGTTCGCCATATCATCGTTGACGGAAGCAAGCTCTGCAACTTTCGCCTGGTATTCCGAGTTGACGGTGTAAAGCTCTTCGTTGACGGACTGCAGCTCCTCATTGGAACTCTGCAGTTCCTCATTCGCAGTCATCAGTTCCTCATTGGCAGCCTGAAGCTCTGCATTGACGGATTCGAGCTCGGATACCGTATGCTTCAGGTTTGCCTGAGACTGCTTCAGCTCATTCTCAAGATCCGTGATTCTCTCTGCCGCAGCCGAATTTATGTCAAAGTGCTGCGGAGTCCCGGTTACCCTGCCAAAGCCCCGGATGAAGGAAAGCGCATAGACATTTGTACGATTCCTGGAATTATCATCGATCGGCGTCGCCGTCAGGGTGATAAACTGGTCCTTCCCATTCAGAGTGACCGGAATCTGGTCGTAGGTCACTGCTTTATGGCTGGCGCGTGTCTCCTTCAAAGCTTTGGACACTGCGATCCGGAGATCATCGATGATCAGGGAGAACAGATTGTAAGTGACTGCCCCTACCGGAATCATCAGGAAATCCGAACAGTCGCCGTAGATGTGCTTCAGGCTGTTCTCGTCATCGACCAGGATCGTAGCCGGAAGCAGCGACTCGAGAACCTTTGTCTGCAGATCATCGACGCTGTACTGAATCTCATTCGAACGATCATGATAGGTCGGGCCCGTGACGACCGCAGGCTGGGTGACAGACTGCAGCGTATAGTTCAGCTTGGTGTGGCTCGGCATCCGGCCGGATGCGTTATGAACGTAGATCTTCTCGCTTGCGCTATAGACCCGGAAGATGTCGTCGAAATCGCCGACCGACTCAGACTTTCCGAGGAACAGATAGCCCTTGTCCTTGAGCGCAAGGTGGAAGATAGCAAACAGATTCTTCTGAAGGACATTCTGGAAGTAGATCATCAAGTTGCGGCATGAGATGAGATCCAGCTTTCCGAATGGCGGGTCCTGGAAGACATTATGCTGGGCGAAGACGATCATGCGGCGGATATCCGGATTGATTGCATACTTGGATCCCCTCCTGCTGAAGTATCTGGACAGGCGGCTGATGCTGACATCTTCTATGATATTGTCGGAGTAGATGCCGCGGCTTGCGAACATGATCGAATCCGAATCGAGGTCGGTCGCAAAGATCTTGACATCCCTGCGGACCTGCATCTCCTCCATCGCTTCCGAGAAGAGGATCGCTATGGAATAAGCTTCCTCACCGGTTGAGCATCCGGCGACCCAGACCCTGATCTGGTCAGCCGAAGAGCAACCTGAGATCAGAGGAATGATGACCTTCGCTTTCAGCACTTCAAAATAGTCCGGATCACGGAAAAATGAAGTCACGCCGATCAGAACTTCTTTTGAGAGAACGTGGGCTTCCTCCGCATTTTTCTTCAGATAAGAGACATATTCGTTAAGGCTGCGCGTATGGGTGACAACCATCCTCCGCTCGATTCTGCGAAGGATCGTCGTCTGCTTGTAGAAACTGTAGTTGACGTTCGTGTCAGACTTGAGAATCGCGAAGATCTGCGACATAAGGTCCTCATCCGTAGCCTGGATCACTTTGCTTCCGGAATTCATGGACTTGGCAATATGCTCCATCTCACGGGCTATGCTGTCCGGATTCAGGATCATATCCTCAAAACCAGTTGCGATCGCAGATCTTGGCATGCCGTCAAATTTGGCACTTTCCGGAGCCTGCACAATGATCACACCATTCTGCTCACGGATCGCCTTGATGCCGTTGGAACCGTCAGAACCGGTACCGGACATGATGACCGCAACTGCATGATTCTGGTACTCCATCGCCAGGGAGCGGAAGAAGATATCGATCGGATGATTGATCTTGTCGTGATCGAAATCCTGAAGCCTCAGGACCGAACCGTAGACTTCCAGATTATACTTGGGCGGAATCAGATAGATCGAGTTCGGCTCGATCGGCATGTTGTCTGATGCTTCCCTGACAGGCATCGACGTATACTTGCTCAGAATCTCAGGAAGAAGACTCTTATGGTCCGGAGCCAGATGCTGAATGATGACGAATGCCATCCCGGTATCAGACGGAAGGAAGGTCAGGAACTGCTGCAGCGCTTCGATTCCTCCGGCAGATGCGCCGATTCCCACCAGGCAGTGCACACTTATGTGTTTGTTCTTATTTGTATTGTTATCCATCAAAGTCCCATTCCTTTGCTGCCGGACTCCCGGCATTCTGCTCATCTATCAGTTAAGTATCAGTTTTTCGATCGGGACCGGCTGCCCGAAGCAGCTGCCCTGTTCCATATCGAAACCGATATTTTTCAATATTCCGCAAGTCTCCTCTGTATCCACGCCTTGTATCACCGTCTGCAGATGAAGAACTTCTGCCATCCTGATAATAGAAGAAAGCACTGCTTCCTGCTGTGATCCTTTCTTCAGGCCCGACACAAAACTTTCATCCACCTTCAGAACATCCAAGGTATATCTGCCCAGATTATAAAGCGATGAATATCCACTTCCAAAATCTTCCATCCATACTCTAAAGCCAAGTCTCCGCAGCCTGTTCACTGCATCTCCGATGACATATTCGGAATCACCACTGAAAGCTTCTTCCTCAATCTCAATAGAGAGATAGCCGCGGGGCACATTCATATTTCCAAGAAGCTGGTCGATCTCCTCAACGATATCTGTCAGGATAAAATCGACTTTCGAGAGCTTCAGCACAACCGGGAAAAGTGGAAGCCCCTGCTCCTTCATCCGGTTGTAATTCCCGCAGACCTGCCTGATATGAATTTATTTTAACGTTAAAATAAGTCGAATTATCACAACTAAAAACATATCTCCACCTTTCGGGAATACCCCTCATTTCAGGTATTCCCTGTCAAAAAAGGTGAAGATATTGTTTTATGACTTTGGTTTCCTGAGACCACACAGTTCAGAAAGTGT
>Ga0326514_10000297_pt1 | contig 33660 bp, 66 predicted proteins | sample 3_2548_0518_D_FD_203653 | JGI IMG/M metagenome (GOLD analysis project Ga0326514, IMG submission 203653) | Bovine rumen microbial communities from UC Davis, California, United States - 3_2548_0518 | ecosystem: Host-associated > Mammals > Digestive system > Stomach > Rumen | place: USA... | reverse complement strand
TTGACAACGGCAAAAACGATTAGTCACTTAATTGGGTTTCACGCCAAGTGCCGAAAACCCCAGTATTTACTGGCCTTTTCGGGCCTCGAATTTTAACAGTCCTATTTAAGTGACAAATCAGGCTGTACAAATATCGGAGCTTGATTCTTAACAGCCCTCTCCGAGGCACAGCTGAAACTGCGGCGGCTCAGTTTTGACCGGAGCGACACAGGAAGCGCATAGCACTGATTGTGTGGCAAAGGTTTTACAACCGCCAACCTTTTAATAACCTTTCAGAACCTTACAGGAGGGATGCTTGTGTGTGACCGTAATTGCGCGGGATGCCCTTATTATCAAGAGATTATTACTTATAACATTGGTGCGCAGGATCATGTTTGCACAAAATGGGTGTCAACCACTATAACAAAACAGGAGTGATGCCGATATGCTTATGGTTAAGATCATGATTTATATCGTCGCGGTATCGGCAGTCATCATTTTCTTCATGGGAGCTTCAGGAGGAGACGAGCCATGATCACACGTGAAGAATTGGAAGAATTCATAGAGGATATGATATGAGCAATTATCAGTTGATTTATAAACTGCTCCGTAATGCTGGTATCACAGAAGCCGGTGCGCTTGGCATCCTTGGAAACTGGCAAGCGGAATCAGGCTGTGAGCCGTGCAGACTGCAAAATGACTTCTCTTCTTTCCGCACCGCAAGCAAAGACTACACGGCCAGAGTCACGAGCGGTGCAATCAGCAGAGATCAGTTTGCCCGTGACCAGAAGGGCTATGGACTGGCCCAGTGGACATATTTCAATTTCCAGACCGGCCAGGGGAGAAAGCTGAATCTCTACGACTTCTGGAAGAGATCCGGTAAAGCTCTGGACGATGTGTCCATGCAAGTTGCTTTTGCTCTGCATGAGCTGACCACCGAAGGACAGTACACCAAGCTGTTAGCTATGCTGAAGACCACCAACGACATCTTCACGGCTACGGATCAGGTGTGTCGGATTTTTGAGCAACCTTATTACTGCAATGTCGATGCACGGTTCCGATATGCAAAAGAGATTGCAAGAGAGATAGATCTGAGCGGTCAAACCGTTGTTGAAGAAAGTGCGACTCAGGTTCAAGAATCTTCATCCTTGCCATATAATCCAGAGCTTATACCGGCAACAGAGTATTGGCCTCCTCGTATCATCGATAAAAATATGACCGGCGCGGATGTGGAAGTGCTTCAGGCTGTGCTTAAAGCCAGAGGATTTCTTACCACCAATCCTGACGGCATCTTCGGTAGCTATCTGGAAGAGGTTGTCAAACAATTCCAGACGGCATATAAGCTGGATGTCGATGGTGTGGTCGGTCCTAAAACATGGGCAAAGCTTTTGGAGAGGGCGTGATTCCAATGCAGTTCAAAGACTTTATCGAGATTTTGAAAGCTTGCGCTCCGATCTTTGTTGCTCTGGTTGGCATTATCCCGACGATTCGGAGCAATCGGAAGAAGACGCAAGAGAGCATTAATCAGATGCAAGGCAGCATCACTACGCTGCAGGAGACTCTGGACAAGCACATCCGTGAAGATGATGATAACAAAGCGCGTGAGCAGAGATATCGTATTCTCCAATTCTACGACGAACTATGCGAGGGCAAGAAACATTCGGAATCACATTTTGAGGATATTCTGGATGATATAGACGAATATGAAGCCTATTGTGAAAAGCATCCGGAGTTCAAAAACAATCGTGGAAAAGCCGCGATGGATTACATCAAGGCCACATATACAACTATCAAAAATAAAGGTGGATTCTTAATTCACCAGGAAGGAGCATGACATGGATGAACGCGAAAGATATCTTGTAGTCATGAATGACGGTTCAAGCATGATGGTGCTTGCCTACACATTCCGCCAGGTTCTGGACATCGTGAATGATGACGATGGGATTTTGCTGATCAGCAAAATGGATTATCAGGAGGTGCGCGAGTAATGCCAGCACTCAATAACAAATGGTACGATGTACTCAAATGGTTGGTTCTCATCGTAATCCCTTCGCTCACGACGTTTTACTGTGTCTGTGATGGTGTTTTTGGATGGGGATACTCAGATATTGTCTCTAAGATCTCCGCTGGATTCTGCGCTTGCCTGGGCGCGATCATCGGTATTTCAACCGCACAGTATAATAAAGGAAACCACGAAGAATAAAAAAGAGGACAGGGAGAAATATCCCTGTCCTTTTCGTTTATATTAGTGTTTTACAGTTCCTCTTGCTCCCGTGCAGACAAATAAACATCTGTGAGGTCATAACTGCCACATTTGGGGCATTTCACATCATCGACTGTCTGTACTTCTCCGCATCTTTCGCATTTGTAATACTTAGCTTTAAAAAATGAGCGGCCTTCGTAATATCTTCCGAGTTCTTGCAAGTGTTCCTTATCCAGATTTTTCATGTTATCACGGCCTTTCGCACTTTTCTATTTAACAAAAATTTAGTTAGCATTTTCAGTTAGCAAAACGGGTGTAAACTGATTTTCCAAAACGTCAAAAAAGTTACGAAAACGAAAGAAATATGATGCCCTCAAAATGCCGTAAAAGCCCTGCAATTGCTGATAAAACAAAGAAAAACAGCTAAACCATTGGGCTTAACTGTTTTCCCGTGCTTTGGCGCAGAAGGAGGGATTTGAACCCTCGGAGAATAAGCCAAAGCACCAGTAATTACTATACTCAATTTTTAGTTAGCAAAATTTAGTTAGCAATTTGGTTTTCAGGCTCAGATGCCGTTTCAGATATGAAAAAGTCTGTGACGGCATTTTTGTGTTTTTCGGCGTCCATCATGGAGAGCTTGACATAGAACTTGTGCATGGTCTGGTAATCACTCCAACCGCACCATTGCATAATCTGCCGCTCCGGGATGCCCTTGCTGTAGGCCAGAGATGCAAGCGATCTTCTCAAACCATGATTGCCAACTACAGTGATACCGGCTCTCTTACAGCATTTCTTAACGTGTGAGAGCAATGCGCTTGCGGAATGTGTCTTGATTGGTTTATTGTTGTCGATGTGATCTTTGTAGACCGTGACAAGTCTTGGAATCATGATGGGCATTGTCCTGGTTGACTTTTTTGTTTTGTTGGTTTTCTTTTCCACATACTTGTGATTCTTGTCTGGTACATAAGCACCTTTGATGTTAATGACATTGTGCTTCAGGTCAATGCCGTTGTGCCTGACCACATACATGCATTCCGACTCTCTCAGGCCGTGAAGCTCCAACAGCATCTCAATTTCCGCTTTGTCACCTTCGGCGGCTTTGAGAAATTTCTTTAGCTCTTTAGTATCCAGGAAGGGCAATTCATTGACCGGGACTTTAGCAAGCTTGACCGATGGAACCGGGAGCTTTGCGTCTTCCATTGAAACCGTGACCAAGCCCCATCCGTTTTTTACGGTATGCTCACTCTTGATCGCCAGTTCATCGTTGATCATCGTCTGCCAATCAATCTTGCTGATGGGCTTGTCCATGTAATCCTTGAACCGGTTCTTTCTTGAGCTTTCATATCCTCTGATGGTTGCCGGTGAAAGAACCTTTTCATATTTGGTGATATAGGTGGTGATGATATCATTCAGGGTCTTTTCGTCCTTGACTTTCACAACCTTCTTCTCGCCGGTCTTGTGCTTGGCCTTAATCAGCAGAGCGTTGTTTGCACATTCAGCCTCAGTCTTACCGGTAACAGATATCGATTGTCCACCAAGGCGAAGCTGGCAGAAGTATGTACCAGAATCCAGGCGGCGTATCTTTGGAATCTTCATTTCAGATACCTTAATGATGGATGTAGAATCAGAACTGTTTTCATAGATACCTCCTCAAACAGTAGGGATGGAAAGATTACCGTTCTGATAATACCAGATTGCTTTCTTCATAAAGTCTTCCGTTACCCGGAAATACTCGGCCAGCTCCCACGGATCGAAAAGACCATTATGAACCGCTTTGATCAGCTCATCTTTCGGGATGAGTTTTTTTATTGCCCATTTGTCGGCTTTGTTTTCGCAACGCTTGCGAATATAGAGCGGATCATTTCTTGTATAGAATGCATCCCTTGCGCAATGGCCTAATTCATGAGCGGCGGCACAGCGTTCTTCACAGCCGTTCTCCATCAGGTTGTAATCAAGCGCAATGTAGCCGGGAACGGAAAACGAAATGCAATTCGGGATATTGCCGGTGAAGATTTCAACGCCAAGTTCCTCGGCGGCTTCATACAGTTCAAGCAATTATCATTCCTTCTTTTCTTTATCGCGTTGTGCGGTGAATGCGGCAAACCGTTTTATTTCTTCATACATTTCATCTGTGATATTAACATCAGCACCGTTGAAGAGTGCAAAACGGAGAGCGTTTTTTAAATCATGGTTGTCAGATGTGACGGGTAATCTGTTATCGGTTCTTCCAATCAGATAGTCGATACTTACTCCATAGGCTTTTGCATACGCAGCAAGATCCTCTGAATTCGGTTCACGATATCCTTTTTCATGATTTACATAGGTTGTGTAAGATTTTTTCAAAAACTGCGCGGCTTCCCTCATGGACCAGTTTCGTTCATCTCTCAGTTCTTTCAGCCTAATCAAATCTTGTCACCTCCTTGTTATCATTATTACACAGTTTGAGTAAAAAAGCAACAATAAATTACACATAATTGGTAATTTTCTATAAAAACAAGCTACCCGAAACGGGTAATTTTTTACTTGCAATTATTCATGATGGGTAGTATTATACTATCAAGTTATCCGAAACGGGTAACACACGATGATGAGAGCAAAAATTTTTGGTTTTGCAGACAAAGAGGGAGGTGAGAATTTGTTTTATCCCAACATCGCAGCGGAGAGAGCCAAGCGGAAGATGAGCATTGACACGATGGCTGAGAAGATCGGCGTTTCCAGGAAGACTATTTACAACTGGGAGACTGCTGGAAACATTCCTCAGACCGCACTTGAGAAGATGGCAGATCTTTTTGGATGCACGACGGATTATCTGCTTGAGAAGGTAGATTAATTATAGTCCGTAACGTGTCCAAAAAAACAGACAGGAAGGTGATTTGGAATCACATATTTAGATTTTTTGAAAACAAAGGTAGAGATTGCGCCGGTGAGCGGATTTCAGGTCAGCAGAGACGATCTGTCCACGGCACTGAAGCCGCACCAGAAAGATGCCGTTGTATGGGCATTGCAGGGCGGACGGCGGGCGCTGTTTGAATCCTTCGGCCTTGGCAAGACGGCGCAGGAGCTGGAATACTGCCGACAGGTATTGAAGCATGAAAACGGCAAGGCGCTTATTGTGCTTCCGCTCGGTGTACGGCAGGAGTTCAAGCGAGACGCGGTGAATCTTCTCGGCATGGAAGAGCCGACCTACATCACGCACCTGGAAGAAGCCACAGAGGACGGCAGAATTTACATGACCAACTATGAGCGGGTCAGAGACGGAGACATTGATCCGACGCACTTCTCCTGCTGTGTGCTGGATGAAGCCGCGGTACTCCGGAGTTTTGGAAGCAAAACATATCAGACATTCCTGCCAAAGTTCAAGGGCGTGAAATACAAGCTTGTGGCCACGGCGACACCGGCTCCGAACAGACTGAAAGAGCTGATCCACTACGCCGGATTTCTGGAAGTCATGGAAACCGGCCAGGCACTCACGAGGTTTTTCCAGCGGGACAGCACCAAGGCGAACAACCTGACACTCTATCCGCACAAGGTCGAAGAATTCTGGCTGTGGGTATCAAGCTGGGCGCTGTTCATCTCCAAGCCGTCCGATCTCGGCTACGACGATGAAGGCTATGCGCTGCCGGAACTGGAAATCAGAACACACTGTATCAGCAATCCTGAGCATGAACACATCGACCGTGACGGGCAGTTCAAGCTCATGAACGACGCGACGGCCAGTCTTTCGGAAGCATCCAAGGAGAAGACAGAAAGCATTGCGGCGAGAGTCGCAAAAGCCAAAGAGATTGTGGACAGCGATCCGGATGCAAGCTTCATTCTCTGGCATGACCGGGACGCGGAATGGAAAGAGCTGAAGAAGCAGATTCCCGGCGTCGTGGAAATCTACGGCACGATGGATTACGAAGAACGGGAAAAACGCGTGCTTGATTTTTCGGACGGAAAGTTCCGACTGTTTGCCACAAAGAAGAGCCTGTCCGGTGTTGGGTGCAACTTCCAATATCACTGTCACAGGGAGATCTTTGTCGGCATCGATTATGCCTTCCATGATTTCATACAGGCGATTCACCGGTGCTACCGCTTCCTTCAGACCGAGAAGGTCATTGTGGACATCATCTACACGGAAGCCGAGGATCAGATCTATCGGGTGCTGATGGAGAAATGGAAACTTCACAACGAGCAGCAGGAACGGATGCGGGAGATCGTCAGAAAATACGGGCTGACAGAATCCGCCCAGGCGGCGAAGATGTGCCGCAGCATTGGAGTAGAAGAAATGATAATTGAAGGAAAGAACTTCAAAGCGATTCACGGAGACTGCGTAGAAGAGACGCAGAAGATGGAAGACAACAGCGTGGACATGATTCTGACTTCCATCCCATTCAGCAACCACTACGAATACACGCCGAGCTACAACGATTTCGGCCACAATGAGAACACGGAGCGATTCTTTGAGCAGATGGGCTTTCTGAGTCCGGAACTGCTGAGAATCCTTCGGCCGGGGCGGGTGTTTGCCTGCCATGTCAAGGACCGCGTTCTGTTCGGAAACGCAACCGGGACCGGAATGCCGACGATGGAGCCGTTCCACGCGCTCTGCATTGAGCATTACATGAAGCACGGCTTCCAGTATTTTGGCATGATCACGATTGTGACGGATGTGGTGAGAGAGAACAACCAGACTTACCGCCTCGGCTGGACGGAGCAATGCAAAGACGGAACGAAGATGGGCGTCGGATGTCCGGAGTATGTGCTTCTGTTTAGAAAGCTCCCGACCGATACCAGCACGGCTTACGCGGATGTGCCGGTGGAGAAGAGCAAGGAAGAATACACACGCGCACAGTGGCAGATTGACGCGCACGGCTTCTGGCGGGACGGCGGGGACCGGCTTCTGACCAAAGAAGAGGTCATGGCCATGCCGGTTGACCGGCTTCAGGCGGTGTATCGCAAGTACAGCCGCAATCACGTTTACAACTATGCCGAGCATGTGGAGATGTGCAAGAAGCTGGACGCGGAAGGGCATCTTCCGGCCACGTTCATGGTCATGGCTCCGGGAAGCTGGAACGCGGATGTATGGGACGATATCAACCGTATGCTGACGCTCAATACCACGCAGAGCCAGAGACGGCAGGCGCTTCATGTTTGCCCGCTTCAGTTTGAGACGGTGGACAGGCTGATTAACCGCTACAGCAACGAGGGAGATTTGATTTTTGACCCGTTCGGCGGGGTAGGGACCGTGCCTCTGAGAGCTTTGAAGCTCGGCCGCAGAGGACTCATGACGGAGCTGAATAAGCAGTATTTCCTGGATGCGGTGGGTTATCTGCATGAAGAGGAAGACAAACAGGATGTACCGACGCTGTTTGACTTCATGGATGCATCCGGCGAAAGCGAGGCGGTTTAGCATGGCAAAGGCCAGCAGATGTTATACCGGTTCAAGAAGGAGCAGCGGGACGCCGACACTCAGCCGTAACAGCTATATGCAGCTGATGCGGCAGATCAGGAAAGCGAGGGAAGAAAAGAATGCCGAGGCTGAAAAGAGAAAAACCGAATTTCGAGCCGATTCAGCGGCTGCTGTATAGCTATTATCTCAACGGAAACAGAATCGCGCCTGTGATCGGCGTCAGCGGAACGACAGCACGGAAGAAGCTTCAGAACCCGGAACTGTTCACGATTAAGGATCTCTGGAATATCAGCAAGTGCCTTGGGATTCCGTGGCATGAGATCCGGGAAGCGATGGTGCGGTGATGGGACTGTACGATGATTGCCCATGCAAAGATTGTGTCCCTCCGAAACGGCATCCCGGCTGTCACGGGAACTGCAAGGAAAAGGACGAGTGGAACGATACGGTCAAGGCCGCCAAAGACGCAATTATAACAGAGCAGAAGCGGCATGACCAGGCAACGGGCTTTTTGGTTGAATCTCAGTTCAGGGTCGCAAAACGGCTCAAATTAAACAGATGGAGGTAAAGATGAACGATTTATTGAATTACATCAACGTCGTTATGTATGACGGCAACAGGAAGGTCAACTGGGATTTCAGAGACAGAACGCCGCTTGCAGATGCGTTGGAGAAGTTCGGATTCAAATGGCGGAAGGACAGCATTCGCGTGAACGGCCATGCGGTTGCCGAAAATATGCTCCACCACGATCTTTCCCGCTTTTTCGCCGAGGCGAAGAAAGCCGACGAGAGCTGTGTGAGACTTTTCGTCACAATGAAGAAGCCGGAGAAGCTTCAGAAAAAGGAGACGGCGTGATGTTGGTGAGTGCGTTCTGGTTTGGCGTGATTTCAACTCTTGCGGCCGAGTTTATCATCGCAACAATTCATGTGATGGTTACGGACGCCAGGGAACAGAGAGAGGAGGAAGAAGACGATGAGCGCGATTGATACGAAACTGGCTATCGGCGCACCATGCGGCAATACGGTGTATGACAAGCGCAGAGAGCGCGAGGGCGTGGTTTTCCCCGCTGTGGACTGCGGGTATCTGTGTGAAACCTGCGACTGGAACCCACAGGAGCATGAAAGGCGGCTGAAAGAAGGGAAGTGGCAGCAATGCCACATGCGGGTCAATCAGGAAACCGGAAAGCGCGTGATACTGGAAAATGTCCAGCAGCTGGCCTTCGGATATCCGGTGGTGGCACGATGAACGACGGGTTTGAGTGGTGGTACTGTGAGGACTGCGGTGCGCTGTTCCAAGGGATGAACGCCCGCATTGAGCATGTGGAAAACCGGCACTGGTGGTTAGATGACTGCCCGGTGGAGAATTGGACGGAGATGTACTGCCCGGAATGCGGAAGTCCGGTCATCTATGAAGCTCCTGAATGTGACGGGTGCGGCGAGGTTTTCCGGCCGCAGGATCTGGTGGATGGATTCTGTGAGAATTGCAGAAAGGAGGTATGAGACGATGACGGTAAAGGAAGCGGAAGAGCGGATCAAGAAGCTTACCGATGAAGCTTATCAGGTTATCGAATCTCTTGAGAATCCGAACGATCTCATGATCAGCATTACCGTATCTGCCGGTTATAAAAACTACAGAATGTACGACAAAATCAATAAATATGAGTTTATTGATGTCTTCGGCAAAAGTGAGATCGACAATGACAAGATCAGGGTATAAGAAAAAGCCTCTCTCGTTTGTGGCGAACGAGGGAGGCAGGGGAAAAATGGATTAACCAAAGGAGATTATATCATGAACTGGGCAGAGATTGCAAGCATCTTTCGTGATATCAACCGGGAGCAGTCAGAATATGAGCATCTGCTTCAGTGGCGGTATCCGTGGTTTAACATGGTGTTCAATTACTGTTATGCGTTTCTGGCTCTGCTGCTAGCCGTGTCCCTGATCTGGTGGAGCGGCAATGTCTACAGAGCGCGCATCGAGGCTGAAGCTCAGATTGAGCGCGATAGAATCCAGGCAGAAGAAGCCGCAATGGCCGAAGAACAGAAGCGGAAAGAAGCGGAAGAAATGCTGGACCGATGGGCGGAAGCCGGTGCAAAGATGCTTTGGGGCATCCGGGACTTCCGAAGCCTTTACGGGTACACCGCGGAAGATCTGGAAACGTACCTTCGCTGCCCGTGGAACAGATACCTGGAAGGGAAAAAGCTTACGGACATCGAAACCATCATTTTCAAGGATGGGCAGTTCACAGGCTGTTATCGGACAAACGCCGCGCCGGACAGAGACAGGAGCTTTGCAAGATCGTGTTTTGAAAAGTTCCTGGCGGAAGAGATACCGGCCTGCGATACCTCGTACACATTCGCGGAGCTTACTCCCGACGGGATCTTTCTGATAGATGAATTTGGAGCGGACGGTTACGCTCCCCGGTGGAAAGCGCGGTGAGCAATGGCCATTGCTGACAGCAAAGCCCTGCTGGCGGACATCATGAACCTTATTGATGACCATGTGACCGCAAAGGCTTCCAGACAGCTTGAACAGCAGATTATGGATATCCTCGACGGTTATCAAATTGCAACCATGATCCGTGATGACGCCGGTGATGCCGATAATTCACGGCAGCTGATTGACGCGTTTATCAACGCGAAAACAGCCGAAGGACTGGCGAAAAGTTCACTTTATCTGTATCGGAACAGGCTGACGAGGCTTTATGAAGATACCGGCGTTCCGATCAAGAAGATGAACGCCGACCACCTGAAAGATTATATTGCCAGCGAAATTGACCGAGGACTTGCCAAGACGACGGTAAACGGCTTTGAGAGAACAGTGTGGCAGTTCTTCAAGTGGCTGCATGAAGAAGGACTGATTCCGAAGAATCCGACCAGGAATATCAAGGTTGTCAAAGCTCTGTATGAACAGCGGGAAGCCTTCTCCGGGACCGAGATTGAACTGATTAAGGAAGCCTGTACCTCTGACAAACAAAGGGCCATGATTCACTTCCTGCTTACGACAGGATGTCGGAAAGGGGAGCTGATATCGGTTAATACAAGCGACCTGGATTTCCGCAACCTGAAGTTGGAAGTCACCGGCAAAGGCGACAAGACGCGGACGGTGTATTTCGATGAGGTCACGACCATGTGGCTTCAGCGGTATCTGAAGAAGCGGAAAGACAATAATCCGGCGCTCTTCCTCGCAAAAGGCGGAAAGCGGTATTCGGACAACGCGATCACGCAGATGTTTATCAGAATGTCGAAAAAGACCGGAATTCACATCTTTGCGCACCGCTTCCGTCACACGCTGGCTCAGACGCTTCTGGACCGCGGCATGAGGATTGAAGAGGTACAGCAGATCCTTGGCCATGAGAAGGTCGATACCACGCGGAGATACTGCCACGCCAACCAGAGGAACACAGAGAATAGCTACCGCAAGTATGCGTGCTTATGAGGTGGAAGAATATGGAACTACAGGATAAAAAGATAAAATTCCATTTCATTCCGGATGATGTGAATGCTTCCTTCCTGGCGGCAATTAAGGAATCAAGCCCAAGCGATTATATCATGCTGACGATGGAGGAAGACCAGTATTTAAGCCACATGTGGGAAGAATACAAGAAGATTCCGGAAGGGATGATCGGGATTCCGTCAGACCTGTTCTTTTCTCAGAATGTGTCGCTTCTTGACTGCCTGATTTCCGTTGATGAACAGGGCAAAAAATATGAATTCCGAGTTGTCATTTTCGATTGGTATCAGGAAGTTGTCCGGGATAAGCTTGCAAGAAATGATTCATCCATGTTTTCAGTCGGGGCCATTATTCCCTTTGGCCAGGATATTCCGTGGTTTATTCCGATAAACTGCTCGGTCGGAAACGACTATATCACCTATAACGGCATCGGCTGGTTGAGCAGAAAAGGAAAAGATATCCTGAGCCTGTGCAGTTTTGACGATAAAGTGATTATGGGATTTATTGTCAATCTGCTTCAGACATGGTACGGGATTCAGCTTTCCTTGCTTCATCCGCAGATTAAGACGGTGTTCCGAAATCCGAAGATCACAGCATGGAAAGATCCGGCGAAGGATGACGGAAAGAAGAAAAAGCGGAAAGTGAAGTATGTGAAGCGGCACGTTCTTAACCTGGATGAAATTCAGGCCACACTTTTGGCTCCGGGCGGAACCGGCAAGAAATATTCGTGCCTGGCCTGGTATGTCATCGGACATTGGAGGCATTACGCATCCGGCAAAGTCGGATTTGTGAAACCGTATTGGAAGGGAGCGCTGCGGAATTTGAAAAGCAATGCGGTCAGCGATGACAGGGAAAGAATCATTGAGGTGCATTGGGATATGGCAAACATTCACACTGACGATTGCTGTTAATCAGGAGGATTGAAGATGCATGACGAACTTGTGAATCGGCTGAAAATCGCTGCAGAATGGGCTGGTAAGGGGTTCTGTATTACGCCAAGTCTTTGCCTTGAGGCCGCCGATGCAATAGAAGAGCTGATCAGGCGTTGCGAACGCGGAATTTTTGAAAATAATGAAAGACGAGCCGCAAAAGGAGAAAATGAAAGTATATGAGGAGGAAAACATGAAAGTATATGTTGTAACAAGTGCAAAACCAATGGAACTGGAAGTTTATGAAACGGTGAAGTCATCTGCAAAGGAAGCGGAAAAATATATCCGGGCTTCATTCCCAAATGCGAAGAAAGATGTTCCTTTTGGCAATGTCACGGGATTCCTGTGCAAGAAAAACGGAATTGAACTGCTCATGTTCATTCATGAGGAAACCGTGGTCTAACTATATGGTGCCGAAGGAGGAAGCATGATAGAAGAAATTTGCACTATGGCTCTTTGGGGAATAATTACGATTGTGATGCTTATCAATGAATCAATAAGCCTTGAATATTCCTATATTGGGATGTGCATAATGTTAGCCGCTGGACTTTTACACAAGGAGGAATGAGCATGGCTGTTCTGATTGAAGGTATGGAGATGCCGAAAAGCTGTGGCAGTTGCAAACTGTTTGGTGCGAGCCACGCAATCGGCTTATTTTCCCCTTTGGGCTGGTGCCGTGTAAACGGAAAAGAAATTTTCCGATTGTCAGAGAAAGCCGATTTCTGCCCGCTTGTCGAAGTACCGGAGCCGCATGGGGATCTGATCGACCGGGATAAACTGCGTGCAAAAGAGTTTATCCACAACGGTGATGCTTATGCAGTAGTGATGTCAAGAGACATACGCAATGCTCCAACCGTTATTCGGGCAAGCGTGGAGGGAGAAGCATGAATGAGTTTGTTCCTTTTGAAAGATACAGAATTATCCTGTATCACGATTATTATGATACTCACGGTGAATCGCATAGAGTAGGCGAGCCGCTTTGTGTCGAATACTCCATTATGCACGGTGAAAGATTTTGCCCCGTCCCGATAATGATAAACGAAATGATGGACAAGATGAGGCATGCACTGCTTGATCTTGTGAAACAGGAGGGCTGAGTGATGATTGTTTTTAACGGCATGGATTTGATAGGGCTTGCGATTATGGCTGTGCTTCTTGTTATCTGCGGCATTATCCTTTTTATTGGCCGTATAGCATACGCTGTGAAGAAACGCCAGCAAAAGCGAATAGACGATGCGTTCAAAGAGGAGGGCTGAGTGATGGCAGACAGATTTGGCTATGGCGAAATTGGTCTTGACATCCATCCTTGCCGTGGATGCGAGGACTACGATGAGCCGGATGGATGCAAGAGCAACGGGGGCTGTGGAAAGCCCATCACAAATGCCGACCGGATCAGGGCTATGACGGATGAAGAGCTGGCTAAGAAGATCAGCGGCCTTGAATCATTCGCGCTCACTTGTGAAGGTGGCTGGCCTCCTGAAAAGTGGTTGGAATGGCTGAAGCAGGAGGTAAAAGAATGACGCTGGAAGATTTTAAAGAAAGCATTCAACTCAGCATCATGGAGGCATATCTGGCACTGTCAACCGATGAGTATGACGAGTTTTGCGATTATGTGCGTCAAACGTTGGAGGATGGTGGATGATGAGCGATTGGAGATCCTGTAATAATTGCTCAAACGATGACTGCCCGTGGGAGCATGACGGCGCTGCTTGCAACCGATGGAAGCCGATGCGGTGCCGGTGTGGTGGGACGTTATCAGAGATTCGGGAGCATAACGGCAAGCGTTACCGGCATTGCTACAGCTGCCATTTTGAATTTTTTGAGGAGGAGTCATGAACAAAAAGAAGCATATCACGATCAAAACCATTGACGGCAACCGGTACGAAACCGATGTTGTGCCGCAGAGAATAGGCCGGGCCGGTATCGACTGGCTGTTCTTCCCGGTTAAGGATGGAGTCGGGACCAAGTACATCAACATTGCAAACATCGTGAGTCTGACTGAGTTGGAGGTGGACGAATGACAGAAGCCCAGGAACTTGAGATCCTGAATGATACGCTTTATCACTTCGGCTACAACCACCAGGCTACCAAGTGCATTGAGGAGATGTCAGAGCTTACCAAAGAGCTTTGCAAAGAGAAGGACGGCCAGGGCAATCTAGAACACATCGCAGAAGAGATTGCGGACACGCTTATCACCATCGACCAGATGATCATCTATCACGATATCTACGATAAGGATGCGCAGTATCGGGAAATGAAGATGGAACGGCTGCGCCATAAGATCTTCATGGAGCAGTACGGATGAGCAAGAGAAAGAAGAAGGTCAATCCAAGGCACATTCCGGTTTCCCTTGCGGACCTGAAGAAAAGCTCCAACAAGGCAACCGATGAGGCGATTCATCTTGCGTTCGCGATCTTCCTGTCTGTACTGAAGGACAAGTTTTCATTCTCAAACGATGATATTGTCCGCGCCTGGGAAGCTGCAGATAAGCTCTCCGAAGAAGTTCTGACGGATGGGTTGGTCAAGATGCAAGACCTGATTGATGTGCTCAGAGAAGAATATCACATTGATTTGATGAAATAAGGAGGATATATGAGCAGAGCGATTGCGGTCATGGGGGAGTCCGGCAGCGGAAAGACCACCGCCATGCGGACTCTTGACCCGAAAGAGACGTACTACATCGATTGTGACGGAAAAGGCCTGTCCTGGAAGGGATGGAGACAGCAGTACAACAAGGAAAATGTGAACTATTTCCGGACAGACAATCAGGACAGCATTGTTGCTCTCATGAATCGGATCAGCGAGAAGAAGCCGGAGATCAAGAACATTGTCATTGATACCGCCAACTCCATCATGGTTGCGGATGAATTCCGCAGGATGAAAGAGAAGGGCTATGACAAGTGGCAGGACCTGGCCATGTCCGTGTACACGATCACGACCACCGCGAGTAAACTCCGCGACGATCTGAATGTCATCGTTCTTTTCCATGTACAGATTGAGAAGGACGAAAACACAGGGCGGCAGTTCACCAGGATACTTACCAACGGCAAGATGCTGAATAAGGTTGGGCTGGAAAAGTATTTCACCACGGTTCTCCTGTCCAAGCGGGACGAAAACGGAGAGTATGTGTTTGAAACAAAGACCAACAACTCCACAGTTAAGACTCCGCTCGATGCCTTTGATAAAGAACAGATTCCGAATGATATGCAGGCTGCGCTGGATGTGCTGAAGGAATACTGATGGGGTTTTACGGAAAAAGATTTCCATAGAAATAACACATGAAAATCGGTTTGATTGATGTAGACGGTCATAACTTCCCAAACCTGGCATTAATGCGAATCTCTGCTTATCACAAGTCAATCGGTGATGAAGTGGAATGGTGGTGGACTGATTTCGTTCACTATGACATTGTGTACATGAGCAAAATATTCTCTGACGCTTACTCTCCTGACATCCCAGAACCGATGAATGCAGACAAGGTTATCAAAGGAGGGACTGGGTACTGCATTAGTCTTGGCCCAGATGGGAAGGAGGTGTTTGACCAGAGCAAAAACCACACGCTCCCAGAAGAAGTAGAGAAGATGTTCCCAGACTACTCTATTTATCCGCAATTTGATTTTGCAATCTCCATGACCTCTCGCGGATGCCCAAGGGGCTGTAGTTTTTGCCATTAGATGTTGCCGCAAAAGAAGGGCGGTGCGCTCAGAAGGTAGCAGATGTTTCCGACTTCTGGACTCCTGACCTCGGCAAGAATGAGATAAGAATCCTCGATCCTAACATCACAGCTTGCCGTGAGAAGCGCGATTTGATGCGGCAATACCGTGAAACGGGAGCGGTGATTGATTTCACCCAGGGACTTGATATCAGGCTTCTGAATGATGCCGATATAGACGATATCAATCACATGAGGCTGAGAACGCTTCATTTCGCGTGGGATAATCCGAAAGACGATCTGGAAGAGAAGTTCCGCAACTTTGCTAAAGGCTTCCGAAGACATGTGAACATCGGCATGGTGTACTGTCTGACGAATTATAACAGCACAATGGAAGAGAACCTATACCGCATCTACACACTCAGAGATCTTGGTTATGACCCATACGTCATGATTTACAACAAACCGGAAGCACCGCGGGAGATCAGAGACTTGCAACGATGGTGCAATAACAAAATTATCTTCAAAGCCTGCAAGCGATTTGAAGACTATGACTGGCATAAATATGTAAAACATTAACAGGAGGTAATTGATGCAGATTTATCCAATTGCGGAATCCCTGGAACGGCTGATGGAATCGTTTATCGATCCGGACACCGGAGAACTTACGGCAACGGAAGAAGAGATGCAGGCGGCCATTGAGCAGATGCAGATGGACTTTGACGAGAAGATTATCGAACTTCGCAATGAGTACATCAATCTGACGGCTGAAGCAGAGGCCATCAAGAACGAAAGAGCAAAGCTTGAAATCCGGCAGAAAAGAGCGGAAGATGCCGCGGACCGTCTGAAGCGGTGGCTTGCGTATCTGCTGAAGGGTGAGATATTCAACCTCGGAGCCTGCAAGATCAGCTATCGCAAATCTGAAGAAGTCGTCTTTGAGAAGGATGAGAACGGAAAAGAAAAGACCGAGCAGTTTGTTCTCTGGGCCGATAAGAACTTCCCGTCCCTTCTCAGCTATCAGAAGCCGAAGCCGAACAAGACCGAGATCAAAAAAGCGCTTAACGCAGGGCAGAAGGTCGATTTCGCAAAGATCCAGTCCAAGCAGAATATCCAGATAAAATAATCAATTTTTGAAAAAGGAGAACAACAAAGTATGAAAGCATTCAACGGATTTGAGGCAAAGAAACAGGGCGGTTCCCGCGAGATTCTGCCGGTGGGCGGATATGTCTGTGAAATCAAGAGCGCGAAAGAAGAGGTCTACAACAGCTCAAACGGGGAATTCCGCTTCCTGGTGCTGGCCATCGATGTCGCGGAAGGCGAATACGCCGGATTCTGGAAGAAGGATTATGACGGCAACACCGCCGATGATAAGAAGTGGCGCGGGACCTTCCGCATCTCCGTACCGAAGGACGACGGCACGGAGCAGGACGGATGGACCAAACGCACCTTCGGAAACTTCATCTGGGCCGTGCAGGAAAGCAATCCCGGCTATGTGTGGAACTGGGATGAAAAGACGCTCAAGGGCAAGAAGATCGGCATTATCTACCGCAACCGCGAATGGGAGATGAACGGCAACACCGGCTGGACCACGGAAGCAGGCGGAGCGATCTGCGTAGAAGACTGCCGCGCGGGCAAGTTCAAACTGCTGAAAGACCGCCCGCTCAAGAACAGGCCCGCATCTTCCGGCTCCAACGGATCTTCCGGTTATTCCGCATCGTCTCCGAATGTGGCAGCGGATGAAGATGATCTTCCGTTCTGAGGCACACTGAAAGCCGAACCGGGAAACCGTCTGAAATACGGCGGTTTCCCATCATTACAGAACGGAGGTGAGTGATTTGTGCATCCGGCAGAAGTCGAAACATGTTTAGAAGAGCTGGTATGCATCGTGGACAGCCGTGAACAGGACACGGTAAAACTTCGGTCCAGAATCCGGTCAATCGGATATCCGGTAGAACGCGCGGCGCTGAATGTCGGGGATTATTCCGCCAAGATCAAACTGCCGAACGGAGAATGGTATCAGATTCCGGTCGCGATAGAACGCAAGTATGCCATCGATGAACTGTGCATGTGCTACTGTCAGGAACGAGGCAGATTTGAACGGGAATTCAAACGGGCGCAGGAAGCTCATATTCAGGTCTATCTGCTTGTGGAGGGCGCGACATGGGAAAGTATCTATTCCGGCAAGTATCGCTCCCAGATGCGCCCCAAATCGCTTGTGGCAAGCATCTGTTCCTGGCTTGCAAGATACAACTGCAAACTGATTTTCTGCAAATCGGAGACAACCGGCGCGGTAATACGGGACATACTTTACTATGAAGCGCGTGAAATTCTGCTGAAGATGGAGGACCGGCCGAATGAATGACAATTCATGGTTTAAACTCTATCGAAAAATGCTCGGCTGGGAATGGTTTACGGATTCCAAGACGCTGCATGTGTTTGTGTTTTTACTGGCCAGGGCAAACATCAAAAGCAGCCGATGGAACGGCAGAGTCATCCGGCGCGGACAGCTTGTTTCCAGCTACAACGGCATTGCAAACGCCACGGGAATGTCAGTCAGCTCGGCCAGAAGAGCCGTCGGCAATCTGCTTTCCACGGGTGAAATCGCGATCACTCCGACGAACAAATACACGATTTTCACCATCGTGAAATATGATGAGTATCAATCACAGTACGCCGATTTTGAACAGGCAGAAGAACACACAGGCGAACACTCTGCGGAACATTCTGCGGAACAGCATCATAAGAAGAAAGAGAAGAACAGAGAAAGAAAGAACATACCGGCAGAGCGAAAAGCAAAACCAGCGCCAGCAAAAAGCCGAAAGAAAGAATATGTGCCTCAGTATTGGGAAATCAAGATCCCGAAGCATTACTGGGGACGGTTCGATTCAGAAGATGATTATTATGCCTATGCCGCCGAACATGCGGAAGAGGTAGAACAATGGCTTACAAATTAAATCAATCGGATATTTTCGATTTTGCCTCTTCCGGCAACTATGAGACAAGACAGAAGGGAGATGAGCTTGAGTTTCGATACTGCCCCTACTGCGGTGGGGGCAGTCATAAAGACGAATGGACCTTCGCGGTGAATCTTGACAGCGGCGCGTTCAAATGTCTCAGAGCCAGCTGTGATCATCAGGGACATTTTGTGGAGCTGTGCCGTGATTTTGAATACCGCCTGGAATACGACCAGCCGAAAATATACCGCCAGCTTCCGCAGAAACGGCCGGAGACGCGCAATGAAGCCGTGGAGTATATGAAGTCACGCGGAATCAGCGAGGCGGTCACAAGGCGCTTTAACATCACCGTACAGAAGGAACATCCGAACGTGCTTGTCTTTCCGTTTTACGATGAAACCGGGAAGCTGATGTTCATCAAGTACAGAAAGACCGATTTCAAACGGGGCATTGACAAGAACAAGGAATGGTCAGAGAAGGACACGATGCCGATCTTGTTCGGCATGGACCAGTGCAAAGGCTTTGACCGGCTGATTATCACAGAAGGGCAGATCGATTCGCTGTCGGTGATTGAATCAGGGATAGAGAACGCGGTATCGGTCCCGACTGGCGCGAACGGCTTTACCTGGTTTTCCTACAACTACCACTGGATAACGCAGTTCCGGGAGATCATTGTGTTCGGAGACTGTGAACACGGAGCCGTGACACTGTTTGACGGGCTGTCCGCGAGACTGCCGCAGGAAGTGATTGTCAAATGCGTCCGGCAGATTGATTATTTAGGCGAGAAAGACGCGAATGACATCCTTCGGAATTACGGTCCGAAAGCGATACAATACTGCATTGACCATGCAGAAATACCTGCTTTGAACAATGTCAAACAGCTGGCCGATGTCAAGAACGTCGATATCAACAAGATTGACAAGATCCGTACCGGCATTGTGGATTTGGACAAGTGCATCCGCGGCATGGCCATGGGACAGCTTGTGGTGCTTACGGGCAAGCGCGGAGAAGGCAAGTCCACTCTGATGTCCCAGATTGTCGGGGAAGCCCTGGACCAGCAGAAGAACGTCTTTGTCTATTCCGGAGAACTGGCGGACTATCATTTCAAGCACTGGCTTGACCTGCAGCTGGCCGGAAACCGGTATATCCTGGACCGTCAGGATCAGTTCAAAGAGAATGACTATTACATCGCGGATGATGTTCTGGACAAGATCAGCCTATGGTACAGAAACAGGGCGTATATCTATGACAACAATTACATCACGGACGGGTCAGAGTTTGAAACGCTGCCGGAAACCGTAGAGAAGGCGATACAGAAGTACAATGTCGAACTGATCTGCATTGACAACCTCATGACAGCGATGGAGAAGGTCCAGGAACAGACGAACCTGTATCTCGCGCAGTCAAACTTTGTCGGACAGCTCAAGGCCATTGCGATGAAATACAGTGTTGTCATTATTCTGGTGGTGCATCCGAGAAAATCAAACGCCAACGATACGGCGGATGACAACGACCTGATTGCAGGATCAGCCGATATCACCAACAAAGCCGATATCGTGCTGCGCTTTGGGCGCTGTGACCCGGAGAAATACGACTGTGACGGGCTGATTAAAGTTACCAAAAACCGTATCATGGGAACACTGAGAACGACCAACGATGACGCGGTACATGTAAAGTATGACAGAAGGTCCAGGCGGATTTCCGGCATCACGGAGTTTGAACAGCATGAGAAAGTATACGGCTGGGAAAAGCTTCTTGCGGATGATCAGAAGGCAGCCTATACAGAAGGGCCGGAACAGACGGAACGGAAAAAGACAGCGCAGAAGGCAGCACAGAAGACTTCTTCAAAGAAGAAACAGGATTCGGAAACTCCGCCAGCTTTTGTAGAAGAGATTGATGAACTGCCGTTCTGAGAAATGAGGTGTGAATCATTGCGTACACCGTAGGACAAATCAAGGTTATGGCCTATAACCTGGAAGAGAAGGAAGACTTTACCATTGCAGAATACCAGCTGTGGCTGGGACTTGCCTATGCTTATGAGTGGTACAGGGCAAATCCGGATGATAAGGACAGCTGCCAGGAGCTGATGGAATCTTACATAGAGTTTTACGAAGGTGCAAAAGATTTGAACTGGGACCACCGGCCGCCCGAACCATCCTGGATTGTAAGGGCAAGAGAAGAAAAGAAAGCAGAACGTCACACAGAACAGCATACAGCAGAGAACATAGAACAGAAGAAAGAACAAAAGACAGCAGAGAACGCAGAAGAAAATAAAGCGCCGAGCGAGGCGCAGAAGGGAAGTGTTTGACCGCATGGAAGGTCAGCAGACTTTTATGCCGCCAGGAGAAGAGATACCGGAAGTAGTTGACAGAAGAAAAACCGTATCGGTGATGAATCTGCCGACCATAGACCCGTCGTATGTGGCGGGAGACAATGAGCGATACCTGCGCTTTATCATGGAAGCGCGTACATGGCCGAAAATTGATACCGGAGATCCGGAACAGCTTTCCGACCGCATCAACATGTATTTTGAATACTGCGCAAAGAACGACATGAAGCCGACCGTATCCGGGCTTGCATCCGCTATCGGTGTTTCACGCATCGCACTTTGGAAGTGGAAAGCGGGCGTAAACCGGCCGCAGAACTACGCAATCATAGAAGACGCCTACAACCGCCTGGAAGAGCTGTGGGAGATGTACATGATGAACGGGAAGATTTCACCGCCGAACGGCATTTTCCTTGGCAAGAATCACTTCGGCTATAAAGACGTGCAGGACCTGATTGTCGCGCCTGCAAATCCGCTTGGAGATACCGTCAACGCGGAAGTCATAGAAGAGAAATACAGGGAGCTTCCGCCGGATTAAACGGCCGCAGAACGCGAAACAGGCGCAGAAGAGCGCAGGACAACAGAAAACAAAAAAACCGCCCTACAGCCTTAAAAAAGGCCGCAGAGCGGTTTTGTTTTGTGTGAATCCCTTTTCACATCTTACTGCTGATTCTCTTCCTGAGCGGCTTTTTCCGCTTCTTCCTGAGCCATTAGAAGGTACAGCGCCTTCTTAATGACGGCGTTCGCGGTTTTGCCCTCCATGAATTCAATGATCTTCGGGTCCTGGTTCCTGTTTACGCGTATTGCATAAAGCTTTGTGTTTTCTTTGTTCCATTTGGCACGCGCATAGCTTTCCGGCATAATGATTCTCCTCGCAGAAATAAGTTAACTCATTGTAGCATATCTACAGAACGGCCGTCAAGAATTAATCCATCTGCTGATAGCAGAACGCATTGTAGCCGAGTTCGGAAAGCGCTTTGGTCATTGCCTCGGCGGCAACCTCGTTCTTGAGCGCCTGACCGACAGAAGGCGGACTGAATACAAAACGCCTGCCGCCGAAGGCGGACCATGAGAAGGCGGATGTTCCCGCTTCTTTCGCCGCCTGCCGGACCAGCTTTTCATTCCAGCGAGGAAGCAGAAGAGAAGCCGCATCAAGATTGCAAGTGCCGGTATCCTCCACAGAAGCAGCTGCAGAAGACGCGGCCGCCAGGGCCGTCACAAGATCATCCCGGAGCTTTGCATATTTGCCGGTCAGCGGCGGGACCGTCTCGGTGTATTCTCTGACCATCCTGTTATAGACGTTTTCGGCGACGGCCAGGTCGAACACGCGGATACCGTCCAGCTCTTCACCGGTCCGTGCATCAATCTTCATGACTTCATAGCATGGCATTCCGTTGTGTGAAAAGTCGGCAATGTCAATGACAATGCGCTTGTCTTCAAAGTGGTATTTGCCGTTGATCATAGGTTTCTATCCTTTCTCCCCGTTTGCCCGATAGGTCAGGTCTTGTGTTTACCAGCAATGAACGCAACCGCTTCTTCTGCAAGCTTCAAAGTGTTCCTTGTTTTTCCGGTCTTCGCTGTTGTAAGCTTCTGCAACAACTATGCAATCGTTGTGCTCCGGGTACTCTCTTCTGAATCTTACAATCGCTTTGGTCTGGCTGTTTCCGAAGTATAAATGCTCGCACCCGGTAAACTCGCCGTCTGCGCCATAGGTCCTGATTCTAATAAACTCCATCCTTCTATCTCCCTCCTGCCCGTATAGCCGATAGCACAGCTCTGTATTGTGGCTTTTCTTGAGTTTTCGACCGAATACCATTCTTCTACCTATGGCATCCGTGACAATCACAGAACGCAGAAGGGGAATACTGTGCTCTGTGACTGACGCTGATGTCAAAAGAAAGAACCGGGACCGATTAATCAGCCCTGGTTCAACGGTTTCGATTGTGTTGTGTGTGATTAGACGACAAACGGAATACCATATTTCCGCTCATGCGCTTCCATGTAGGCTTCCAAAAACTCTTCATCGCCGCATGGCGCAAGCTCTTTGTGAAGCTCTTCCCGGATTTCATCGTCCATCAGATTGACGGCTGCGCTGTACAGCCCTGCTTCAATGATTTCATGTGCGTTCATTGTATATTCTCCTTTTCGTTTTGATTTTATTATAATCATAACGTGTTTCATTTTTCGGACTTGATTTTACCATTATACAGAAGGGCGGTCAAGTGCCGCCCATTCTTTTATTCACCCAGACGAACAAGGGCGCGGGCCTGACGTTCGCGCTTCTTCAGGCTTTGAGCCTGACTTTCATAGCTCATAATCTGCTTTTCATACTTCATCCATTCTTTGCCACCGTATAATGTACCTTCCTGCTTTTCTTCCAGGATTTCAATCAGATCATAAATCTGACTTAATCGGTGGGGAAGATACTCCAAATCAGAAGAAGCAAGTTCTTTTTTGACTTGCAGTTTTGCAGCTTTTTCGGCTTCTTTCTTTTCCAGAAGAGCCTTCTTTTCAGCGGCTTGCTGCGCTTTCGCCTTTTCTTTTTCCATGCGCTCCCGCTCTTTCTGATTGCCATTAGAATAGCTTGCAGAACGCATAGAACGCGCTGATTTGTTGGAACGCATAGAACGCATAGAACGACGCTTGCAGCGGTGTGACTTCTTATACGCTCCATAGAAGGCCAGAATTGCAATGAGTGAAGAGATACAGAAAACCATTTTTAATTCCCCCCATAATACTTTCGGGACTGTCAATTATTCCCATTCGATAGCGCAGAGCTGTGAATTGAGCTTTTGCAGCTCTTCACGGTAATGCACAATTGCATTGCGGCTTGCATCATCAGAAGACACAAGACAATATGCTTTATTGGCATTTTCAATCAATGCAAGAAGACCGTCTGTAATAAGCTCAAGCTGTCGCTTTGTCAATTTAACGTCTGTCATGATCTATTCCTCTTTTCAATTTTGATAACCGGGAACGCACAGAAGCACGCTCCCACGCTTGTGGCCTAATATCCTGTTTAACGTCGCCGCAACGACGGATTATTCTACAACAATGCGCAGAATAGAAGAATTAAAAGGATTGTATGATCTTCTGATTTCGGTCATTCCCAAAAGCTTCTCATTAAGAGCTGTTGCAGAATGATAAGGAAAGAAATCGATTCTTTCAATTGTTGCATACATAGAGCCGTCTAAACGCTCTCTGTATACTCTTTTGCAAATTTCAATATTCATTAATACATTTTCCCCTTTTCAATTGATTTCCGGATATCTGGTATCCGTGAAAACCTAACAGAACGTCGCCTGTTAGGCTTTAGCTGATATCAGATATTGCGCAGAACATGTAGAAAGGTTTACTCGGAAATCTCAATCAGATTGTGCCTGTAGCAGTATTCTACTTTCTTCATGAGATATTCCGGTGAACCCGTCAGAAGCCAATCGGAATAAAGCTCGGAAATGTGTGCGTACTTTGGAAGACCTTGCTTCCTGCGCTGCCTGTCGTTTTTCGTCTTGTTGTGAATCATCTTGTCGTTTACCATCGCTGTCCAACAATCAGGATTCCATTTGCAACAGAACACACACAAATAATTATTACCGACTTTAGCTTCATAATACTGCTGATACTTGTTCTCGCCATATTTCCATTCAATATTAGTTTTCATTTGTAATTCCCCTTTTCAATTTGATTTGGTTTTCACCATCACAGGACGCAGAACGCGCCCTGTACGCTTTGGGCTTAAGGTGCTGTTTATACTCGCCCAAACGAGTTTTGATGTTCCGATATCATGCCGTCGGCCATTGCAGAAAGAAAGCGCAGAAGCATTTTTTTCATGCTGCTTCATCCTCTTCATTCTCCCGCCAGTGGAGCGGATCATGATATCCAGTACCGCTAAGAAATGCGTGATAGATTGCAGACATGATAAACCATCGTGTTTCAAAATTGCCCTTGATAATGCCCTGATGATCTGCCCATAGAAGAGCATTGACACAGCTTTCTTTTTCTTCCTGCGTCAACCGTGCAAAGGTCCAGCTCTGACAATCCATAGAAAGATGATGCAGAAGCGCGTTTTCTTTGGTACGCGGCAGCTTATCAACTTCACTATAGAAATAGACGGAGCCGCCCAGGTCGAAATAATCCTTTGTGAATGTCATCATAAAAAATTTCCCCTTTTCTTAAATTTAGGTTTTCACCTATGGAATAGGGCTGATAGGCTCAACCCTTTAGAAGCCGCAGAAAGAAGTTAGAATCCGTGTACTGAAATATAATCCTGTGCCGCCTCGATGCTTGCGTATACCCAAGGAAGCGGCACGATTTTTCCGTCCATACGGAACCGCAGAACGCGGTAAACCGTCCGTCCAGAAAGACATATTTCCGCAGAAATGGTCATTCCTCTGTATTCCATGATATATCTCCCTTTTCATTATTTGCCGTTTCCGGCTGGGCTGGGACTTGATAAGCTCAAATCCCGCAGAAAGCTTTAGCAAATGCAGTTTTCACGAAACTCGCGCAGAAGTCCATATTTTTTGCCGTTGATCTCAAAGAAGTCAGAAACGGCAGCCAATTCGCCAATGCTTAACTGCACATCGGTGTCGCCGTCGTTGTTGTACTGATAGTCGATAGCGAGACCGCGCAAACATTCCTTGCGTTCTTGATAGGTTTCCCCGTCAATCTGAAACGGCAAATAGAAAAGTGGTTTTGTACCATGCAGGACATGCCACGCATAGTCCGATTGATTGCATACCATACTTTCAGTGTGTCCGTCAGAAAAGCGCATTTTTGTAAATACCATAATATATTTCCCCTTTTCAAATTTGATTTTTCGGATATGATTTTATATCCGTGATTGTCTACCATTACAGAAGAATGATAGACAATAGCCGATATACAATCATGCGGCATTGCTTTCTGTTTCCTGTACACGTTCGCCCAGGCGCTCATAATAGCCGTAATAATCGCTATACATAACGATATCATAACTATCATCAGCTCCGACCGCGTTCATGATTTCATCTGCAATGCCTTCCAGAAGCCAAGAATAGCAGTATACAGAATAGCCGCTGATATCTTCGGCACTTTCCGGAATGCTTTCTTCATCGTGAATAATCCACTCTGAACCGGTATTGAAATAATCTTTTTCAAGATATTCAATGGTTTCATCGCTGTACACGTCAGAAGGATACAGAACGCTTTGCCATTCGCTCTGACAGTTTCCGCGGATTGTTGAAAATGCCCATTCCCGCCCGGTTACAATGCCCATAACAGAAACAAGAATTTCATCATCATCACGGCTATTGATACCATAAGAACACACAAATTCATTCAACGCGTGGATTTCTCTTGTGCTGTATCTTGCTTTGTGTTCAGGCTGCAGAAAGTCATATATCGCTTCAGAAACGTTTTTATAGACTTCTGTGTTATAGTCTTTCAAACGTCTGTTGAAGCTGTCCAGGATATCCGCTAATTCTCCATCGTTCAGAACGTCCATGACGCGCTCGATGTTTTCCGGAATATGATTTTTATAGTCACGATTTCCGAAAACAGCGATACCAGGATAAACCGATTCAATGTCGAAATTATCCATAGAAAGCGGGCTTTCCTGATATTCCGGATTGATCTGCATTGCATAAATGATTTTTCTTTCCATTGTCTTTTCCCCTTTTCAATTAAGTTTTGCCCGAATGGGCTGGACATGGGCTTTTTTGTCAATCTGAAATACCCATGAGAAAACAGAACGTGATTGTTCAATCACAGAAGAGCATGCAGAAGAATTATGCAGCGGCATCGTTTAGGCTCTGCATGTACAGCCTGTTATACTTTTCTTTTGTCGTCTGTACATCCAGCTTTTGGAGCGTGTTTGCAGCATGGCCGAAAACAATCGCGTAACATGCCACATTGCGCATATTAGAGAAAACCGCGTTGATCATGTCCAGGCTGTCGGCCTGCAAAAGATACGTCCCGGTTTCCCGCAAAAGCCAAACATAGCTTTTTCCGGTTTCCGCTTCTTTGACCGTCTTAACGTCATAATCCGTAAAATCCGAAAAATAATGTTTTACGGTCCTTTTTGCGATTCGCTCCATACTTTCAAGAAGCTTCTCCCGGTTTTTAAAACATCTGATTTTTGACATTTCAATTTTTCCCCTTTTCAATAGTTTTTTGTCCGCTCTGCATTTTTAATACCGGCTTGCGACGGTCAAAGGCTGCATTAGACAAGCCGTCAAGCGCTTATTTCTTGACGGCTTTTCATAAACTCATGCAATTTTGCTTTCTTCTGCATCTTCCAGGCTTTCGGCTTCTTCGGTTTCCAGATATTCAGAAATGCTGATGTCATTCCATGCAGCATCAAGAAACGCGGCCAAGAGCTTTTCAACTTCGGCCTTTTGTGCATCATAGCCGCCCGGATATTTCCAGTTATAAACAATCTTTTCTGCTTTTTCTTCAAAATACTTGATCAGTTCATAACTAACGCTTTTACCTGGCATATTGCGGTATCCTGTGCAGATGGTATAGCTTCCAATGTAATAAACATCAAAATTCCATCCGTAAACGCCAGAAGTATATGCAATCGGGCTTTCATAATGCAAAAGATGCTGCATATCACAATAACCGATTGAAAGAATACGGCCGCCATTGTTGCGGATTGCTTTTGCAGTAGTCTTGAATTTCATTTTTTCTTTTCCCCTTTTCAGATAAAAAATTTACAGTTTACACGGCTTTGAACGTGTTAAGCTGCATTACAGCGGCTTTTTTCATGCCGCTGTCATCTGCATAACTGCTTTTTCTTCCTGCTTCACATCTTCTGCATAACAAAAGCGGTTATAATCGCGCGTGATGTATGCATAGCACGTTTTCCCGGTCCCGCGTTCGTTGAACGTGAAAACAACGGAGAATGTTTGATTACCGGCCGCGGAAATAATCAAGTCATATCCGTGCATTTCTCTGCAAAGCTCTTTGCAGTAATTCCAGGCGCGGACCTTGTATACAGACGGCTTTTTATATGCGCTGTAAATGTCGTCATAGGTCCAAGCTCTGTGCGCATAGGCAAAAACTGCGGCTTCTCTTGCTTTCTTCTGTCCAGCTTTGGAAGTGTTTTTAATTCTTTCGTTCATTGTTCTTTTCCCCTTTTTCAAAAATAATTTTTAGAATGCTTTCGGCATTCATACCAGAGAAGAAAGATTTTTTTTCTTTTCTGGTATCAACGCCGAAACGCTGATAGCGCTTTTCGTGCGCGTCCGCTGTTTTCCTGATAGATTCCATTTTGTTTTGTCGGCGCTGGCCTATTGCAACATTAAACAGAAAACCGTGATTTTGAGCGCCCTTTTAAGCAGAATACCCGAACTTTCACTTATTAGAGCTGTTGCCGTGTTTTCAGGCAAGCCGCCGATCATGTCGGCGATTCTCTAACAGTATGACTCTAAATATTCCCGGTTTACAGTCTGCACCTCTGGACGTTTTCCGCTCTGTCATGCGCTGCTTTGACTTTATTGCAGTAGTTAAAGGGCGTCTTATTATTTAAAGCCGTATAGCCTTATTAACGGCTTGTCTGGTAATTTGTTGTAGCAGGTGATACCAGAGAAGCGCCTGCCGGATTTTTTGGCGTTTCCTGCCTTGCCGCTGGCCGTATACGTTCCGGTTATATACGCGCGGGCTTTTTCGCTTGCTATGCTTCCGAAGACTTGCGAACAAATAAGGACCGATATACAAGCGGCTTTTTCTGTGTTTATAGTCGCTTGCGCTATGATCAAAAGAAATGCGATTTTTGAAAAGGTGAAAAGGGAATTCCCCGCGTTCAGTACTTTTGCTTTTGTCCGGTTCACCCGGCGCCGGCTTAATAGTCAATCAGTGGACACGTCAACACCTCTTTTTTTCCTTGCCTGCGACAATTTCCCGCTGCGGGCTGTGTTCAGTTTTCAAGGTACACCGTCCGTCAGGTCCGCCGCGGCCGGTTGGCCTTGGGCTTTTCCCTTGGGACAACTGCATAATAACATGCGTTAACGCATTTTGCAAGCCTTTTTTGATACGTTTACGCATGTTTTACCTTTTGCACAAAATACGTTAACGCAATTTATACAAATTGTACAATTTGACCGGCTTGCTGATCTTTTCGGTTTTTTGGCCGTCATTCCAATTTTTTAAAGCCATGAAAAATTGTGCCTTGCCTGCTATGCGCGTATAAATGGCCGTTACGATGTTTTAAACCGCTGGGATATAAATACACGTTTTGAACTGCAAAATAAAACACGCGGCTTCTGTGCGCGTCCTATGCGCTTTTAAGCCGCGTTCTGCATTCCGCTTTTCTCTTTTCCCTTTTTGGCCGTGCTCAATTATCTTTTGCTTTTCTTTTTCTTCTCTTTTCTTTCTGCTTTCTGCTTTTGCTTCCGGCTTTTTTCAAAAAATATTTTTCGGCCGTCAAGCTCTTTTTTTGTAAGCAGCCAACAAAAAATTTTTTCTTTTCTTTTTCCTTTTTTCTTTCTTTGGCCGTCAATGATCATTGTTCATTCTCCGGCCGTCAATAATTCTTTACTTTATCCGAAAACTCCGGAGCATAACCAAACGACAATTATCTATACTTGTTTAGCTCAACAAACAATTGTTTATCTCATAATCTTTTGTTTATCTTCATTAATCTTTATTGTTCTTTATTGCGTTGTCCAGGATGAAGAGGGGATTGTCAACCGATTGTTTATGCATTGGGTTAACAATCAAGGAATCAAAAGCGAATATTAATAAAATACAAGTCGCTTTAATGAAATATGTTTAGACAAAATAAAAAGAGTGTATAACAAACTGTACAATGGTACGCGTAATATTTATTATGCGTACCAAATAATACAAAAATGGGGGATGAATAGAGGCTTTTGTTGCTGATTGTAACAAGATTGAAACATTTTTCCCGCGTCAATCGATGTTTGGCCGCGTCTGCATGATCTTTTTCGGCATGACAAGCAGGGAAGGGAAGGCCCCGACCGTCCTCCCCCTCCCCTTGGGGGATAAAACCCGGGTCTAGGCGGGCGGGTTGATACTAAAAATACTTTCAAAACAAAAAAGGCAATGTGGGAGAAAGCGCATGAAATAGTATGAGAGAAGATTTAAAAGAATATTCAAGAGATGATTTAAAAAAGCTCAAGACAATTCAGACAATTCAAAAAGATGGTATGAGATTGTATAAGATAGGGGCGGTGGAGATGATGTGGGAGGGCATGGAGATGTGGCGAGGTTGGATGATGGGAAAAGAGGAGCGAAGCGACGCCGCGTCCCCTTCTTCTCTTTTCTCTTATATATTCTTCTTATATTCTTATTATGTTGTTCTTTTGACCCCCCTGTTTTGAACAAGCAAAAGTAGTTTGTGTGTTCACAGATAACACGCAGAAGAACAAGCAAGAATTGTTTGCATGTTCAAAGATATATGCTTTTTTGAACAAGCAAAGAGAAGAAAAAGCGGCAAAGAGCATAGGAATTACTGGCGGTTTGAAGGTTTTGCAATTTGAGGTGTAAAAACTGCGAAAAACAGTGTAAAAACGTGATTTTTGCAAAAGTCAGTGAATTACATGTTTTTGTATGTGTTTTTCGGGTGTTTTTCGGCTGTTCTGCTGGGGCGATTTGCACGGCCTGGAAGAAACGGATGACGGCTTTCTGGCATAAAAAAACCGCCTCCGAAGGGAGACGGATTTGGAAAGCGTTGAAAGCGATTGATATGGGAAAGTTTGTTTTCGGTCATGTGTCATCAAATGCGGCAAGCATGGCCAGAATATCATCACGGTCCCATAGTTCAACATTACATTTTCCGGCTAAATCAATGGCGCTGTCGGTGAAATAGTTATTTGTCATGACAACGGCTCGATTGCAATTGTAAAATGTGCGGCCGGTGAAAGCTTCCTGTACGGCTTTGTTGGAAACAGAGCTGGTTTGACGTTTGCATTGAATCCCATAGCGTATATTGCCTTTTGATGCGAGGACATCAATGCCCTGGTCCCCGGAGGCTTTCGTCACGTCCACGTTTTCATAGCCAAGATGACGAAGAAGCTCTGCGCAGAAGGATTCAAACTCAAGGCCGTCCATTGAATCGACCGTGTTCATATCCCGGATAACAGAGGGATTGTATCGTTTGTGAAAAGTGGCGGCGGCTGTCCGGCTCTGGCTGCCTGTACGGTTTCCGCGCCGGACATTTGCGGCTTTGCGGCGTTTGTTTGCCGAGGCGCAGATCAGCAGGACAAGAAAAGAGACAAGAAGAACAAAACCGGAAATAAACAAAGCGGGTTCTGCATCTTCTTTCGATATAGTACCATCACGATATGGAATGAGAACAAGAACGAATATGAGGCCAAATAAAAGAATCAGACCAATGATCCACTGTGGAAGCGTCATGGATTTTGCGAATTGGATATCACGCCTGATCTTACGTTTGATTCGCATACTTCCAGCTCCTTACGGAATAGATAAAAGCAGTCTACCACAATCACGGTAAAAATGCTATCATAAAGAGCGCCGGAAGTTGAATGATTCAAAAAAATATGGTATGGTATCGGCAGGAGATCGAACATAAAACGGTTTGTGAGAAAGGATTCTGTTGAACGGTCCGAAAAGGGCATGTTCAAAAATCAGAAGGGCCGAAATTTTTTTAAAAAGTAAAAAGGCGGTTTCTGACTGGGAAGCCGTGACAGTCTGATGGGACTATTCCTGAAAAAAGGGGGATAGTCTTTTTTCTATGGCTATGACGGCTGAAGAAACGCGAAGACTGGAACGGGAGCTGATTGAGCGCGGCGGCAGGGACCTGTCGGCGCTGAAAGACGCCTTTGAGCTGTCCAGGACAATAGACGATCATGAACGGAGCAACGAAATCAGGAAGCTGGCAAGAGAGCATCTTCAGAAGCCGGGGCGGTTTGAAGACGCGATGGATCTGTATCACAAGACGCTCATGTATGACGGTCCGGTGGATTTCGACTGCTTCATGCGGGCGCTTGAGTTCAACCGGCCGACAAGGGAACAGTTCTGGCTTCCGAGACGGAAAAAGCTCATGTCGGTGTGCAGGGCGCTTCAGGACATGGAAGACGGGAAGCTGGACGAACTGTTTCTGAGCTGCCCGCCGAGAATCGGAAAGTCCACGCTGATGATGATGTTCTTCCTGTGGGTGATGGGACGGGACTCGGAGCGGTCGAACCTGTACTGCTCCTACACGGACAGCGTGGTCGGGGTGCTTTACAACGGCATCCTGGAAGTCTTGAACGACAAGGTGACGTATCTCTACAAGGATATCTTTCCGGGGAAAACCGTCGCTTCCACCAATGCGAAAGACCTGCTCATTAACCTTGACCGCAGGAAGAGATACGCCAGCTTCACGGGGCGGTCGCTGTACGGAACGCTTAACGGAGCCTGCGACTGCAACGGCTATCTCGTGGGGGATGACCTCATCTCCGGCATTGAGGAAGCCATGAGCAAGGACCGGCTGAATGCGGCGTGGATGAAGGTAGACAACAACATGCTTCCGAGGGCGAAGGAAACGGCAAAGGTGCTGTGGATCGGAACGAGATGGAGCCTTTTGGACCCGCAGGGGAAGCGGATTGACCTTCTGGAAAATGACCCGAAGTACCGGGAACGGAGATGGAAGGTATTAAATACTCCGGCGCTGGATGAAAACGGGGAGAGCAATTTTGAATATCTCTACGGCGTGGGCTTCTCCACGGATTATTACCAGCAGAGAAGGGCCAGCTTTGAGCGCAACAGCGACACGGCAAGCTGGCTGTCGCAGTACATGGGAGAGCCGATCGAACGGGACGGCGCGGTCTTTGACCCGGCGGACCTGCGGTATTACAACGGCGTCCGGCCGGAACAGGAACCCGACCGCACCTTCATCATCGTGGACCCTTCCTGGGGCGGCGGGGACTATGTGGCGGCCATTACGGTCCAGCAGTACGGCAATGACCTTCTGATACCGGCCGTTGTCTTCAGCAATGAGGACAAGACCGTGACGCAGCCGATGATTGTTGCGATGGCGGAGAAATACAAGGCCACGGCCATGAAGGTCGAAGGAACAAAGATGACGGCTTCCTACGGGGAGGACATCGACCACAAACTTCGGGAAAAGGGAATCCGGATCAACATCGCAATCAATACCAGTCATTTCACGGGAACCGGAAAGCGGGACCGGATTATCGCCAGAGCGCCGGACATCCGGGAGCGGATGCTGTTCCTCGGAGAAGGCTATCGGCCGAAAGAATATTCGCAGTTCATGCAGAATGTGTATTCCTTCACCTTCAACGGGAAGATGAAGCACGATGACGCGCCGGACGTTCTGGCAATGGGGATCGATTATGTGACGGTCGGGACGGTTGCCAAGGCGGAAGTGATGCAGCGGCCGTGGTGAGAAAGTATTTCTTGTAAAAACAGGAAGAATATGAGATAATAAACAATTTATGCTTGCATTTATTGACACGGTGCTGTATAATGTATGTGTAGAGTTATAGGTACTTTATGCTTTGCGCGAGTGCGCGGTGCAATTATGTGAAACAAGAGATTTCCCTTTCACCCAAGGCGGTTGCGACGGTGAACGAACTGCTGAGTTCCGGAAGCCGCGTACAGCTGGATTATGACCCGCGGTCCGGGGAACTGAAGATCTATGAAGTTCCGAGGATGAAAACAAAATATCGTGTGGTCGTTGCCAATGGGTGACGGACAACAGCCTGAATGGGGCTAATTGCTTACGATGTGTAGGCAATTGGCCCCTTTCTTTTTTTAATCCCCCGGTTTCAGGCGGTTTTTGTGTTTTCCGCCTGACTGCCGTTTTTGT
>Ga0326514_10000296_pt1 | contig 33683 bp, 44 predicted proteins | sample 3_2548_0518_D_FD_203653 | JGI IMG/M metagenome (GOLD analysis project Ga0326514, IMG submission 203653) | Bovine rumen microbial communities from UC Davis, California, United States - 3_2548_0518 | ecosystem: Host-associated > Mammals > Digestive system > Stomach > Rumen | place: USA... | reverse complement strand
TGACACGTTCGTTTTCCACATCCAAGGTCTTTCCAACACAGACACGGACACGATACGGATTCCGTCGTTTACCTGGAAGACGTGATATGTTTCCAAAGTTGTTCGGCAGACGTTTGAATTTTGACATAGAACATCAATCCTTTCAATTGTCAGACCTTCCAAGGATTGATATAATAGAAAAGGAAGTATGTTCAATCGTTGGATGGTTCGGTTGGATGTATTTACATGACGGATTCGATGGTCGCAACATCGGATCCGTTTTCTTTTCAATTACACATAAAATTACAGTTGATTACACATCAAAAATTACACATGAAAGTCAGTATTTTCAAAGGAAATTACACTAATTACACATGATTTTGACTTCTTTATAATCGAAGTAAATTTCATCGTCATACGACGTTAAAAAGTAATATATAGTAGTATAGGAAATATGTGTAATATGTGTAATCATGTGTAATCATGTGTAATTTTTGAAATCATAATAAATCACATTACCTTTCTTTCGGCAGAAGGATCCCTTTTTACATATTCTTCCAGCCGTGTCAGTTCTTCGACACGTTTGAATGCTGCCTTTCTGCCTTCTTCATTCAATGTCAGGTACAATTTGACGATTCTGTATGATTCCCTTCCATAACACTTCGACATCAGGTCACAAAGTTTTGCCTCGTTGGTAAGCTGTTCCATGTTTGGTGGTGTCGGATCATCTGTCAGACCAAGAAGATAATTCGGATTGCAATTGAAGATGTCCGAAAGCACGGCAACCTTTTTCGAAGACGGCTTGCACCGGTCATTCAACCATTGTGACACGTTGGATTTCGTGATGTATCCGTTCGACCTGGTGACGATGTCAACAGCCTGAAGAAGATTTTCGTCCATCATATGTTGCAAACGTCGGCTGAAATCGTTCATGTACACACTTCCTTTCTTATTTATATTGTGCCTTCATTATATACATTTCTAAACATATTTTCAAGAAAAGTTTAGAAATTGATTAAAAAAGTGTTGACAAGTATCGAAATCTATACTATCATTCAGTTATCGGTTTACAAAACGATACTAAAACACAAGAAAGGAAGGTTCATTGAATGGCAAGACTTTTGAAAATCATTGATGATTACCGTTCAGGTAATATCGACACATTCGAAGTACAACGTGCAATCGACGTTGGTCTGATGTCCGGTGAAATTGACGATGAAGAATACATGAATCTGATGGATATGATAAATGATTAAATATCTTTCATTGTTCAGTGGTATCGGTGCATTCGAAAAGGCAATGCAGAATCTTCGGATCCCTTACGACCTGGTTGGATATTGTGAAATAGACAAACACGCATCGAAAAGTTATTCGTTGATTCATCACGTGCCTGAATCCAAAAACTTCGGTGATATCACCAAAATTGACGAAACAAAGCTGCCAAAAGACATCGACTTCATTTCTTACGGATTCCCTTGTCAGGACATTTCCATTGCCGGAAATCTGAAAGGATTCGAAGATGAAGACGGAAACAAGACAAGAAGTGGTCTGTTCTTCGATGCCTTGCGGATCATAACACACACACAACCACAATTTGCGATTGCGGAAAACGTAAAGAATCTGACATCCGCACGATTCAAGAAGGAATTCGACATAGTCCTTCGTTCACTTGAAGAAGCCGGATATAACAATTATTGGAAAGTGCTTGATGCTTCAGATTACGGAATACCACAACATCGTGAAAGGGTGTTCATTGTGTCAATCAGGAAGGACGTTGACCACGGTCTGTTCAGATTTCCGGATCCGATGGAACTGAAGACCAAGATGATTGACCTTCTTGAAGACAAGGTTGATGACAAATACTTCTTGTCGGAAGCGATGTGGGATTATTGCCTTGGACGTGGTGCAAAGAAAACCAAGTTTCCAAGGAAGGAACGATTCTTGTCAAACATCAATAGACCGAACCAAGATGTTGCAAACACCATCAACGTGACACCTGGAACGAATCCGGTGGACAACTTCATCAAACTTCGGAACGGACACGTCACCTTCGAAGATTTTACCGAAGAAACGGAATTGAAGTTCCTGAAGATAAAGGAAGCAACGAAGAAAGGATACACGGAAGCATATGAAGGTGATTCAGTGAATCTGTCGTATCCGAACAGCACAACAAGACGTGGACGTGTTGGACACCAGGTCGCACAAACGTTGACAACGTCACCGATGATGGGGGGGGGTTGTCATGAAGGACGATGAACTGATGATCCGAAAGCTGACACCGAAGGAATGTATGCGGTTGACCGGATTCACCGATGAAGATTGGCAATCACTTGTTGATGGTAAGGTGTCAGACACACAGATATTCCATGCAGCCGGTAATTCAATCGTTGTTGATGTGGTTGAATGCATTTTATGTCAGATTTTTGATGAAAACGATGAAATATGGCTATGAAAGGACGTAAAGAATGGAAATAAAGTTTGATTTTTCAATGCTTCGTGGAAAAATCCGTGAAGTATACGGAAGTGAATTGAAGTTTGGTGATGCGATGGGTTGGTCACAGACAACATTATATGCAAAACTGAACGGTCAGGTTGATTTCAAGCAATCAGAAATCCTTCGTGCTTGCGACATCCTTGACATCATGACGGAATTCATACCGGTATATTTTTTTACCGTGAAAGTATCGAATTCTAAACTTGAAGAAGGTGATGAAGATGAAAGTCTTTAATGTTCCGGTTGCCGTTGCAGCCAAACTGATGAACAAGAATGTGGAATTTCTGTACATGGGATTGCAACAAGGGATTTTTCCTTTCGGATATGCGGTCAAGACTTCCACCAAGTATTCATATTTCATCAGTTCGGTGAAATTCGAAGAATATACCGGAATCAAGGTTGAAGAAGGGGGTGATGAATGATGAACCTATATCCACACCAGGTCAATGCGTTGGAACTGACGAAAGACCAAAATCGTGTTGCGTACTATTACGATATGGGTTTGGGTTGACAAAACCTTCATCGGATCCGAAAAGGCAATGTCATTCGGTTCGGACATCCTGGTCATCTGTCAGAAATCAAAGGTTGAAGATTGGGTGAAGCACTTCTTCGACAACTACATTGACAGTTCCAAGTGTGACGAATCCGGTGCGTGGTGTTACGACCTGACCACAAACAATGGTTTGGATATGTTCGAACATTCACGGTACAAAATCCGAATCGGTGTCATCAATTATGACCTTGTATTTCGTCGAAATTTGACCTTTCTGACCGATTTCACATTGATGTTGGATGAATCACAGCTAATCCAAAATGAAACGGCAAAACGGACGAAATACGTGCTAAAAATGACACCTTCCAACGTGGTCTTGTTATCAGGAACACCGACATCCGGAAAGTACGAAAAGTTGTGGACACAACTTCACCTTCTTGGTTGGGAAATATCCAAGGATGCATACTTCCGGTCATACGTCGAAACGGAATGGATTGAAGATGGTTCGACCGGATTCAAACGTGAAGTGGTGGTCGGATACAAGAACACAGACCGATTACGTCGAAAACTTGCTGACCACGGTGCAATCTTCATGAAGACTGAAGAAGCCTTCGACCTTCCGGAACAGACAGAAATCAATCTGTACGTGAAGCCGACAAAGGAATACTTCGAATTCATGAAGGAATCCATTGTCACCACAAAGGACGGAATCGAACTTGTCGGTGATTGCATCCTGACGAAGATGTTATATGCACGTCAGTTGTGTGGTCAGTACAACGAAGACAAGCTGCAAGCCTTCCAAGACCTGATTGAATCCACCGAAGAACGGATCATCGTGTTTTACAACTTTTATGAAGAATTGTACGCAATGTACACGGTCATCGGTGACAGACCAAGGTCAGTTGTGAACGGTCAGTTCAAAGACCTTCACGCATACGAAGATGAAGACAATTCCATCACGTTCGTACAGTATCAATCCGGTGCGATGGGTTTGAACCTTCAGAAAGCACACATCACAGTGTATTACACATTGCCGTTCGGCAAAGGAAGTTGTGCATTGTGGGAACAATCAAAGAAACGTACGCACCGTATCGGTCAGAACAACAATTGCCTTTATTACTACTTATTAGCACGGAAAACCATTGAAGAAAGAAACCTGGACAACCTACGAATAGGAAAGGAATACAATGATTACCTTTTTGAAGCGGATTTTGGACAGACTTGAAAATCCAAGAAGACACACAATCAAAGAAAACATCATCATCATCATCAGTGCATTGATTGGTATCGCAATCGGTCTTCCGATTTCAATATATGCCGTCAATCATCGTTCACCGGCAGCAGACCTTCGACCGGATCCTGAAATTTATCCGGTCGTGATTATAGGTGAAGACAACGTCGGAATCAATGCGGAACACGTCGGAATTACGTCGGAATCGGTTGAAATGTTCATCCATACACAGAACGTTGACAAGTGTTTCCGATATCTGACACCTGAAGAATACACGGTGTTGGCACATTGCGTTGAAGCTGAAGCCGGAAATCAGGACGTGTACGGAAGACAGTTGGTCGTTGATGTGGTTTTCAATCGTGTGGATTCAGATGAATTCCCTGACAACGTGATTGATGTCATATACCAGGAACATCAATTTGCGGTGGTCACAGATGGAAGAATCGACAAAGTCACACCATCTGAAGACACGTACAAGGCAATCGACCTTGAATGTGACCTTCAGACAAACACCGAAGTGATGTACTTCAGTGCGGAAGGTTATCTTCCATACGGTAAACCGTGGGAAAAGGTCGGTGATCATTATTTCTGCAACGGAAAGGAAGAACAATGAACGAAACACAGTTCAAAAAGAAAGTTGAACAGTTCTTGAAGGATGAAGGCATATGGTACGTCAAGTATTGGGCTGGAATCGCAAAGGATGGAAACAATTATACGAAATCAGGCATTCCGGATGTGATTGCGTGTGTACACGGTCACTTCTTCGGAATTGAACTGAAGGTTCATCCGAATAAACCAACGAAACTTCAGAAATACAACATCCGAAAGATTGAAGAATCTGACGGAATCGCAATGGTGTTGTATCCGGAAGACTTCGAAACATTCAAGAACTTATGTCGAAGATTACAACCAACGGTCAAGACGGAATCCAAGTGGTTTCCGATTGATATACAAAAACCATCCAACAAAGAAAGGAAGTAAGAGTATGCCAAAGAAAACAACACCAGCACCTACAAACGAAGCACCGGCAACCAAGACCGAAGAAGTGATCAAGGAAGCCGAAACCAAGGAAGAAAAGGTCGAAAAGTGGGATCCACAGACCGTCACAACCACACTGTCCAATGGAACGACAATCAAGTGTGTTGACGTGTTCCGTGATGCCTTACTTGACACCAAACGTGAAGGAATCAAACTCCTTCTTCTGTACATTCAGGAAATCGGATTCCTGGAAGCACCTTGCAGCGGTGGAAATCACTTGTGCAAGAAAGGCGGTCTTCTTGAACATTCCGTCAATGTGTTCCTGAATGCCGAAAAAATCGGTCTTGCCTTACTTGGTGACGAAGAATATGCGAAAATCCATGATTCAATCGCAATTGCAGCACTTCTTCATGACCTTGGAAAAGTCGGTGACTACGGCAAACAGATGTATGTTGACAACGTTCTGAAGTCCGGCAAGGTGTCCGAAGCAAAACCGTTCAAACGCAATCCGGATTTATCTGCCGTACCACACGCAATCAGGTCGGTCAAAATTGCAACACTGTTCGTTGACCTTACTGAAGACGAAGAATGGGCAATCTTGTGTCATGACGGTCTGTACGACTACATGAAGTACGACCTGAAAGGCAAGGAAACACCACTTCAGATGATTATTCATTGGGCTGATATGTGGGCAAGCCACGTTCAGGAAGGCGGTTCGGATGACGGAAAGGCTGGTGAAGAATAATGTCAAACGGTGTAATCATCACGGCAATCATCTGTCTGACAATCGTTGCCGTGTCATTGATAAGTAAAGATAACAAGAAGAACAGAAAGGACGAAGACTAATGGCAAACAAAATTTTGATCATGGGTGAAAGTGGAACAGGAAAGTCCACTTCAATGCGAAACTTCGGATCCGATGAAATTGCAATCGTGAATCCGGTTGGAAAACCACTTCCGTTTCGTGGAAAGTTCGACACCTTGAACGGTGCGACGGAATCAAGAAAAATCACACAGTTCATGGACAAGGCTGTTGCAGATGGAAAGAAGGTCATCGTTGTTGATGATTTCCAATACATTCTGTCAGTTCCTTACATGAACCGTATCAAGGAAGCCGGTTGGGATAAATGGAACGACTTCGGTGACAACTACTTCACCATTTTGAACCACGTGAACGAAATGCCTGAAGACGTGAATGTGTACTTCCTTACACATACAGAAACACTTGAAAACGGCATCACGACAATCAAGCTGATTGGAAAGTTGCTTCGTGAAAAGATTACAATCGAAGGTCTTTTCACCATCGTTCTTCAGACACAGGTCAACGAAGGCAATTACTACTTCTTGACACAGAATTCCGGCAAGAACACCGTCAAGTCACCAATGGGAATGTTCCAGGATTATTCCATCGAAAATGACCTGAAGTTCGTGGATGATGTCATCCGCAATTACTACGGAATGGATGGTGCAAAGTCTGATGATGAAATCAAGGCTGAAACCGAAACCAAAGCTGGTGATGTGGAAAAGCCACGTGCAAGAAAAGGTCGCAATGCAAGACACGACGATGAAGTGCGTGAAAAGGCTGAAGAAGAAATGAAGCTGCATGAAGAAGCACTTGAAAACGTCGCAAACGAACGTGAAGAAGTACCGTTCGACGAAGTTGTTGCCGAAGAAGAAAGGCTGAAAGCCGAAAGACAGGCATCTGAACCGGAAAAAGAAGAAACACCGGTTGAAGATACAGATTCAGAAACACCAAAAGTACGCAGAAGACGTGTACGAACAGTTGATTGAAGAAAGGAAGGTACAAAATAATGGTGGATTTTGACAAGTTTGATGATCAGATTGACGTTGCGGAAGTCAACAAGAAGGTGAAGGAAGCAAAGGACAGTGGTTCTTTCGACGATGTTCCGAAGGGTTCATACACCTGTTCCGTTGAAAAGATGGAACTTGGTGCAACCAAGAAGGACGGAAGACCGATGTTCACACTTGCTTGCCGTATCAAGGAAGGCAAGATGAAGAAAAGAATGCTTTTCATGAACCGTGTTGTTTTCGGCACAAAGAACGATGCGAACATGATTCAATCCGTTCTTTCCATCCTTGAAAAGTTTGTTCCGGATGAACAGTTATCTTTCAAGGGATATGCAAAGTTGAATGACACAATCCTTGACATCTTCGAAGATATCCAGGGGAAAGTCGAAGTTGATGTTGATTGGGATCCGGATGCATTCAATTCCATTTCCATCAAGGAAGTGTATGACATTTAACATACATTGCACCACAAAAAATTTCAGACGTGTTCCGACTAATCATTTTTGATTAGTCGGATTCACGATGAAAGGAAAACAGATGATATTCTACGATTTCGAAGTATTCAAATACAATTGGTTGGTTGTCCTGGTTGATACGGATGCCAAAGAAGAAATCGTCATCGTCGATGACCGTGACAAGATAACAGATTTCTACAATGAACACAAATATGATATATGGGTGGGATACAATTCACGTCACTACGACCAATACATCCTGAAGACCATTCTTTGTGGTCTGAATCCGAAGGAATGCAACGACCACATCATTGTCAAAGGTGGTGAAGGTTGGCAATTTTCCAAACTTCTTCGTGATTTTCCATTGAACAATTACGATGTGATGCCGAATCCACCGGTCGGTCTGAAGACCTTGGAAGGTTTTCTTGGATCCAACATCAAGGAAACGGATGTTGACTTCAACATTGACCGGAAACTGACGGATTCCGAAATCGCACAAACAATCGAATACTGTCGGCACGACGTTGAACAGACAATTGAAGTCTTCCTGGAAAGGAAATCAGAATTCGAAGCACAATTCAACCTTGTAAAGCTGTTCGACCTTCCGTTGAACATGATTGGATATACGGAAGCACGAATCACGGCACAAATACTTGGTTGTCAGAAAACTGACTTCAATGATGAATATGAATACTACTTTTTACCATGTATCGAACTGAAAAAGTACAAATATGTCATGGATTGGTTCGAAAATGCGGTAAAAGATAACACGAAGGAAATGAACGAACGATTCCTGAAGTCAAAAAGCAATCGTGACGATGCTTCGGATCCGTTTTGGTTCAAACTGTCCTTCTATAAAAGAAAGCTGGAAACGACCGTTGCCGGTATTCCACACACCTTCGGTTTTGGTGGTCTTCACGGTGCAACGGCAAAACCGATTCACACGAAAGGATTGATTCTTCACGTCGATGTCGGTTCATATTATCCGTCATTGCTGCTTGCGTGGGGAGTGGTAACACGTGCAAGCACCAACGACAATTACAAGTTGGTGTATGACACACGAATGAAACTGAAGCATGAAGGCAAGAAGAAAGAACAAGCACCGTACAAGAAGTTGTTGAATGCCTTGTCAGGTGCGATGAAGGATGAAACGAATCCGGCATATGATCCACGAAACAACAACATCATGTGCATCAACGGTCAATTGATGTTGCTTGACCTGATTGAACATCTTGAAGTCGTTCCAGGATTCCAATTGATTCAATCCAACACTGATGGTCTTATCATTCAGATTCCGGACACGGATGAAGCCTTTTATCAGGTCGATGACATCTGTTTCGATTGGGAAAAGCGGTGTTCGACGAAAATCTGTTCAATCCTTCTTGAACTTGACACCATTGCGGAAATCTATCAAAAGGACGTGAACAATTACTTGTGGATTGATGCGAACGGCAAGGTCGAAAGGAAAGGTACATACGTCAAGCAGCTTTCACGGATTGACAACGACCTTCCGATTCTGAACACGGCACTTGTGAACTTCATGGTTGACCATGTTCCGGTCGAACGAACCATCAACGGTTGTGATGATGTGATTCAGTTCCAAAAGGTTGTGAAGCTGTCAGATAAATACAAGTGGGTTGAACATGAAAGATTGGACGGAAACAACGAAGAATACACATACAAGTCGTATCGTGTGTTTGCTTCCAAGGATCCAAACGACGGAAGGTTGCTGAAGTGTGGTGGAAGCCGTGGAAAGCCTGAAAAATTTGCGAACACACCTGACCATTGCTTTATTTTGAATGATTCGGTCAACGGATGCACCGTTCCGGACACACTTGACCGTAATTGGTATATAGAACTTGCAAAGAAACGATTGAAAGATTTCGGATTATAAGAAAGGAAGAATCATGGACATACTATTCAAAACACCAAACGGACATATGCAGATATATTGTGATTCGATGTTTCCTTGCGACGAACGAAGGTTCAGGAAAATCGTCAATCTGATGTTGTGGGATTACGAATCAAGGGATGACAACATCAAAAACCTTCGTCAGTTCTTCGAAGACGGCATCAAGACGAACGATGACCTGTCCACATCATACGTCAAGACCTATTTTGACAAACATCAGGAATGGTCAGACACCGAAAGGATCCTTTCTGACAGAAAGTATCCGAACGGTCTTCCGGTCAAAACAAACCTGGAAGTCAAGAACCTGAAGGAACGGTCAAAGTTATGTAAAGCATTGTGGCAATCGGCTGAAATCAATGCAAAACGGTGTAAACGTCTGAAGGAAAGGTATGAAAAACACTTGCAGATGTTGGAAGGGATGATATAAGCATATGGGATACGAACTTTACAAGGGATATGTTGAAGTCAGGGATAAAAAGTGCATTGAAAAATTCAAAGGTCGCAACGACTTCAAAACACTGAATGAAGTGCAATCGTTGAACGAATATGCTGGAATCCTTGCAAAAAATACATTGTTTATTGACATTGATGACCGTGAACAGGCAGAAATCATGATGAAAATCGTCGAAGATATGAACATATGCTGCAAGGTCATCAACACCAGCCGTGGAAAACACTTCATCTTCAGAAACACCGAAATCAAGTCATGCAAGACACATACACCACTTGCAATCGGTCTGACGGCTGACATCAAGTGCGGTTTCAAGGATTCATACGAAGTATTGAAGGTGGACGGCAAAGAACGTGACGTGGTTTGGGATATCGAACCGGAAGCCGGTGAAGAATATCAGGAAGTTCCGAAGTGGATGTTTCCAATAAAACACAAGATGACATTCCTTGAAATGGAAGCCGGTCAAGGTCGCAACCAGGAATTGTTCAATTACATCCTGACATTGCAAGCAAACGACTATTCCGTGGAAGAATGTCGTGAATGCATCCGCATTATCAACAAATATGTCCTGAAGGATCCATTGGATGAACAGGAAATCGAAACAATCCTTCGTGATGATGCATTTCAGAAACCGATTTTCTTCAATAATGGCACTTTTCTGTTCGATAAGTTCGCAAATTACATCAAAAACGTGGAACATATCGTCATAATCAACGGAAATCTGCATATTTACGAAGACGGTGCATACAAAAGCAATCCAAAACTGATTGAACGTGCGATGATCAGACACATTCCGAACCTTTCAGATGCAAAACGTCGTGAAGTATTCAAATATTTACTTCTTGCGTGTGAAGAAAAGGAACTTGCCGATGCAAGATACATTCCTTTCAGGAACGGCATTTTGGATGTGGTGACAAAGCAGCTTCAGGAAGCAACACCGGATATGATTGTGACGAACCGTATTCCGCACGATTACAATCCGGAAGCATACGACGAATTGATGGACAAGACCTTGAACAAGATTTCATGTGACGATGACACGGTTCGTGCGTTGCTGGAAGAATGTGTCGGATACTGTCTGTACAGACGAAATGAAAGGAAGAAAGCCTTCATTCTGACCGGTAGTGGTAACAATGGAAAGTCCACATTCCTTGATTGTGTCAAGGCACTGTTGGGTGAAGATAACATTTCAGCACTTGACCTGAAGGAAATCGGTGACAGATTCAGCACTTCCATGATGTTCGGCAAATTGGCAAACATCGGTGATGACATTGGTGATGATTTCCTGATGGGTTCACAGGTGGCAATGTTCAAAAAGGTCGTTGCCGGAAACCGTATCAAGGCAGAAAGAAAAGGTCAGGATCCGTTCGAATTCAATCCATACACCAAGTTGTTGTTTTCTGCAAACGAAATCCCACGAATGAAGGACAAGACCGGTGCGGTTCTGAACCGTCTGATAATCATTCCGTTTTCTGCAACCTTTTCAAAGAAGGACAAAGACTTTGATCCGGAAATCAAGTACAAGTTGTGTGAAGAAATGCGAATCGAATACCTGATAAAGATTGGAATTGAAGGTCTTGAACGTGTCCTGGATGATGAACACGGATTCACCGGATCCAAGCGTGTCGAAAAGCAGCTTGCAGAATACGAACGTGAAAACAATCCGATTTCCGGATTCCTTGAAGAAAACGGCATCGACAGTATCGTCAACAATTCGACCAACGACGTGTATGCGATGTATCAGATTTTCTGCAATGAAGGAAATCACACACCACTTTCGAAAGTCGTGTTTAGTAGACAGATAAACGAACGACTTGGAACGGAAGTTCAGGTCAAAAACATCAAAGGAAAATCCATCAGGGTTTTTGTTCAAAGAAGATTTTGACAAAAATTTTGATTTCCGGTTTTGGATGTTTGGAAGTGGTGGTTGGAAAAATTTGCGTGTTTGGTGTGAAAATTACACATAAAATTACACATGATTACACATAAAAAATTACACATCAAACACGCATAAATACTGAAAGATTACACATATTACACATGATTTCAACTTCTAAACATATAGGGTAAATTTCAACGTCGTACGACGATAAAAGAAAATTATATAGTAGTAAAGTAGTGTTTTATGTGTAATATGTGTAATCCTTCAGTAAAATCAAGGGTTTCATGTGTAATCCATGTGTAATGTCATGTGTAATTTTTGTAATTTTGACGGCTGAAACGTCGTATTTTCAAAGGTTTTCACGATTTTACAAGTGTAATTTCGGTATTTGACAGAAAGGAAGGTTTCAAGGGGCAATGAATGAAGCAAAACAATATCTGAAACGAATCGAATATCTTGACAAGCTGATTCAGATCAAGGTTGACCAGGTCGGAACATTGAAACAACGTGCGGTATCGACCGAAGTCAAATTGTCGGCAGACCGTGTACAGACATCGATTGCCGGTGACAAGTTCGGCAATTGTATATGTTCTGCCGTTGACACGGAAGCAGAAATCGACGGTCTGATTGATGAACTTTGTGACTTGAAGGACGATTGTCGAAGGAAGATTGATTCGATTGAAGACAAGGATGAACAGATTGTATTGAATTACCGGTATTTCCAATATCTGAACATGACCGAAATTTCGAACATAATCGGAAAATCGGTAAGACAGACACAAAGGATCCACGGAAGTGCATTGTCTTCCTTCGGTCTTTTAATGGGTTCAAGTATCGAAAACGATACTAAAATGGTCGTATAGTTTAGATGTTGCAATTTATGTCATACCGTAATAAAATATCGGTATAAGGAAAATTATGTAAAGCACTGACGAAATATCGTTGGTGCTTTTTGTATGTATAGGATGGTGCGTTATGGCAAGAACACAAGGATCTGGAAAATTCCGCACACCAAAGTCCATGTGGGATGCCTGGTGTGAATATAAAGTCGATTGTGATGGTAGAACGAAGAAACAGACAACGTTTTCACAACGTGAAGGAAGACACATCACGGAAGAAATACCAGCACCGGTTTCATATTCGTTCAAAGGTTTCTGTTTGTTCGTTGGAATGACGGAACAGAACTTTTATGCGACTTACATTAACAAAAACAGAGATAAATTTGAATCAGTTATCGCACGAATCAAGGATGAATGCGAAATTGACACGAAAGAAAAGCTGGAAACCGGTCAGATTGAATCGAAGTTGTCCGGTCTTCTTCTTTCACGATATGGATATTCCACAACGGTTGAACAGAAAACAGATTTCACCAATATCGACAAACTGATTGAAGGCATTGACAGAATGGCGGATGCGTAATGGCTGCATTCAATCTTTCTGAAATGCAAAAAGAGTATTGGCGAAATTGTAACCATCGTTGGAATATCAAGACCGGTGCAACCGGTTCAGGAAAAACATATCTTGACTTTTATCTGATACCGAAACGGATCCGTGCTTGCAATGGATCCGGATTGATTGTGTTGCTTGGAAACACCAAGTCAACCTTACAAAGAAATATCATTGATCCGATGCGTGAAATCTTCGGTGATTATTACGTCGGCAACATCAATTCATCAACGAACACGGCAAAGTTGTTTGGTCGTTCGGTTTATTGTCTTGGTGCTGACAAGGTCAACCAGGTTTCAAAGATTCAGGGTGCGACGATTGAATATGCGTACGGTGACGAAGTTACGACGTGGAACAGAGAAGTGTTCGAAATGTTGAAATCACGTCTTCGTTGTCCGAACAGTTTGTTTGATGGAACGTGCAATCCTGATTCACCGACACATTGGTTCAAGAAGTTCATTGATTCGGATGCGGATGTGTATCATCAGAAATACACGATTGATGACAATCCTTTCCTTCCACCTGACTTCGTCAGGGAACTGAAGAAGGAATATGCCGGAACTGTTTACTACGACCGATATATTCGTGGTGAATGGACACGTGCTGAAGGGTTGTTGTTCCCACAGTTCGCAAGCAATCCGAAACGTTGGAACATCGAATACGAAGCTGCAAGGAATCTTCCGGTCAATCAAGTGTTCATTGGTTTCGACGTTGGTGGAACAAAGTCACACAGTACGTTCGTTGCAACCGGAATCGTTGGAAACTTCCAACAGCAAGTACGACTTGCAGAATTCAAGGTTGTTCACGATAAAGGAACGGTTGATCCTGACAGATTGTATGAAGGATTCGACACGTTCATGCAGATGTTGAAACAGTATTATCCGGAATATCCGGTCACAAAGGTGTTCGTCGATAACGAAGCACAAGTGATTGAAAACGGTCTTCGGACATTCGTCAGACAACACGGATATTACTGTACGGTGGATGATTGCAAGAAAGTGAAGTTCATGGACAGAACACTTTCGTACAACTTCATCCTGAACACAGACAAACTGATGATTGTGGAATCCATGTGTCCGACAATCGTCGAATCCCTGTCAACGATGATGTACAAGGACACCGACGAAGATGCGTTGTTGGATGATTACACAACAGATGTTGACACGTACGATGCAGACTTTTATTCGTGGTCAAGGTACATGGAATTCTTTTATTCGAAGGCGGTGTATAAGTGATGGAAAATGCATCAACAAGTGGAAAATTGATAAAGTTCTTGAAGAATCTTGGATACGAATACAATGCCGAAGCAATGGCATACATTCAGGAATGCAACGATTGGTACACGAACCAGGCAACAGACTTCCACAAAAGAAAGACGTTGACCAACATTTCGTATGAACTTGATTCGTTGAATTTCGCAAAACGTTGTTGTGGTGACGATGCAAATCTTTGTGAAGTCATAGAAATCAACGGTGGTGAAAACGAATCACAGTTCAACTTCATCAATGACATCCTGGAAGATAACAGGTTTGACGTTATGTATCGCAAGCAGCTTGAAAAGATGTCTGCCCTTGGTACGGTTGGTTGTTATGTCCTGATTCAAAACGGCAACCTGATGTCAGACGGAACAATCCAAGGTGGACGGATCCGTATCAATTATTGTGATGCAGATTGCATCATTCCATTGACCATCGTCAATGACGAAATCGTTGAATGTGCCTTTTTCGGAAGGAACTTCAAACACAGCAAGAAAGAACAGGTTCTTGTTGTGTTCACAAAGGAAAACGACAAATACAAGTGCGACACATACTACTTCAACAATAAAGGTGAAGCAACAGACGGATCCATTTCGGTGCAGCTTGGTGAAGTAAAGCCGTTTGCAATCATGCGTACGGCAGAATCCAACAACATCGACGGTATGGACGGATACGGATATCCGAAGTTGTATTCGGCAATCCCTGTTCTGAAGGTGCTTGACCTTGCATTCAACATTTTGTTTTCTGACTTGGACAAGGGTGAAAAAATCGTCCTGGTCAATGAAATGTTGTGTGAATTCGACAAAGACACCGGAAAACCGAAGTTGTCGAACGAACAAAAGAAGATGTTCATGTTGATGTCACAGAAATTGTCCGGTGATGCGGTCTTTGTGAAAGAAATCAATCCTGAAATCAGAATTGATGTCATCGACAATGTGTTTGAAACTTGTCTTTCCCTTCTTTCAATGTCGTTCGGATACGGCACAAAGAAGTACACATTCGAAAATCATCAGATTCAGACGGCAACACAGTATATCGGTGAACGTCAGGATGCAATGCAAGAACTGAACAAACAACGTTCTGAAGCTGAAGCATACATCACCGACATCTGCCGTGCAATCATGTGGTTTTCGAACACATTCCTGAAGACAAGCTGGAATGTGGATGAAGATATATGCGTTGAATTCGATGATTCGTACATCACAGACCGTCAGACCGAACTTGAAACACTTCGTGCGGATGCGATTTCATTCCCACAAGTGCCGGAATTCTTGATTCAGTACGTCATGAAACGTCTGAATTGCGAACGTGATGAAGCAATCGGATACATTCAGACGGACACGTACGAATCCGAAGATATCGACGATGTGGAAGATTAAAGGTGGTGTGAACGATGTCACTGAATCAGGATCAGATTGATATTCTTGCAGATAAATACATCATCAGTTTGTACAAGAACTTGGAACGTGATGTGATTGGTGACATTGTACGACGTGTGAAGAAGTGTGAACGATGGACGGAAACAGCCGAAATCGAAGCCAAACACCTTCGTGAACTTGGTTATTCACCGAAAGAAATTCAAGCGAAAGTCCTTCAGATGCTTCGTGCCGACAAGGAATTTCAGGATTTCATCGCACAAAACACGTTGGAACACAAGAAATACGTGATGGATTGCATCAGACAGACCGAACGTGATGCGAAAAAGGCTGGTGACAAGATGGTTGCCGAAGCCGGAAATATGTCATTCAACGATGACCTTTCCATGTGGGAAGAAGCTGGAAAAGACCTTTCGAAGCCGAACAACCTGACACAGATGGTCAATGCATTCCAAAAGCAAACGAATCAGGAACTTCGAAACCTGACACGGACGATGGGATTCAAAGGAACGACGTTGGAAAACGTATCAACGGCATTCCAAAAGGAACTTGACCAATGTGTTGTCAAGGTTGCTTCCGGATCCTTTTCATTCGATGCAGCCTTGAAAGATTGTATCAGGACATTGTCGAAAAGTGGTCTTCGAACAATCGACTATGCTTCCGGAAGGACATATCAGATTGACACGGCATCAAGAATGTGTGTCAGGACGTGCATATCACAGTTGTCCGGTCGAATCACGGAAGCAAACATCGAATCAACCGGTGTTGACCTGGTAATCACGTCACAACACATCGGTGCAAGACCTGAACATGAAGTTTGGGAAAACCAAGTGTTCGCATACAAGGGAAAATCCAAGAAATATCCGGATTTTGTCGAATCAACCGGTTATGGAACAGTGACCGGATTGAAGGGTGCGAACTGTACACATGAATTTTATCCATATTGGGAAGGCATTTCAGTGATTCCGGACAAGAAAGTCGAACCGGATCCGGTCGAAGTAGATGGAAAAACATACACCTACTACGAAGCAACACAGGAACAACGTCGAATGGAACGTTCAATCCGTGCCGACAAACGTGAACGTGATGCCCTGAACAGTATTGGTGAAGATTCTTCGGAAGTAAGGAACAGAATATCAAAGAAAATCAATGATTATCACCGATTTTCACAAGAAATTGGCATTCGTGCCAAAGATAATCGGTTGTAATACATTTCGCACGGTGGTGAAGTCCGGTATCACGTCCAACACATTCGTTGGAAGGTCAAAGGTTCGAATCCTTTCCGTGCAATTCGGCAATTGTGCCGTGATTCCCTACGGTGGAAAGCACCGTCAAATAAACTTTTTGGAAGAAAGGAAGTAAAAGAACATGAAGAACATTGAAACAATCTTGTCAGAAGTCGAAGGAATCGAACTTACTGACGAACAGAAGAAGTCAATCGTGGATGCTGTCAATGAAAATTACAAGACCGTCAATGATTGGCAGAAACAGGTGGACAAGGTCAACAACCTTACCCAACAGTTAACCACCACGAAAGACGAACTGAAGAAGTTCGATGGTGTCGATGCGGATGACCTGAAGAATCAGATTGCAGACCTTCAGAAGAAGTTGAAGGATGCAGACGATGAACTTCAGACCAAACTTGCCGACAGAGATTTCAATGATCTTGTGAAAGATGCGATTCAGAAAGCAAACGGAAAGAATGCGAAAGCAATCACAGCACTTCTTGACCTTGATACTTTGAAGAAGTCCAAGAATCAGGCAGCCGACGTTGCAGATGCAATCAAGAAACTTTCTGAAGCTGAAGATTCATCAATGCTTTTTGGTGAATCAGTTGTAAAAGGCGGTGTGGATACGGCTGGATCCGTGTCGAAGCCTTCAGGCGGTTTATCTGCCGTTGAACAGGCTTTCTACGACAAGAATCCTGACCTTCGTCCAACAGAGTAAAAACAAATTTTGAAAGGTAGGTAAAATATTATGGCACATGATCTTCAGGAAAGATATGCAAAGATGGTTCTTGCGAAGATTCGCAAAGAATTAGTATTAAAGGACGGTGTTGTCTTCAACAACGATTACGAAGGTGATCCCAAAGCCGGTGCGGTAAAGATTCCTTCACGTGATTCTGAAGTTACCGTTTCCGATTATGACAAGGCAAACGGAATCAGTGCATCTGCTGGTTCTACTTCTTACATCACAATGAACATCGACAAGGACAAGGCTGTCAATGAAGTAATCGACGGTTACGATGCACAGGCTGTTCCGGACAATCTTGTTGCAGACAGACTTGATTCTGCCGGATATAGTCTTGCAAAGGCTGAAGATACTGACGGTGGAAACGTTCTTGTTGCTGCTGCAACCGTTGTCAACCAGGCAACACTTACAAAGGACAACATTTACGGTGTGATCGTTGACCTTCGTACAAAGATGTCCAAGGCAAACATCCCTAACGATGGAAAGAGATATCTTCTTGTTACACCTGACACACTTGCACTCATTCTGAAAGCACCTGAATTCATCAAGGCATCTGATCTTGGTGATGCTGTTGTTCAGACCGGTGCAATTGGTAAGATTGCCGGATTCCTTGTTATTGAGTGGAACGACACCACAGCAAACCTTGCAATGGTTGGTGGACATCCTAAATTTGCGACACGTGTTCGTGAATTCAGTGTTCCTGTTCATGTTCAGGATCTTTCCGGTTCAGGTAAGTACATCGGTGCATCTGCCGTTCAGGGACGTGAAGTGTATGGTCACAAGGTAACAAGAAGCGTTGCAATCAACGCTGTCTTCGTACCTGGTGCATTAACACTTGCAGCAGCACAGGCAGCTACAAGCGGAAAGACCGTCATCACCGTTACTGAAACAGCAACATCCGCTTTCAAGTATGTGAAGAATCCTTCCACACTTGCAAAGTATGGTGAAGCATACGACGGAACAAGCCTTACTTCCGGCACAACACAGATTGCCGTTGCTGAAAACGACATCATCGAAGTTGCAGACCTTGATTCAAACGGCAAGGTTGTCAACGTTGGATACCACGTTGTTGCAGCATCCGAAATCAAGTAATTCATTCTGACGAAAGGAAGGGAATTGGAACATGAACAATATCGTCAATTGGGAATATTACAGTTCCCTTCATAATGTCGTTTCGGAAAATGATTTTTCCAAGGCTGAACAATTAGCAGAAAAAGAAGTCGCACTTGTCATCGGCTTTCCAAGATGGGAAGCCGTTGACGATACGGCTTTTTATTTTACACAGTTGAAGGATTGCATCTGCAACGTGATTGACAAAATGGCAAGCACGAAGGCAAGTGGTGTTGGAAAGGGTGTTGCATCCGTATCCAACGACGGTTATTCCGAATCATACGTGGTTCAGACCGAATCACAGGCACGTGCGGAACTGTCAGTTTGTATTGCAGATTGGTTATCAATGACCGGTTTGGTTGGGGGTTATCCACTATGATGAACACAGACACAGTGACAATCTATAAAAAATCGAAGACCGAAGACACATGGTCAAAGACGGTTGTTCACGGTGTTCAGTGGTCTGACCATGTTGATAAAACGACTACAACCGGACGTGTGTCACGGAAACCGTATGCATCAATCACATTCTTCATCGGATCCGACGAATATGGTCTGAATGATTTCGGTGAAGAAGATATCATCGTTTATGGTGAATGTGAAGCGGTCATTTCGACCGTAAAAGGAAGCAGACCTTCAGACGTGGTTGAAGCAAACGTGAAGTCCGGATTCATCACGTCCGTGAACGATAACACGAACCGTGACCATCTGAAGAACATGAAGGTGGTGGTGTCACGTGACTAATGGATTTACATTGAAAAGCATTAAGTTTGACGGTGAACTTGCAATCAAGAACCGTGGTTTGATGCCTGGTGACAAGGTTCAACAGTTCATTGATTCTGAAGTTCTTCGGTTATGTGATCCGAAGATACCGAAAGACCAAAACACACTGATTGAATCAGGTCACATCAACACACGCATCGGATCCGGTGAAGTCATATGGTCAACACCGTATGCACGACGTTGGTATTATATGCCGGCAAACTTCCAGCAAGCACCGGAACGTGGCAATTATTGGTTCGAACGTATGAAGGAACAGTACAAAGACACCATCTTGAATGGTGCAAAGAAAATATGTGGGGCAATCTGATATGACAATTTCCAAGTACATCAGTGATTTCATTGAAGAAGTCACCGACATCAAAATTGATACGAATCATGTTCAGGATGGTTCGGACAAATACGGTCTGTTCAAGTCACCTGGTAGAACAATTCGTGATTTCAATGACGGAAGTTATGAAATCACGGAAAATTATCAGTTCATGTGCAAACAGAACAGTGCATCCGAATACGACAGAACGGATTCCGACGAATTTTTGGAAAATCTGACGTATGCGGTTGATGATTTTCCGTATGAAAACGATTATCCGGCATTGGACGGTGGTCGAAAGGTGAAGATGATATCCCTGACCGGATGTCCGTATCCGATGGAAGCTGACGGAAAGGAAACATTGTATCAGATGTCACTTGCAATTACTTATTTAAGAGAAAGGACGGATTAAAAGTATGTTTAAGAAAGATAAATGGCTTTTATACCTGGACACAACACCTTCAGGAACTACAAGAACATGGGCAAGGATTGGAAAATCAACACTTCATTCCCTTGCGATGAATGCTGAAACAGAAACTTTCGACTACATTGAAGACGAAATTCCGACTTCGGTCATCAGTAGATATCAGCCTTCAATGGATCAGGAAATCCACACATACGAAGATGATCCTTGCTACACCTACATTGAAGGTATGGCACAGAATCTTCCGGTTGGTGATGATGCGTTCACAAACTTCCTTTACATCTTCCCACGTAACGTCGGCACAAGTGAAGCACCGAAGTTCAATGCGTGGTTGTGTGAAGCAACAATCACAATCAGTTCCATCGAAGCGGTTGACCACAAGATTTCCTTCAACATCGCAATCAATTCGAAGGAAATGGTTGAAGTTACCGTTTCAAACGGTGTACCTACAATCGTTACAACCTAACGAAAGGGCAATATTTTTATGATTTACACAATCATCCACAACAGGAAGTCATATGACCTTCCGAAGAAAACAATTGCAATCATGGACGAAATTGATGAAGGGTTGAAGATTGATTCGTCAGGTCTTTCACTTCGTGACAAATTTGACCGTCTTCGAAACATCATCGTTGGGATCCTTGGTGAAGACAATGCGGTTGAAATCCTTGGTTCGAATAACCTGGATGAAATGGATTTATCGGACGTGACAATCACCTTCAAAAAGATTGTCGATGCGTACGACAAACCGGTTCAGGATTATGACAACGGAAAGACACGTGACAGATTGTCACAGATACCATTCGATAAAATCGCAACATTGTCCAAGGTGACGGCTGAAATGCCAAAAGAATGATTGATTTAACGAACAAAGGCTTGCCGAACGTCATCACGATTGACGGCAAGCCTTTTTCTATTTTTACAGACTTTCGTGTTTGGATGAAATTCGAAATATCCGTTGTCCATTCCAAACTTGAAGGTGGTTCACAAGTAGAAATCGGATATCTGTTCAAGAACGAACGTCCGACTTTCTGCAATATTGAAGATTTATTCGTATTTTCAAGACCGAAAAACGTCCTTCCACGTGATATCGGTCACGAATCCGACGTGATTGCGTTGGATTACGAAATTGATTCTGACTTGATTTATGCTGCATTCCTTGGTCAGTACGGCATTGACCTGGTGGATATCGACGAATTGCATTGGCACAAGTTCCTTGCACTTCTTCGTGGTCTGAATGATTCCACACTTCTTCATCAGGTGATGCAATACAGATGTTATGAAAAGACCACACGAAAAGACGTGGATCCATATGAAAGACTTCGTTCGATGTGGGAAATCGAATACATCACGAAAGCTGAACAGGAAGAAATTGACAAAGTGAATGCTATGTTCAAATAACGAAGAAAGGTGGTGGTTCAAGTGGCTGACGGAACATTGATTTTTGATACCAAACTTGATTCATCCGGTGTTGAAAGTGGTGTGTCTGCCCTTGGTGGCAAACTGTCCGGTGTGATGGGAACGGCACTGAAAGGAACAGGTGTTGCGATTGGTGCTGCCGTTGCTGGTGTTTCTGCCCTGACCAAGTCTTCCTTGGATGCATATGCCGATTTTGAACAGTTGACCGGTGGTGTTGAAACACTTTTCAAGACATCGGCAGACAAAGTCATGGAATATGCTGATGAAGCATACAAAAGTGCCGGTCTTTCGGCAAACGAATACATGGAAACCGTGACAAGTTTTTCGGCATCACTTCTTCAGGGTTTGGGCGGTGACACAGACCTTGCAGCCGATGTCGCAAACCAGGCAATCATTGATATGTCCGACAATGCAAACAAGATGGGTTCGGATATGGCATCGATTCAGAATGCATATCAGGGTTTTGCAAAGCAGAACTTCACCATGTTGGACAACCTGAAATTAGGTTACGGTGGCACGAAGGAAGAAATGCAACGTCTGTTGGACGATGCAGAAAAACTTCAGAAAGAAAAGTTCGGTGTTGATGTCGAATACGATATGAACAATTTTGCCGATGTCATTCAAGCAATTCACACGGTTCAGGAAGAAATGGACATTGCCGGAACAACATCAAAGGAAGCTGCAACCACAATCCAAGGTTCACTTGGAATGATGAAAGGTGCGTGGCAAAACCTTGTGACCGGTCTTGGTGATGAAAATGCCGACTTGGATGCGTTGATTGATAATTTCATTCAATCTGTCATCACTGTTGGTGAAAACATCATGCCTGAAGTGGAAAAGATACTGACAGGAATCGGTGAAATGGTGACAACGATGCTTCCTGAAGTCATCAACATGATTCCTGACCTTATCAATTCGGTATTACCTGGAATCATTGAAAGTGCATCGAACCTTGTCACTACATTGTGTACGGCAATCATTGACAATGCACCGACATTGATTGACAGTGCATTACAGTTGGTTTTGACCTTGACAGATGCACTTCTTCAGAATCTTCCGATGCTGATTGAATGTGGTCTTCAGGCAATCGTTCAACTTGCACTTGGTATCGCACAAGCACTTCCAACATTGATTCCAACAATCGTCGAAGTGGTGCTTTCAATCGTGGAATATCTGATTGACAACGTTGATTTACTGATTGATGCTGCAATCGCATTGATCACCGGTCTTGCCGAAGGTCTTATCAATGCACTTCCGGTTCTTATCGAAAAAGCACCGGTAATCATTGAAAAGTTGGTCATCGCATTGGTGACAAACGTTCCGAAGCTGTTGGAAGCAGCCGTGAAAGTGATTGAAACACTTGCAACCGGATTGATCACCAACGTTCCGAAGTTGCTTGCCAAGATTCCACAGATTATGACAAGTCTGAAGAACGGATTCCTGAATCTTTGTTCAGGTTTTGCGGATGTCGGCAAGAATATCATCGACGGATTGTGGAACGGTATTCAAAACGGCTGGAATTGGTTGACAGACAAGGTTTCAAACCTTGCAAAAGGTCTTCTTGATGCTGCAAAATCAGCACTTGGAATTGCATCACCTTCGAAGGAATTCCGAAAGATTGGTGAATATTGCGTTGCTGGTTTCAACGATGGTATTGATGACCTGATGGATGGAAACAAACTTGCATCGAACATCAATGCAAGTCTTGGAACGATTCAGGCAAACGTGTCCGGTGGACAGATAAACGGTGTTGGTGGTGGATATACACAGGTCATCAACGTGAACCGTGAAATCAGCACACCTGATGAACTTGCACGTGCCGTCCGTCTTGAAAGTCGATACGGATTGATGAAAGGGGTTGCGTTCGGATAATGGATAATATAGTAAAAGTACGATTCGTGCGTTCCGATGACCGTGAATGGTCGATTGACGGTTCAAATTGGGGTATCCCTTCCAACGGTCTTGAAGGATTCGGTGCGTTCGACAATCAAATATCTATTGTTGATAATGCAATCGGTGACGGTGGCATTGTCACAAGTCATCGTGTGTCACAGAAAGACCGTACAATCACGGCAATATCGAAGAATGTCAACCTGATGGAAATCCTTCGTGATGAAGTCACAGCATTCTTCAATCCGAAGATGACATACAAGGTGTACTTGACATACATGGGAAGAACCAGGTGGTCAGAAGGAAGAATCGAAAAATTCAACCTTTCGACCGGCAACATTCACAGACGAATGAAACTGACAATCACCGTTCTGTTTGCGGATCCATACTTGAAGTCATTCGAAGACTTCGGAAAAGATATCGCATCGGTTTCCGGTGGTGCTGGATTCCCTTATTTATGCAGACAGAATGTCGGACAACCGACAGGAATCTTCAATTTCTCACAGATTGTCAACCTTTCAAACGACGGTGATGTGGAAGCATATTGCAAAGTCGTTATGACGGCAAACGGTGAAGTTGAAAATCCGAAGATTATCATCAACAACCATTATGTCCGTGTCATTGACACGATGGTTGAAGATGATGTCATCATAATGGATTTTGCAGCGAATCCACCGACAGTGAAGAAGAACGGTGTCAATTGCATCGGAAAATGCGACAGAACGTCTGAATTCGATGAAATGGGATTGGTCATCGGTGATTCCACATTGTCATACACGGCAGACAACGGTTCAAACAATCTGTCCGTGTCAATCTATTACAACAAATTGTATGCTGCAATGTAAAGGACGGTGATGTCTTATGGGTTCATTTAACGTAATTGCACTTGATGAAGACTTCGAAATCCTTGCATTGCTTCGATACACAAATATTCAGTGGTCAAGGAAGTATTTCGAATGTGGAACGTTTTCGGTTCAGATACCACTTGAACAGTACGATTCACGAATCAAATACATATACACGAAAGACCGTCCGGAAATGGGAAAGGTCACACAGATAAATTATGTAAACAACCAACAGTATAAATACGTTGCGTTGTCCGGATACTTCCTTGAAAACGAACTGAACAGGATGGTCGTATATCCAAAACAGAACAACGGCAACATCACTTCGGATCCTGGATGGGTTGAAGGAATCGACAAGGCTGAAGACCTTGCATTCACCTTCTTCAACGCATTCAAGTCCATCACATTTACACAGAACGGTTCATCCGTGACGTTTGATTGTGGTGTGGATGCCGGAACAAGTCAAGGACGTGGAAACACGTCAGACCATCTTCGTGAAGGTGAATATCTTGGTGATCAGATATACAAGATTTTGAAGAATTCAGGTCTTTCATACCGTGTTGATTACGATTTCGACACGTCAAAGAAGACCTTCGAAGTTTGGGAAGGAAAAAACCGTACTGAAGAACAGACCGTGAACAATCCGGTCACATTTTCAACCAGGTACGGCAACATCCGTGAACCTGACGTGTTGATTGACAATACGGCATGGAAGACCGGTTGTATTGGTTGCAATTCGGTATCAAACAACGGTTCAACAACCAATTACAACCACGCAATCATCAATCCCACGGATGAAGCAAACATGAATTCCTTCTTGTTCCTGAAATCGGCTGTCAGATTGGAAGATTATTCGTCAACATCGGCATTTTATGATGCGATGGATGCTGAAAGCCTGAAAGAACTTGAAGGGTTTGTGAAAACAATCAACGTCACCTTCGATTCAATGGAAGGTTCGTATGAATACATGACAGATTTCGACCTTGGTGATGTCTGCAACTTGGAAATCACCGAAATCGACATTTCTGCCGAAGCACGTTTGATTGGTTGTTATGAAGTAGTAAAGGACGGTGTTTGGACGATGACGATGGAATTCGGAACACCGATTCTGAAAAGGTAAAAGAAAGGAAGGTTGAATGAAATGATTGGATATCCCTTGGATTCACACGTCACGTTCAATGATGGAATTCCACAGTACGACCGTGCAATCACATCCGCACCACTTCGAAAGCTGATAAAATCACTGTTCACGGACGGTGTTTTGCTTGCAGACCAAACGAAGTTGCGTGTTCAATGGGTTGGTGATACACGTGTTTCCGGAACGGTTGAAGGTGACACCGAAACGTACAATTGTGTCGTTTCTGCCGGATTCGGCATCACAGACGGTTGTCTGAAATTACTTGAAAATTGGTACGGCTTGCACGTTGACACGGCTGCTGCCGTCAATCCACGTATCGACACCGTTGTTCTTCGTCTTGATGACAACGATGCGGTTCGTGTGTGCGACTTTTTCATACACAAAGGAACACCGGCATCAACACCGGTTCGTCCTGACCTGACACGTGCCGGTGGTATTTACGAAATCGGTTTGGCTGACATTTATGTTCCAGCCGTTCCAAGTGCTGACAATCCACCGGTTGTCACTGATACAAGACTTGACACAACACGTTGTGGAATCATCACTTCCATATCTGAAGTTGATACAACGGCAATATGGGAAGATTTCAACACACTGTTCAATCAGGTCAAAGAAAGGTCAGATGAAACATATCAGGCATGGGTTGAAGAATATCAGAACTACTATCAGACATTACGTGCAACACAAGTTGAAGAATTCGAACAGCTTGCCGACGAACTTCACGACATCATTGATGCGGAAGCAGCCGGACACCTTCAGTTGGAAATTGACGAATGCCTGGAAGACATTGAAAGAAATTACTTCGGAATCCATGCATCCACAACCGTTTTTGTTGATGATAACCACATCACCGAAACAATCGGATCCGGATATAAACGGTACACTGTATTTTCGGCAGATGGAAACACCATCACCGAAACCATTTACACGGTTGATGAACATCAGACCGAAACGTTGAAGTACACCAAGGTGACTACATTCAGTTCAGACGGTTCGACCATCACTGAAACTGTTTACGATGCCGTTAGTGAAGTGATAACAGATTAAAGAAAGGTGGTTCAAAATGAACGAAAGTGCGGTTTACAAGAAGTTAAAAGACGAACTGAACAAAGTTCCGAAAATCAAAGTGATCATCACCACGGAAGATTTTGCCGGTGATGACGTGACATTGTCACTGAACGGTGCGGTGTATGTAAAACAGGGAACGTTCGATTCCAACGGAAAAGTTGAATTTTACGTTGAACACATCGGAACATACACCATCACTTGTGGTGAAAAGACCAAGTCGGTCGATGTTGCCGAAGTTGGTGGAATCTATCAGGCAGAAATCAACGATTCCGTCATTTACGGATTCCACATCGACGGAACAGAATCTTCACCTTCCGGAAACATCACATACCTGGAAGCAGCCGTTGGAATGACACCGGCAAGCATGAATTTTTCAACCGGTGTGTTCAATTATGGTGATTGGGCAGATGCGTTCTTCATGCCACGTCCTTGTATGCTGAAGAACGACGGAACTGTTGACTATTATCTGAATCCTAACGACTACACCAAGAAAGCTGATGGAACGGCATCTGATGTTGCCAATACTTCATATGCTGGTAATGCAATGATGGAATGGGGCAAGGATGGTTGTCAGATATGGTACAAGATTGTTCCGGACAGAAGCAACGGTGCAGACGTGTACATTTCCGATGCACAACAGGATGAAAACTATCACGCATATTCATTCATCGGTGTTGATGGAAACCTGAAGGAACACTTCTATACACCTATTTACAACGGATGTGTGGTTTCTTCCAAGTTGCGTTCGATTTCCGGTCAATCCATCATGAACAACGTTGCCGGTGGAACTGAAATCACATATGCAACAGCAAACGGAACAGGATACTACATCGAAACGTTTGCAGACAGAATCCTGATAAATCTGTTGTTGATGCTTATTGGTAAGAGTACCAACACACAGGCAACATTCGGCAACGGTCATTATACCGGTGGTAGTGCTGCCGGAAACCTTTTGAAGTCCGGTACAATGAACGACAAAGGTCTGTTCTACGGCACAAACGGAACAGGTGTTGGTGTGAAGGTCTTCGGTATGGAAAACTATTGGGGTAATCAGTGGCGAAGAACGGCTGGTCTTCTCAATATGTCAGGCACACAGAAATACAAGCTGACAGCACCATACAACGACAGTGGTTCAGGATACAACACCGTATCAGGTGGAACACCGGACGGAACTTCAGGTGGATACATCAACAAGATGATTTACGGTTCAGACGGTGCGATGAATCCGAAGACGGCATCCGGATCCGATTCGACATTCTATGCAGACGGAATGTGGTTCAACAATTCACAGACCGATTATGCGTTGTTTGGCGGTGCTTGCAACTACGGGCTGAAGTGCGGTGCGTTTGCGTGTAATCTGGACAGCGCTCTTTCGCTTGCTTCTTGGAACATTGGCGCTGCCCTTTCTTATCATGGATAAGGTCGAAAAGGCATAAAATAAGTAATTCGGACGGCAATCATCACGGTTGCCGTCCTTTTTATAGGGTTTTGTATTGCGACAATTGACGGTAATTGCAACAACAGGCTGAAATGCGGTACGTTTACGTGTAATCTGAACAACACTCTTTCGAATGCTAATTGGAACAATGGCGCTGCCCTACTTATCGTATAGACGGAACAGAAAACAAAATGCAATACATCATCCTTACCACTTGGTAAAAATTAAGTCGCAAAAAGTCGGTTCAGTAGTTCATCGAACGACCGACAGACGATAAGAAAAACTTAACGAATACAAAGAAGGTTAAAACATGAAATCATTCAATCATCTGTATGAACAGTTGATATCGGAAGACAACATCCGTCTTGCAATTCAATTGTCTTCCAGGGGTAAAAGAAGCCGAAAGGACGTACAAGAATATTTTGAAAATCCTGACAAACACATCGTTCCAATTCAAAACATGGTCGCACACTATAAAAATGCGAATCATGTGCCTGTTGAAATCTACGACGGTATTTCACGGAAGAAACGCACGATCATCGTTCCAAAATACCGTGAACAAATTGTTCATCATATGTTGGTCAATGTCCTGAAACCATTGATGCAACGGTCGATGTATTACCATTCATACGGTTCGTTACCTGGTAAGGGTGGACACCGTGGAAAGAAGTACATTGAACGTTGGATACGCACCGACAAGGAAAACACACGTTATTGTCTGAAGATGGACATCCGGAAGTATTTTGATTCCGTATCACACGACGTTGTGAAGGATCAGATGCGACGGATGATACACGACGAAGAATTCCTTCGTGTCCTGTTCGAAGTCATTGACGTGAACGACAAAGGTCTTCCACTTGGTTTTTATACGTCACAGTGGCTTGCAAATTGGCATCTGACGTGTCTTGACTACTACATCAAACAAGACCTTGGTGCAAAGTATTATATGCGTTATATGGACGATATGGTGATATTCGGTTCAGATAAAGCGGAATTGCATCGAATGAAGAACGAAATCCAACAGTACCTTGTCACACGTCTTGGATTGACGTTGAAAGACAATTGGCAAGTGTTTTGTGTGGATTGTCGTGCATTAGATTACATGGGATTCCGTTTTTATAGAAACAAGACAGCACTTCGAAAGTCGATTCTGATGAAAGCCTTCAGGAAGGCACGGAAGGTCGGAAGAAAAGACAAGATGACCTTGCACGAAATACGGCAGATGATGTCATATTTCGGATGGTTGAACGTCACGGACACGTACAATGCGTACGTTCAATGCATCAAGCCTTTCTTCAACTTTCAGTACGGCAGACGAAGAATATCAAACCATGAAAGGGGTGCAAACTATGGTAAGAGTAGAATTCAAGTGGGTTGAAGGCTTTCAGGAAGAAAGACCGTTGGCAATTGACCTGACATCGTCCAAGTACGGTGTGTACCTTCGTCAGAACTTCAAAATCGTGAACAATGAAGACCGTTCCGGTCAACATTGGAAGTATCAGGAAGCCTTTCTGACATTGGAAGAATACCAGGAATACGTCAATGAAAAGGAAGGTGTCGTTCTGACAACCATCATGAAGACCTTGACAGATATTCAGCTTCAGATTGATGACCTGACACCGAAAACCGAAGATGAAGACTTGGTATGATCAGAAAGGAAGGTGAAAACGTATGAATCATAGTCCGTTATTTTACAAACTGTTGGAACAGTGGGAATTGAACTATATTACCATTGAAACACTTCGTGGTCGTGTTGAACTTGGTAAAAGAAAACCTTCGAAGGGAATCACCGAAGAAGAATTCTTCGAAATCACCGGTGAAGAATACTGATGTCCGAAGGTGTAATCGTTGCGTTGATTGGATGTGCTGCAACCTTGGTTGGATCCGTGTTGACATTCATATTCGAAATCAAAAAACTTCGTGTTGAACAGGTAAAGTACCAGGAAGAAGTTCGTGAAAGTCATCAGAAACAGTTCGATGACCTGAAGGACACCGTGAATGACAAGGTTGGTGGTTTGGAAGATTCCATCAAGGAAATGAAGTTCGAATACGAAAAACAGACAGCGTTGACCACGGAAAAGCTGTCACAATTGGAAAAGAAACAAGACAAGCACAACAATCTGATTGAAAGGATGTATGCAGCCGAAAAGGACATTGAAGTCCTGAAGAACCGTGAAAAGGTGTCGGAACATCGTCTTGAAGACCTTGAAGATAAAGATTGAAGGTGAATATCTTATGGAAAACAAAAACCAAAAACCGAAACGGTTTTCGGTGACTTGGACAAAGAACATCACAAGGATCCTTTTGATAATAGGTGTCATCGGTGGGATGACACCTTTTATCTTGTCATTACTTGACAAGGATCCATGTTCTGAAATGGGTATCGCATGGGTGACAGAAATTGTTGCCGTTGCACTTGGATACTTCGTTCGTGGGTTCAAGGACACCAAGGAATCCGAAAAGGTTCGTTTATTAGAAAGCGGAATTGAATATTCTGAAGAATTGAAGGGGTGACAAATATGGAATGGTTGATTGATAATTGGTTCATTTTGGTCGGTATATTGGCAATCGTGGTGTTCGTTGTGGTGTATTGCTGGAAGTTCACCGGAATGCCCACAGACGAACAGATTCGATGTGTCAAGGAATGGTTGAAGTATGCCGTTGCAATGGCTGAAAAGGAACTTCAATCAGGAACAGGACAATTGAAACTTCGTCTTGTTTACCAGCAATTCATTGAAACATTTCCGGCAATCGCAAAAGTCGTGTCGTTTGAAGTATTTTCCGAATGGGTTGACGATGCACTTGTGTGGTTGAATGACCAGCTTTCACAGAATAAGAACGTGAAGAATCTGATTGAAAGTGGAAATGAAGGTGAATCATGATGCTGATGTTGTTTCTTGGTGTTTTGGGCGGTTTCATCCTTGGAATCGTCATGGCAATACTTGGTGTTGCCGAATTGGAACGTTACATGAAAGAAATGAAAGATGAAGAAAGGGGTGTCGGAAATGGCAAGTGCAGCACAGGTGAAGAAGTTCATTGAAACCATTGCACCGATGATCGTTAAATGTGCAAAAGAACGTGGATACAAGATTGCATCCACCGTCATCGCACAGGCTTGTTGTGAAAGTGCATTCGGAACGTGTGCATTATCACCATATCACAATTACTTCGGTATGAAGTGTGGTTCAGCTTGGAAGGGTGCTTCGGTCAACATGAAGACCAAGGAAGAATACACACCAGGCACGTTGACATCCATCAAAGACAACTTCCGTGCATATTCTTCAATGGAAGAAGGTGTGAAGGGATATTTCGACTTCATATCGGCAAAAAGATATGCCAATTTGAAGACGGCAACCACATACAGACAGTATGCGGAATTCCTGAAGGCTGATGGATACGCAACTTCATCCACATACGTGAACACTTTATGCACAATTGTGGAAAAGTACAATCTGACACAGTACGATGATTTTTCCGTGAATGTGACACCGGTCACACCGGTTCAGACACAGAAAGCACTGTTTGTCGTTGGCAAGAACTACAAACTGAAGTATAATATGTGGGTTCGTTCATCTGCAAACGGTCAGAAACAGCCGTGGTCGAAGCTGACAAAGAACGGTCAGAAAGTATCCATCAGACAATCTGACGGAACAGCCGTGATGAAGAAAGGCACAATCATCACTTGTCAGGATGTCATGACCGTTGCGAACGGTGGTGTTTGGGTGAAGTTTCCTTCCGGTTGGGTTTGTGGCTTGGATCCGGACGGCACACAATACCTTGGTTGATGCTGACGAACTTTACACAAAAGTGGCACAAAAGTGGTCGCAAGCCTTGATTTTGCGTACTTGTATGTTATCCAAGAGATAATTTTATACGATTTTATAAAATCCCACGAATGCGGAAAAATACCGTGTTCGTGGGATTTTTCTTTTATCTGAAATTCTGCTGCAATCTGACAAAATCTGTTCAATGTGACACAAAAGTTACACAAAAGAATCACAAATAAAAGGTGTCTTATGTAAGACATTCAAAGTCTTATGTAAGACACCAAAATCATTGTAAATATGCGATTATTCCCTTTCTTGCTTCCAGCTTCGTTCGTGCCTTCAGGATGTGTCCATCGTCAAAGGTGATAACGTATCCGTCGTGCATATTTCCAACGATTGACCGGATGTGTTCTTTGTTCTTGTCTGCAATCTGCATCGAATCGAACATTCCAAGTTGGTCTTGTCGCATCAGGTCAACAATGTATGCAGACAGTGACATTCCTTTTTCAGATGCACGTGCCTTGAAGATTTCCTTCATTCCCTTCGGAAGTGCGATGTTGATGCGTTCATAATGATCACGATTGAACTGATTCTTGTATTCTGTACGTTCCATTGTCAATCCTTTCGTTTGGGTTTTAGTTGGGGCGGTTTGGGTTACAGTTGGGATGATTATATCCGGTTGATTGCATCCAACAGTATCGACATATCAATGTGCGTGTACACGTTTTCGGTGACACCTTTTCCGGCATGACCAACAATCTTCCGGATGATGCGGTCATCGACACCGGCTTCCGTCATCCGTGAAATGAACGTGTGCCTTGTATCGTGCGGAAGGTGGTCGTGCTTCATTCCGATGTGGTCAAGTACCTGGACGAAATATGCATCACGGAAGTTGTGGTCTTCCAAGTGCTGACCATCAGTTGTGGTGAAAATGTATTCAGATTGCACATTTCTGTTCAAAAACTGTTCGAAATATGTCAGTATTCTGTCATGTATTGGTACATTTCGGATTCCGGCTGGTGTTTTGGATTTCGTTATACTGAAGAATCGTTCTTCCAAGTGAACATCTTCTTTCTTCAGGTCACGAAGTTCACCTTGACGGACACCGGAATACAACATGATCAGAATGATTTTGACATAGTCGTTTGCATCAGACCACGTCCATAATGTGTCGATTTCGTCACTTGTGAACGGATTTCGGTCGATTTTATTCGGATTTTTGTCTTTATACTGACGAATATCGACGTATTGTGCCTGATTATTGTCAGTGATTTGATTTTTTCCGCACCATTTATACAACATATGAAACAGTAAAAGCACCTTTCGAAGTGTGGGATAATTCTTTCCGGATGTATCAATGACGTTCTGAAGTTCCTGATATCTGATATTCACGAACGGTCTGTCAGTTATGGATCCACACACCTTGAATGCTGCATTGTATGATTGGGTGTTGGATTTCGACATTGACGGATATGCTTCGTCAGACCATCGTTCGAAGACTTCACCAAACGTGATGGTTGCAGAATCAATGTCATATGGATGCTTGTGATATTCTGTCAGATGCATCAAGGCATCTTCGTATGTTGGGAAATATCCGACAACTTCATAATTCCGGATGACACGTTCGTTTTCCACGTCCAAGGTCTTTCCAACACAGACACGGACACGATACGGATTCCGTCGTTTACCTGGAAGACGTGATATGTTTCCAAAGTTGTTCGGCAGACGTTTGAATTTTGACATAGAACATCAATCCTTTCAA
>Ga0326514_10000295_pt1 | contig 33792 bp, 53 predicted proteins | sample 3_2548_0518_D_FD_203653 | JGI IMG/M metagenome (GOLD analysis project Ga0326514, IMG submission 203653) | Bovine rumen microbial communities from UC Davis, California, United States - 3_2548_0518 | ecosystem: Host-associated > Mammals > Digestive system > Stomach > Rumen | place: USA... | reverse complement strand
GTCTGCGCCGGCGACGCCCCCATTTTTCAAAACGGGGGGGCTTTGACTTGCCGCAAATCCCCGTTTTCATCAAAAAATAATCCATCTTTGACAGGTTTGTGATCCATGCTGCCGTGCTCCAGATTGTGGCAGTCCTGGCATAAATACTCCAGATTGTCAAAGTTTAAAGTCACATCCGGATCCTCAATGTTTGCCGGCGTCAGATAGCATTTGTGATGCACAATCCAGCCCGGCCTGTGGCAACGCTCGCACAATCCATGCACATGTTCAATGTATGCATCCCTGCAGTGCTGCCATTCCTTAGAGTTATAAAACGCCTTAGCAAAGTCTCTGGCCATGCTTGTATCTCCTAACAAAAAAGCACCAGCCATTCAGCTGATGCTTTTTTAAGAGGAAAGTATGAGAATCACATCTGGCATAACCTGCCACTTACACTATAACACATATCAATGTTACATTGTGTATCATCTTTGTTTCATCTTGTATCATCTTTTGTGGATAACTTTATTTTCTTTAAAAGGTTTTTTAACGCTTTGCGTTGTATTCGATAGATCTGAACGCGGCTGTATCCCAGCTTAGTTTCTATTTCTTTTCGGCTGCATCCATTAACATATATTAGCTGCAGCACTTCTCTTTCGCAGCGATCATCCAGTTTATCAATCAACGCCTCCGCTCTTAAATATTTACCCTGCAGCTTTGCCGTATCGTCTTTAATGTGATCGGACAGTTTCTCTATCTCGGTGAGTATCACAGCCTGATCGGACGTCTTGCGGTCCCACCCCGGCGCGTCCTTATATGTAACTGTTACTTTGTTCATGCAACTGCGCAACCGTTGTATCTCATCAAGATTATTATTAATTTTGTTTTTCAGTTCCAGGTATTGCGATAAATGCGTAACCAGTTCAAATCTATCCATGTTATCACCAGAGCAACAAATAAATAATATATCCAACAAACAACCAAAACGCTGCCAGGAACGCCATAAGCAGCCATAGAATTGTCGAGTTTCTCAACCTCATTTGCAAATTACCTCGATACCGTTTTCCATCGCTGCCGCATACTCTGCCCGGCACCCCATGCTTCCCTGCCACCCCCTACATAAATATATAGCATCACAGCGTAACAGCAATTCAATGCACTGCTTTAGTACATCGTCGTATGATATATCAAGAAACTCGGCCCACCAGAACGTATCTATCGGATTGACAATGCACCAGTCCGGATGTTCCTTCCGCAGTTTCCTGCAGACCTCTCTTGCGTTCTGTCTGTTGTTCCATTCGTTTCCGGTAAAAGGATGTGATACATATACCGCTTTCATTGTTTTGGTTGCCATTTTTTCTTTGCCTCCTGCCTTTTAAGAAATCGCTTCCACGCTTTCTTTAAGTCCTTTGCGTTTTTCTCTCTGATTTCTTCTTCCGTCATGGTATTATCACCTCATTTTTTTTGCAGTTTCAGTCGTGTTCTAATTCCTTCCCCCTATTTATTGCCCTATCCAAAACAGTGCTGAATTTTTGTTGGTCAGACAGTGCGGCAACCAAACCGCAACCATACTCTTGTTTTTCTCCATTTCCGCCAGTATTAAACACGCATTTCTCACATTTTTCCGTTTCGCAGTATTTACTTAAAAAGATAAATGCACTTATTGCTTGTACGCTCCTTTTTACATCATTCATGGTATTATCACCTCACTCACCTTTACGTTCCTCACACAACATACACGCTTTCGCTTCCATTTTTTTACGTTGTTCGTTTTCCATTATCTCTGACATCAAATCAAAGACCTGCCGTTCAATGTAGTTAATACGTTTCACAAGACTTAACCAATCAGCAACACCTTGGTCTGTGTTCAAATCACATACGTTTGTTGTATTGTTTTTAGCTAAATCCAATTTGCCTAAAACTTCGTCAAGACATTTTATTAATTTAATCATGGTATCTCCACCTAATACCTTTCACACCATTTCTTTGCAGAACAGATTTCACAGTCTTCCGTTTCAAACTCATATGAGCAAGTAAAATTTCCATATCTTACCATAGCAAGCCTGTCTTTATCGTTGTACCAGTCCATTTCATCTTTGCCGCGATAAAACCGGTCAAGAGCGGGGACTCTCGTCGCACTAATGTCAATGTATTCTACGCCATCTAAACAATCTGTGCTCATGGCAATACGTTTTGCTTTATTTCGAGTTTCCGCAAATACAACAGTAGCAAAATCGTACACTACGTTTCGTTCCTCAACCCTATATGCTTTCATTTCGCTGCCTCTTCCTCCGCATCGCCCAGATGATAATTAACATCCGTGCCCTGGACCAGTCCGCGCTCCACTTCGCTGACTTCATAGCCCAGATATTCCAGCCATTTATACATCGCAATTATCTCGGCGTCCTGCTCGTATTTTGGCCACTGTCCGCGCCACACATTAGCGCTGCACATTTTTTCTTCGCTGTCTCCAAAAAGCCCATATACGATTTTTGCCAGATTTTCCGTAACATCTTTTTTCCCGATGTTTTCAATGGCAGCAACCGCAATTTCTTCATTGTCCCATTCTTCCAGATTTTCGTCGCTAATTCCGAAAAGCGTTTTGATTGTTCTATCGTCGTAGCACCCACACAGTGAATCAATAATCGACCACATGAAAGCGCCTTCAAAAATAATTTGGATGTTGCTCTTTGTGACTTTTAGCTTGTTAATAAAATCGCTGCGAAGCTTGTACGTAATCCTGCTTTGCTCAATCAGGTATTCCCAGGCAGCATTCATTTGTTTTTCTCGTTTTATCTCTGCCGCTGATCTTTTTGGTTTTTTGTCGTCCTCCGCCGATGTCCCTGCCTTCTTGTGATACAGGCTCAGGTTCCCGGTATCCGAAATAACGTAATACAGCCGTTCATTGCCTACACCTTTAAGCAAGTTCTTTTCCTTGGCCTTAAAATCGCGCAGCGGACAGCCTTGCCATCCAGCTCCGTCAACTCTTACATAATCGCGCCAGACATATTGTTCTCCCTGAACATTTATAGCTTTGTGCTCTGCCAGCCACTTCTCTACCTCCGGGAGCGCCTTCGCGTTTTCCTGTTTGTCTTCGGCGTTTTCGAGCATATATCTAAATCCGTTGGTACCTATGTGATCCAGCAGCCGGTTCCGTTCGTTAATATCGTCGATTCTGCTCAGCATATCAAAATCTTCCAGTGTCAGCTGCCGGCCGCGGCTCTTCATGGCCTTGTCCAGAGCTTCCTGATCCAGCCTGGCAATTTCCGTACGCCGTCGCACCGTGCGCTCCGAAAAACCGGTTTTTTGCGCAATTTCTTTTACGGAATCACCAAAATCCAGCAGCAGCTGGAATCCCCGGACCTGTTCCATGATTGTAAGATCTGCGCGCTGCATATTTTCCAGCAGCATTGTTTCGACCTGCTTACGCGGCAGCATATCCGCAATCGCGCACGGTACTTCTTCAAGCCCTGCCAGTTTCGCTGCCGATAGCCTCCGGTGCCCGATTATTACGGTATATCCTCCTGTCGCACGGTAGCCATTATCGATTAAATGCATTTTAATTTTTTGCAGCTGTAGATCCTCCTCCGCCTGCATGCCCGCTTCCGCCAGCTTCGCGTCTTCCGACGTTTTGATTGGCTCCGCGCGCAGCGCAACGGTAAGATTTTGATATATCCCGTTTTGCCGGATGCTTTCCGTCAGCTCCGTTAAGTCTCCTAAATCTTTCCGCGGATTATCCGGATGCGGATAAATTTGCGCAGCCGGTATCATAACGATGTTATCCATTTCTGTCCTCGCTTTCCTCTCTCACGTCTTCCTGCAACCATTCAAGCCATTGCTCTTCTTCATATCTCGGCAAAACTGCATTTCGGTAATCATCATCAGGCAGGCATCCATTAGTCGCGGCAAACAATAACGCCAGCTCTTTATTGGACATCATGCGGATTATATCCGCCCGCGTTCCGTGACTCCATGTAAACGGGATTTTTGTGCCCCGTTCCCTCAGCCTGATCTCTGTCATGGTGCGCTGGCCTATATCAAATAAGCTGCCAATCCGATCCAAATACGAAGGCCGGCAAATCGCGGCCCTGCTGCACATAATAATTTTATGCCATGTGTTCGGGTATTCTTTATCTTGCCGATATGCGCCTTTTAAAATAACAAACATTTTTCTTTCGTCTTTTCCCGGATCATTCTCGTTTATAACCGTGTAAAATTGGCCGCCGACCGGTAAAATATCACCGATTTTTAATTCTATTTCCCTTTCGCTTTCCGGAAAAATTTTTTTATAATCGATCTTTGCTTTATATCCGTTTTCGCTCATACTTTTCCCCTTTATTCCAACACGCCCCGCGGCCTGTGATAGAGCCAATTTACCCCTAAATAAATTCGCTGCGCCATGCGAGGCGCGTTGTTTACGCCTTTTTCCGCCTGGCCTCCAGGCTGATTATGTTCTGCCCAGGCATCAGCCCAATCATCTCGGCACCGGTAATTTTCTTCAGCACGTAATCGTCGACCGCCCGATCGTTTTTGTTTTGGCAGGCCTCCTCATAAAAACGCCGGCATTGTGCGCTGGCCGTCTGCAGCTCGCTCCGGTTTAAATTGCATAAGTCGGTGTAACCATACGATTTAACTGCCGCCGCTATTTCCGGCGTGGACCAGGACGGCTTTTCGTATAGCCCGCATTGGCGTACCTGCCGCTGGATTTCTTCCCACGCTTCGGCCCATGTGCGTTCCCGTTTTGCGTCGTCCGCACTGCCGACAAGGCTTCGGCACGCCGTCACAATTTCCGCTACGGCCGGCAGAAATACTTTCGTTAACATCAGCTTATGGCAAGCACGCATCAGCAGCTCTTCTGGTACGTCCGCCAAAGCCATGCTGTACGCTGCCAATCTCTTCTCGTCCCCGGCCTGCCCGTACGCCGCAAACATTGTTGCCAGTATCTGTGTCCTTTTATTCGCTGTTAAAGTCAATGATCTCACCACTTTCCAAAATTTTATTCGCTGCCTCTGCTCCGGCCACCGGATCATTCACGTCCGGCCCGTCCCTGTTTTTCAGCACCTCTTCCAGATACGGGAACGGAGCACGCGGCCGCTTTTTCTTCACAACGTCCAGTGCTTTCCGGAATGCTGCCAGTCCGTACTCGTCCACCATGGCCCGAATCCGTTCCGCCTCGTCAATATTTTTAATCGGCCGGACAGAATTGTTGAACATGCTCACTGCTTCATTTGCCTCAGCGCTGAATCCGTTATCTTGTACACTACTATCAGAGTAAGAGAGATCTCCTCTATTCTTAATCTTATTCTTATTCTTTTCTATTCTAAGAGCGTTACGCGACGTTACTGTTACGTTATCGTTACCGTTATCCGTAACGTTACGCGTAACGTTACTATCGTTATGTAAAGAATCGCTTGCCGTGGTTCCCTGCCCGGCGTTTAACTGCTTTTGCTTGTCGCGGTACCGCTGCTGCCGCAGCCGGTTTTTCTCTGCCGCGGTTTCTATGGCAGCCGCCCCGCCCTGGTGCTCTGCCCATCCGGTAATCTGGATAGTATAATCGTCCAGTATGGTTATCATGCCAAACTTCTGGAACGTCTGCAGGGCCAGGCGTACCGTGTTAATCGGACGACGCAGCTCGCCGGCCAGCATTTCTTCCGTAAACGGTATATCCTTCGTTACGTAAATCAGGCCGTTGTTGTTGATGGTCCCTGCCAAAGACAGCAATTTTATCCAGATAATTAATATGGTGTCGCCTTCCGGGAGCAGCTCTATCTGTTTAATTTTGCGGTTATCAAAGATGCCGGTAGCCAGTTTAATCCACTTGAGTTCCATGTCGTCCTCCCAGGTTTGCAATCGTCAGAGCATATCGTTTCCCGATCGCCGGTGTTAACGGTATCGACTGTAAATGATATTTGTCCATGAAAGTTTCCCTGCCAATTTTGTGACATTCCGTATGGTGGATCCTGCACAACGGCAACACGCCCATGCCTATCTGGTAAACAGTATCCCGGTCCCTGCCGGCACCAATCGCGTCCACATGATGCAGGTCCGCGGGTTTCCCGCACACCGCGCACACGCGATGCATGAGACACTCGTACACGTAGCGCTCTATATCGCCGCAGCACTCCGTCAGCCATGTCCGTGTCGGTATATTGTTGGCCACTATGAACCTGATCAGAAAATCAATAAACTCTCTGGCCGTTGTCATGTCGCAGTCGGCCAAAGAAAAAATTCGCCGGTCTATTGCCTTCATTTCTTCCACCATGAATTTTAATTTCATTAGATCTTTCACGGTGTCCGCTTCCATTTCGCCCATCCAGTCAGCAATATCACGCATTAATGCATATGCGTGTTTACGCTGTTCCGGTGTGATAAGCCGGCCGTCCGGGATGCCTATCTCCACCACATTCCCGCATATGGACATGTTTCTCCATTCCGGCATCTTGGCCACAATAATCATCGTGCCGTCCGGTCTGATTTCAAATATCCGTCCGTTTATTATTTCCATGCGCTGCCGCCTCCTTGTCTACCGCCTTTTGCCATTCCTGCCGGTAGATGATCATGTTTTCCTTCAGATCGCGCAGAAGGCCCGGAGCCAGACTCTCGACTTTCTCCGTACCGTATTTAAACTGTACGATTTTCAAAATAACGCTGCTCATGCCAAACTTTTTAACGGCCTCCCGGAGTTCTTCCAGTGCTTTCTCTTTTTCTCCGGTGCTTTGCGCCTCTGGATCCTGAGCTGCATATTTCGACACCAGAGTAACTGCCGGCGGCGTGTTGTTAATTGGTTTCGGTAGTGGTTCCATATTCAGGCCGATTCCGAAAAAGTGAGCGGCTGCAGCCAGCGCTTTTTCTTGTGCAACGTCCCAGGCGTCCAAATGCTTTAAGTATGACTGTCCAGCGCGCTCCACTAACATAGAACAGCCGTAACCGATACCAACATAACCATTCGCGGTATCCGCTATCACCTTTGCAATTACGGCCTTCACGCTGCACAGCTTTTCCCCGCCGCCCGCGTCAATTACTTCCTCACGGCTGTATTCTACTTTCCAATACGCGCCGCGCATACCAATAACAACATCCAGCGCGTCCAGCAGCCAGGATAGTTTTGCCCTGGGCTGGCCATCGCTGCCAAGTTCCTGCGCGCCAACCGGTACCACAGAAAAATCTTGTTTTTTATCGGATTTGGTTTCGGTTGCCGGCGGCTGTTTTGCCACCTGCGTTTTTGTTATTCTGCTCATAACGACAGCACCCATACGGCCCACAAAAACAATTTATATACAAAATAAAGCATCCACGCCGTTACCATTCCGGCAAAAAACATGCTTTCTGAAAAAACAATTACGCTGCCTATACCAATCTCATACGCGTTTTTTATGGTTCTCATAATTTCCTCCTATGCGCTAAGCGCTCTTTCCTTTTTCTTTTTCTTCCTGCTCAATGGCCATAATAAATTCCACAAGGGCCTCAGCAAACAGATCCGATACGCCATCCGGAAGGCTGCCGGATGTGATCACTTTTTTCTCCTGCCGTCCTGCCTCTTTATCCGTTCGCCTCATGTTTACCTCCGTTTCTTTTTCCGGAACGCATCCGCCTCCGGACACGTTGCAAAATGAGCCTCAAAAGCAATTACGCTGTCTATACCGTCGTAACTCACCGCGCCTTCCGGAAGGGCCTGCACGGTAGAGCCATCTACCAGCACAAATGTATGTCCGCCAATCTGCACCGGCGTGGCCATGATTGCCCTACGGTTTACCGGCAGCCATTTTCCTTTTAACGTTTTGATCCAGTAAATCGGAGTACCGCAGCTTTTGCAGCGGCCGGATCTCAGTTCCGTGTCGATATCAAACCTCATTTTTACACCTCGGTATTATCTGTATCCACCGTCCATATTTAAAGCGATTGCCATCAGTATCAGCGCGCACACTATCCATGTCAGGCTTTGCATCCCTGCCAATTCGCGAAGCTTTGCGCCCGCCGCTGCTCCGACGCACATAATTGAGAATAATACCGCGAACATTCTGGCCATATTATTCCGCCTCCATGTCTTTTTTTAGCAGCTCTGTAAGTACCCTTTTGCCAATCCTGCTGTAAGATGTTTCTGGTGTGGCTATCACTTCCGGCGCTTCCGCAAGCGCCTGCAAACAGGCATCTTTTAAGCGCTGCCTGTATTTCGCCACCGCTTCCTGACGCGCAGCTGCCAGCTGTTTGTAATAAACAGAATCCGGCAAAATAGTCATTGGTATTTCTGCCGGCGGCGTTTTCTGCTCTTCCGGCGGGTCCTTCGGCCAGCGTTCTTTTTGCTGCTCCTTTTTTGCTGTTCCTTTTTTTACCGGTTCGTTTTTCGGAGCTTCCAGCGCGCCCGCTTTTCCGGTCGCTTCTATTATGCCGCTCAGGTTGACGCTGCCGATTTCCGCGTCCGGTTCGCCCGGCTCCATTTTTGGCAGCTCCGGAGCGCTCCCCGAAATCGCCGCATTGATATCGCCTACAGAACACTGCAGCGCCAAAGCAAATTTCTGTTTTGTCGCTTCTTTAAAATTGGTGGAGCCGGCCTTTGCCCGCTGCATCGTCGCGTACGGTATGTCGTAATCCATTTCCAGATCGTACCGTGTCAACCCCAGCTCATGCATGCGCTTTTCAATGAAATCCCATAACGGTTTTTTTGCCATTTTACTTTCCTCCCGGCACGCTGCCGTCTGCCTCTACTATTACAACGCCTTCGCCGATCATTCCCAGGATAATTTCCTCTGCCGTGATCAGGCGCTTGTTTATACTTATGATAGTGCTGTTGCGCCTGTCCATAAATCTGGCCAGGCGTTTTGTACTGAAACCAAACTCGTCTTTCAGGGCCAGCATGGAGGCCGCCTCGCAGTCCCGCATTGCGTCGTTATACAACGCCCTTGCCCAGTTGTTCATTTCTTCCCGGTCCATTTTTTTGACCGTCTTATATGTGGCTCTGGAAATCAGTTCCCGGACCTTTATCTGCTCTGTCATAGCTGCACCGCCTTCCAGGCCAGGTACAAAATCAGCAGCGCGTAAAAAGTCCCGATACAGACAACCGTCCGGAGCCATTTTTCTTGCAAATCATTGGCCCGCTTCAATTGACCGGCCAGCTGGAGGATATATTCCTGCGTGGCCCATTCCGGTTCTTTTATTTCAAGATCGTTGTCCGACTGCAGCGCTTTTCCCTGTTCCCGCCGCCAGTCAATCTCTGTTTGCGCCATCCGCGCCTGAGCCGCCAGCCGGTTCCGTTCCTTCTTGCTTGCCATCCGCTGCCACCTCCCCGGTCGTCTGTTTTATTTCCTGCAGCTCTTCGTCTTTCCGCATCATATAAACATGCATTCTGCTTGAGTCCCCTGCCATTAATGCCAGGGCCAGATCCGCCATAGCTTTGTCAATCCCCTGCTTTGTTTTGTACAGTCCCAGCGTGACGTTTACGTTGCTCGTCCGGGCTTTGATGGCCGGCACGTTGTTTTCCATTTGTTCGTAAATGCATTCCACGCGCTCGCTGTTCACTATAATCTCCCCGGTTTGCCCTACAATGTACATGTGATTCTCCGCCTCCTTACGCCTTATTTTCTTCTGCCTTGTTTAGATAATCCGCGTCCGCCTGGGCCTTTTCTTTAATGTCGGTATATCCGCCATGATATTCCACGTTACCGCTATGCAGCGGCTTGCTTTCATCCAGCTGGCGGCCAACAATGTAAAACTTGATGCCGTTAATAGGCTGGCTCAATACTTTCCATTTTCCTTTTGCCATAACTCACATTCCTTTCGTTTTACGAATAGCGCGTTTTAGTTTTTCCGCAGCAAGCTCGTTTATCTGTTCGCTTGTCAGGCCGCACATCAAGCGGAGCTGCTCGCACATCACAATTACATCCACAAGCTCTTCGACAATTTCAATTGACGGACCGAACGCATCGCCCAGCTGCCGGTTGCGGAATATCTTGCAACATTCTTTCTGTAGCTCGGAGCACTCTTCAATCACCATCATCAGCTGAGACCATGGTCCGTATTCATCCAAAAGCTCGGAGCATCTTTCCTGATTTTTTGAGTCCAACATTTTGCAACTTACCTCTCGCCGTTCCACAAGTGTGTTACGCTTCCGTCCGGATGATACACGTTTTCGTGCGGCTCCTTCCATCCGGGCCACATAGCGCTGACCAGAACAGACAGGCCGGTGCTTTTCGCGTAACCTTGAGCCGCGTTAACGGCCTGCTCACATATCGGCGTCTGACCGATGTAGCCGCCGCCATCAAATTTAATAGTGTAAAGCTCGTCCATAGCTTAAACCCCACTTTCTGACGCGTCATTATCTTGTTCAAATAGATATTCAAGTGTGCAATGCGGGAAAAGTTTGTTTTTTATGGCCAGCATTTCAGATAGTACAAACTCTGTTTTGCCGGTTCTTTTGTTAGAAAAGCTCTTTTCTGTAATATGGCAAACTTCCGCGCACATTGCGCTTGTCAATCTGTGGCGTGCAATTTCTGCCTCTAAATTCGGAAACATGTTTACCTCCTTCTGGTTTTTTAATATTTTATTACGTTGCAGGGTAATTTCACTTTAATTATATACCCCACAGCGTAATTGTCAATAATTATTTTACGTTATGGGGTAAAATTTTTCTTTACAAAGTAAATATAATATGATTTAATAATCAGGGAGGTGCTGCTTAGTATGTCGGTAAAAGATCAATTATTGCGGTACATGGAAACGCATAAATTTAATAGGGCAGATGTCGCCAGAAACTCCGGCGTGCCATACACAACGATAGACGGCATTTTTAAAAAAGGAGACGAAAATTGCAAGCTGTCTACCTTGAAAAAGCTGGCAAAATTATTAGACTGCAGTCTCGACGATCTTGTTGGACTGGAAAGCAGTAGCGACGAGCTAAATCCGTGCGAAAAACTGCTAATTAAAAAATATAGAGAATTGGACGAAGCAAACAAAAACGCGTTGCAGTTTTCTATTGATGTTTTGCTGGCGTCTCAAGAACAGAGGAAAAAAGACGCATCCGCGTAATACGTAACTTTAAATAACGTTTTGGGGGTGGTTATATGGAGCGCACAGCATCTACAGATGCATTAGACTCGAAAGGAAAATCCTTGTTTTTGATGCCATCAGATTATACAGTCATTGATTTAGAGACCACTGGATTGGAGCCTTACAGCGACAATATTATTGAAATTGCCTGCATCAAATACCGCAATAATCAAGAGATTGACAGATTTGAAACGTTAGTGCAGCCGCCGCCTTATTATCTTGACTTGGATGGGAACCCGGTTTACGTTCCTGATTTTATTTCAGATCTTACGGGGATTACCAACAAAATGCTGGAAGAGGCACCGCAGTTTGCTGTTTTTGGCCAAAAGCTTTACGATTTCTTAAATGGAGAATTGTTGCTCGGCCATAACGTTAATTTTGACATCAGGTTTTTGTGGGCGAAATATCGCTTTGATTATTACTTGCCATTTTTTAACGATTATGTAGACACATTAAGGCTGTCCAGGAGAATACTCCCGGATCTTCCGCGTCACACGCTGACCGCCATGGTTGAACATTACGGAATAGAGACGCAACATCACAGGGCTTTGTCCGATTGCCTCGCCACACACAAATTGCTTTTAAAATTAGCAGAAACTGTCAACGAAAAGAAAATTGATTTGGCCGAAATTGCAAGGAAAAAGCCTTGCGACCTACGAACCATAAAATGCGACGCAACGCTTTGTGATAAGTCTAACTTTTTTTACGGAAAAACCTGTGTTTTTACCGGGAAGCTTGAAAGATTTAAAAAAGAAGAGGCCGCGCAGATTGTTGTTAATTTTGGTGGTAACTGTGATAACAATGTTAATAAAAAGACAAACATTCTCGTTGTTGGCGGATTAAACTCCACGTTAATCAAAGAAGGAAAGAGCAATAAGTTATTAAAAGTTGAGCAGATGAAAGCAAAAGGAATTAACATCCACGTTTTAAGCGAGGAAACGTTTTATGAATTAATTAACGATTATGCGAATTAACCTCGGAGGCATACCATGAAAAAGAAAATCGCAATCGCTGCCGCCCTGATCGCCACCCTGACGATTTCCAATGTCGCCGCTGCCAAATACAGCGACGAATACAAAGCGCAGCATAAAAAACAGTGTGAAACGATTACGACGCAGCTGCCCAGCGGCCAGAAATATACGCGGGATATTATCAAGCTGTTTGATAAACAGATCCCGACCGGCCGGTTGCGCCTGAAAGCAGAAATCGGGCGGCCCGGGCCGCGGATCTTGTACCTGACGTATGCGGCCACTGGCAGGAGTTACCCGAAAGGAATTAAAGAATTGACATATGGAGACGGTAAAGCGGCCCACAAGATGAGAGTATTTTTCTATGATTACAGCCGTATCGGACACCAGAATTACACGGACATGGCTATTGCGACCACCAATCCAGAGCAATTAAAAACCGCCATTGTGATTAGCGCCGACGGTAACGCGGTTTTCAGCGAGTCTTCCAAACACTGGCCGGAATGGAAGGCCGCGCTGGACGCTGCAGAAAAGTTAATGAATGAAAGATAATGAATCGTAATTACGTTTCCCAGGGAGGTTTATAATGTTACGCGCTGCCATATATGCACGGTATTCCAGCGACAACCAGCGCCACGAATCCATAGAAACGCAGTACCGGATCTGCGAGGATTACTGCCGGCAAAAAGGTTATCTGGTTGTTGCTCATTTTAAAGACGAGGCCAAAACCGGCACCACTTCCATCGGCCGGGACGGGTTCCACCGGATGCTGGCCGACGCCCGCCGCGACATTTTCGACGTGCTGGTCGTCTACACGCTGGACCGGACGGCCCGCCAGGAGCTGGATTATTACCTTTATAAAAAGGAGCTGCAGGCCGCCGGCATCAAATACGAATACGCCACCGAGAGTTTTGATCCTTCGTCCGTGGATGGCCAGTTTTTTGAAGGCATCCAGGTCGCGCAGGCCGCCTGGTATTCCCGGAAGCTTTCCGTGAAGGTCCGGGACGGTAAAGATACCAACGCCCGGCAGTTTCTTTTCCCCGGCGGCACTCCGCCGTTCGGTTACGACGTAACGCCGGATCACCATTATGTTATCAATGAGCATGAGGCTGCAGCCGTCCGGATCATTTACAAAATGTTTATTGCCGGTTCCGGATACGGCCCCATACTCGACGAATTAAACCGCCAGGGCTTCCGGACAAAACGCGGCCGTGTTTTTACAAAAGGATCCCTGCATGAAATCCTGAGTAATGAAAAATATTGCGGCACGTATGTCCATCACAGGAGCTTTGGCAATCAAAAACGAAAATGGTCCGCGCTCTCCGGAACGCCCAACGCGATCCCTGCCATCGTTAGCCAGGAAACATTTATGGAGGCGGCCCGGAAGCGGAAATCAAACCAGCGCAGATCCGCCAGCTACGCTGCCAAATCTGTATATCTGTTATCCGGTTTGGTAGTGTGTGGAGAGTGTGGCCACAGCTTTTCCGGAAACAGCTGCACCACCCGGCAATATCATTATGAGTATTACCAATGCTGCGACCAGACAAACCGCGGCAGCCATACATGCAAAAACCCGCGGATAAAAAAAGCCTGGCTGGAGCGCCATGTCGTTGACGCCATAACCGGGCTGCTGACATACGACCATATGAACGCTATCGTGGATAAGGCGCTGGCCCGGTACCGGAAAATCATGTCCGCCGTCCCGGATGAAACGGATCAGCTGCGCCGGCAAAAAGCCGGAGCGGAAAAGCGGCTGGAAAATCTGTATCGGATGGTAGAAAACGGAGCCGCTGACGAGTTCGACCTGGAACGGATGCGCGACGTAAAGAATCAGATCCGCGCCCTGAATGAAAAAATCGCTGCCGCCGGGAACCTGCAGCCGGTACAAATCACTCGCGACCAGATTGTGAAATACTGGTACCGTCTCATGGCCGAATTAAAAATGCAAAACCGACCGGAAATTATCCGGCCGGTCCTGCAAAAAATTATAAATAAGATTTCGGTTTTTCCTGATCACGTTCACGTCAGTATCGGAAACGTATCAGATTTTAGCGGACACGTTGGGAATAGTTTGGCGCTGCCAGCATATCCACTAATTGAGTTTGACATAGAAAGAAAAGTGGCATAAAAAACTGCCGTATCGCCGCGCAAAACAGCTTTCTGCGCTTTTTCGCGTCTGCGCATAGATTTTATCGCGGCAACAATTTTGCGACCGTTACGCGGCTTTTCGAGGCCCTGGCTTTTAAGCCTGGGCCTTTTTATTTTGCCGCTGCCACGCCGATGGCCGCCCCTGCCACTAAAAACCAAAACCTATTTTGCCAGATCTGCCGGCGATGCACCCGCCGCTCTTTTTCTATCCCCTGCTTCAATGTCTGCAATGAGGTTTTCGATTCTGCCAGCGCGCTGGACGCACCGGTCAACGATATCCTGGCATTCTGTAATTCCGCTTGCGATTTCTCCAGCTGCTCTTTCGCTGTTTTTAATTCCTGCTGCAGCTGATCCGATGGACGCCTCAGCTTTTGTAACAGAGTCTGCAGCTGTATTAATTCGTCCTTCTGCGTCTGTAATTCCCTGGTTAATGTTAACCAGTGTGCTATCGGTATCATTTTGTATCCGTTCGTTTCTGGCGTCGTCATGCACCAGCCAGAGGCAGACAAGGCACACAATTGCAACGATAATATAAGAGATACAATAATTTTTATTTTCCCGGTAGAAATCATGCATCCTGTCCCTCCTGTTCCCATTGGTTTTTGTACCAGTTTGCCATGCCGCGCCACAGGTCCCCGCCGGGCACCAGTTTACCGTCATTGTTCGGATCCGGTAGGTACCACAAATCCCAGCGAGAATCCGGATCGCCCTGAAAAACGCCATTGACGCGGGTACCGTACGGCACTCCATAGCCGTCAAGGCAGGCAGCCTCATAGTGCGTCATAAAATGCTCTGCATCCAGCGGCAAATCCAGCTCCTGCGCCAAAACTGCAGTAACCTGCGACAAAGCTGTAATCTGGATTGCCGTAGGCGGCTCCGGCCCGAAATAAGCATTATATCCATTGCGCGCTTCTGCTTTGTACGCGCACATCATGGATATGCCAATAGCACATGAATTTCTGCCCAAAGTGTGAGCCAGCCGCTCCGTCATGTCTTCCGTTGTCAGGTAGACTTTACCGTCGTAATCAATACAAATATGATAATCATCATACGCCTGGGAATAATGGCCGGCCGTCCAGTGACTATATACGCGCCTTATGTATCCGTTTGCGTCGCGGACGATTTCGCGCAGCTCTTCCAGCGTTACGTCGTGGCAGTCTTCCAATCGCACATAACCCATTACTTAATTCCCTCCTTCCGTTTTTGTATCAGTGACTGTATATCCCGGACGGATGATACGCCGCATTCGCCCAGGTTTTCAAGAATAGATAGCACTTCCGTGCACACCAAAATGCCACAAAAAACCACCAGCACAAACGGTGGAATGTGTGATACGTGCAGGATTGTATCACCGCATTCTGCAACCATTAGCAGTAAAAAATACGTGATAACCTTGGACCAGAACCCGTCTCGCAGCGCCGATGAATCAATATATCGCCATTTGTGAGCTTGCCACGTCCAGCGTATATAGTTCATTAAGTTGCCGCGCTTTTTGACAATATTTTCGCCGTACATGTTGCGCCACAGTAAGGCCGACATGGCCATGCAGCGCGTGATTATGTCCAAAACAATCAGGCATACAAACATCGCGAAAATTGTCCCCAGGTCTATCAGCGTCGCTCCGATCGCCGACACTGTTAGCTTTTCAAATCCTAAGCTTGCAATTTCTTTTGCTGTTTCCGACAACCTAATTTTGGAGAATACCTCTTTTATGATATCCATTTTGCCGCCTCCATTTTCACCGTTTCAATCTCTGACAGCCTCTTTTCCAGGTCGTCGACAGCCGTATGCTGCGCCAGCATGTTATATAAATCTGTTATCAGCTGGCTCTGCATTTGGATTATTTGATTTTGCTTTTCGATGATTGCTATAGCCGGTATCATGGTATTTCCGGCCATACGATCATTAACGGGAAGCCTTCCTGTTCCGGCAGGTCCCTCAGCTGCTGCCGGTACGATCTCCACGCATCCGTATCAACATTTGGCCGGTCCGGTACCAGCATATTGTCGCAATCATCCAGTAATTTGTTTCGCCACTCGCGTGCAGCCTCCGCCGCTTCCTCTTCGTTTCCAGATTCTACTGCGGCCTCATACCGTTTACGCAGCACTCCCATTGTGTGGCTGTAGGAATACTTGATAAAATTTTCTTGTCTCGCATCTTCGATGCTCTGCGCTTTGAGTTCCATTCTGGTGCCCTCCTCTCAAATAACTGCCAAAATAAACGGCGCATTTGAATCGCCTGCATATAACACTTATGCTGCAGGATTCCGGCCTGCCAGCATTGAAAACTGTTTTCGATGGCGGCCATAGTTATCCGTCCGGCCTCCAGCAGTTTCTTTTGCTTTCGCAGCTTCCGCCGTTCCTTCCTGATCTTTACCCGGTGTTTGTGTATAATCACCTTGCCTGTCACGCTTACCCGAATCCGCCAATGCAGTAAAATTATGCCTTGCCGGAGCGGGTACAGCTGAGTCTTAGGATTTAAAGATAGTTTCTTACGCGACAGAAACCTCTTTATCTTTTCCCAGCATTCCTTTAAATAGCTTTTGCTCTCGTGGACCAGTACGAAATCATCCATATATCGTGCATATACTTTGATCCACAGCGTTTCCGTTATGTAATGGTCCATGTCGTTAAGAAGCGCGATTTGTGTCGTCTGCGTCACCTGGCTGCCCAGGCCGACGCCTTTAAAATCACCCTTCCGGATCCTATCGGTTACGGCCGCAACCTGTTCAGGCGACAGCCCTTTTATAACGCGCGTCCAGTCTCCGCCATATATTAAATATGAAGAAATGCGGTGTCCGGCGCTGTGAGCTGTCTTTCTGCCCATTCCCAGGGATATCAGCAGTTTCGCAAACTCTATTTCTGTAAAACTGCGGATCACGTCCTCGCAGGCGCGAGCAGTGTACGGATCTACATATTGTGCGGTATTATTGCAAACGACATCATGGTTACTGTTTGGGAAATAGCCTTTTACGTCACATTGCAGCACGTAGCCTTCATGGCCATGAACCCGTGCAAATTCCCGCAGCAGTTTCGTGAAAATATCAATGCAAAACTTTGTCCCTTTTCCCTTTTGGCATGCGCAATTCGCTTCGATAAAGTTCTTTGTGACGGCCGGATAGACGATATCGTCAATTAATGCGTGCTGGTATTGCCGATCGCGAATATGGGACGCGTATATATCCCGCGTCTTTGGTTCCGTGATTGTAAACCATAAATACTTAGATATCCGATACTTTCCCAGGATGATTTCGCGCCGTAAGTGGTATGTATTGATTAATCTGTTTAGCCAATACCCAGCGACGCTTTTCTTCCATTTTGTGCCCCTGGTGCAGCGCTTTAGTCTTTTTAGCAGGTTCTGATATTCAATAGCTTCATAATATTCCATGTCTTAGTCCGCCCTGCCGGACGGCTCAAATTTAGCTTTTACGCCTGAGTAGTAATGCTCCTTGCATGTTGCATGTGCACTGCTTTCAGCGTCCGCTTACTCGGTCTGGCTGTTCATGCAATCGGGGGCCACGGCGTTGCTGTTGTTCGCATTGTTGTTGTTGAGCGCGCCCGTGGTATTCACATTTCGCGTATTATTCGCGTTGCCGGGATTCGGACTGCGCAACCACTGATTCCGGGCCGTATTAGCATTACCCTCAACAATGCCAAATGGCATTGATTTTAACTTGTCCATACTTATTTCGAGCTGAGTGGAAAGTATTGCCCGTTTCTGCAGCAATCTTTGCCGGCGCTCTTTATCTGATTTTATCCACGCTTTCAGCAAGCTTTCTGTGTTGTCCGCAAGGCCAACCCAATGCTCCAGACCGTCGATTTTCCTGTCTTCGTTAAATGTAGTTAAATAGCGTACGACGTCGGACAACGCAGCCAGTGCCTTTAACTGCATTTTATGGCGCATTTTGTATTCCATGTCGTCTTCGATATGAAGCTCGTTTGCGGCCATAATTTTATGTAACACTTCGGTGGCTGCCTTTTGCAACGGGATCCTTTTGGTAAACGTTACCGACTTATTAAAGTAAGCGCGGCCTTTTGCGCCCTTCATTTTGTTAAGAGTGTGATTTAATAACTCCTCGGCCGCAATCGCAGCGTTTAATTCGTTTGGTTTACGCTGCCACGCCGGAACCGACATTTATTTCACTCTCCTTTTCAAATGCGCCCAGGCAGGCTTGCGCCGCCGTGGGCTTTGTTCGCGCTAAGATTTTATACAGCGCCACGAGCATAGATCCTGCAAGCGGGGGCCACGGCGGAGCTGTAGATCGCAGTGCTGAGGTTGAGCGCGCCCGTGGTATGCACATTTCGCGTATAATTCGCGTTGCCGGGATTCGGACTGCGCAACCACTGATGCCGGGCATTGCCGCTATTATCGTACATGATGCGGTCCACGTCTGTAGCGCCCTTGTAATAGTCCCACTGCGTTTCAGATAGATCTGCGCCTTCCGTGGAGCCAAAAATCTGGTACCGGGACGGCAGCCAGAACATGGCCCGCAAAGAATAGCTGGAGTTCTTTGTGTAGCCGTCCGTTTCAAATACATTGTTTGTGACGGTTTGAATGTCTACCGGTTCAACAATTTCCAGAAAATCATCCGGCAATTTCGACATAAAGCCCGGCTCGGATCCTTGCCATGTTGGCGGATTGTCAAACCGGTTTGTCGACGTCCAGTATGTGCCAGCGGCTTTGCTACTATTTAAATATTGATGAATGGCGCTCTGCGCATAGTTATTGCTACCATATCCGGCACGTTGGATGCTGTTCACATTAAGATCTTCTGAATCTCCGCCAGGGCGCAACGTGCACAACAAAGTCCCGCCGCTTCCGGACGAAACTACTGCCGTTTGTGATGGCGTTAACGATGCCGCCGTATCGAAAACCTTAACAGTTTTCCCGACAGGACCGTTTCCGTCTGCCAGCAAATCTAAACCGGCCAGCCTGCCGCCGGCCGGCACAGGCGACGTAAGAGTAAACTGATAATCCCCTGCCACGGCCTTGGACCACGTTGTTTCAATATTGAAATGATACGTCCCTGCCGGCAACGCAGTTTCACAATAATAAAACGCCTCCGGAGAGTCAAACTGCAGCAGATTTACCGCCCGGATCACGCGTACGTCTGCATACGGCCTTCCGTCCGGCAACTTGCCGTGATGCATAAAGGCCCACGGATAAACATAATTGCCTTTAACGGTTGTGAACGTAGTGCCGACCGGGAAGAGTTTGGCTCCAGCCCCGCTTATAATTGCATCCTTCATTTGCCGGAAAGACAGCTCCGAGCGCTCTCTCAAAATTGCGCCGAGGCCCCATAAGGCCGCTGCAATGTCTTGCCCGGTTTCGTCTAAAATAACTGGCTTTGTGGGCATGCTTTTTCCTCCTTTTATTCAGTGTATGTCTGACAAACGACGCCATCAACAAAAGAAAACCCCAAATTTTCCAGCGCCAGAACCCGCGCTGCCAGGCCGTCCGGCGTTGTAATCGCTGCCGCCTGCCCCGCCGCAGTTTGGGCCGCTGCCGCCGATGCAGCTGCCGCCGATGCCGACGCCGCCGCTGCCGATGCCGACGCCGCCGCTGCTGTAGCTTTGGTTGCAGCTTCATTCGCTTTGGCCGTTGCCTCGTTTGCTTTGACCGTTGCCGTGCTTGCGCTTAGCGCTGCGCCGCCTACGCCATTTTGCAACGCCTCCAGGTTGTTGACCAGGTAATCGTACATCCCCCGGCCATTCGGATCATAAAACGGAGTGTTTGGCCCGAAAGCGCCCTGGCGTATCAGCTGGCCATCGTTGCCATATATTTCCGGCAGCTGATAGACGGTAAACTCCATATTATCCTCCTATTAATCCAGATCAGTAATTTTGATGATGTTTACGTCGCAGGAGTCTGCAGTCTGGTAAAACTGATAGTCAGCCTGGCGCTCCACTTCTTTCTTTACGGCCTCCTCATTTTCGCCTTCAAAAATACCATGCTTTTTAATCGTTACTTCATACTCGACTTTTTTTCTCATTTTTCCATACGCTCCTTTTTTGTTTTAATATTTACAGGTCGCTGACATCCAATAAGAGCCAGGACCGTGTATCGACAATGATGCCCTTTGTGGTAAACCTCATATCCATAGCTGCAGTCCATACGGTGCTTTCGATTGCTGGCCCAGAATTTAACTCGCTTTTGCCGGTTGATATAGTCGTCTTTTGAATATTGCCGCCGCGTAAACTAAAATTGCTTACATCCCATTCGGTCCAGCTATATGGCTGCCTATAGTAATACATTACCCATTCGCTTTTTGCTTCGGTCCAGGGATCTTTAACCATGCCCCATTTTTGGACCGTTACGTTTTCAAGACTGTAGTATCCGGCGCTGATCATGCCGTACGTCGGTGGTACATATTGGTACGTTCCGTCGATCCATTCGTATCCGCCGCCTGTGTATCCGAAGACCGGATCGTGCCAGACGTTTCGCAGCTCGGTTGTTTCGTAATAGCCATATTCCGCAGGATGATTAATAATTTGCGTTACCAACCTGTTTTCCTGCCATTGGCGCTCCCCGATGCCGCTATATATCACTTTGATATCATCAGCAATGGCCAGCGCCGGTTTTGTTGCCCGCGGTATGCTTGCATTTTGCTGGCCAAACCCCATAACACGCGGATGTTTATTGTTGCTATCGTACACGATAGCGCCATTATCATCAAAAACCTGCAGCCCTGTCCCGTGATCGCTTTGCTGCACTTTTGTGGTAAATACGTATACGCTCATCCCGGAGACAAAGCCGTTTACCGTGCAGGTCCATCCGGTCGGCGTGTTAACGCAGTACGCGTCAATCGTCTGCGATGTCGTGCCGCCAACCGCAGCCAGACATTCGCCATCCGTGAACCTTCCGCCTGTGACGCCGGTCCCGGTAAGTGGTATCTTGCGCGATAATTGTAAATTTTTGTAGGTACCATCAATCTGTATTTTATTGTCGTCGTTGTAAATCGTCATGCCGGCCGTCATTTAATACACTCCGTATAATAACGTACATGCCAGATTGCGCCCGGACGGGAAGCTCCAGTCAAGAAATCCGTCGCCCTGCATGATTGTCGGGTATTCGTACGTCGGTACACTTCTGTCTCCGGCTGAAAAATTTGTAGTGGCCGACAATAGGAACCACCATATAGCTGTATTTGGCGTAATCCCGGAATTGGAAATCCGTCCGGTCCTTTGATTCGCGCCGATTGAAACCATTCCAAGAAGGCGCGGCAGCCTGCTCGTCACGTCAACGTCAACGCTGCCGTCCTCGTTAAACGTCTGGAACCCCTGCGCCATATCACCACACTCCCATCCGCACGCGCAGCCTGTTGTTTGCGTCGTACACAAGTATCCGGTTGCTGCGTACCTCCAGCCGTGCTCCGCTGGTGGCCGTTCTTAATACGCCGATTACGGCAGATATTGCAGACAAGCTGTCCACGGAAATCTTATCCGCAGTAACGGCAGCCGTTTGGATCATATCCCGCGTAATAATGTTGTTCCCTATTTTCGTGGTGCCGTCAATGTTAATCAGGCTGCCTTTAATATAGAAACCGGTATGATCCTGCTGGAGCCAGCTGGAAACGTCACCCTGGCTTACTTTGCTGGCGAGGCCGTCCTGCATCACCTGCAATGCAGTGTAATTTCTTACCCCGGTATTGCTGTTTAAATTGCCAACAATCGCAGCAATGGAGTCCGCATTCTGCTGGATGCTGGAAAATGCTGCTTGTGTTACGTCGCCCTGCACCACTAAATTGCTGACAGTGCTCTCGATGCTATTGGCCCGGATCTGCAGCGCAGAAATGTCGCTTTCCGTGTCCGTCGTCCTGGCAGCCAGCGCGGTTATGTTGTTGCTATTGCTGGTTATGGCCGTACCATTCCCGTTGACCGTCTGGGCCAGCGATGCCAGGTCAAGCGCCGTTTGTGCAGCTGTGTCTACGCTCGCCTGCAGCGCCAAAGACAGCTTTTCTTTGGTTACGGCCTGCTGTTCGAGCAGCGCGGCGTCTACTGTAGCCTTTATCGTTACACGCGTCTCCGGAGAGTGCAGGCCCTCTCCAAACATATCGGTATATGATACGCTGATATCATATATTCCGGCGTCGCAAGAATGGCTGTACACGTTGTTTACGGTATGCACTTCTACGAGATCCGCGCCGTCAATATATATGTTCATGCCGTCGCATCCGGAAGGAATTGCGCCAGCTTCCAACGCAAACCCGCTCAGCTTTGCTTTTACATATGGCGCTGCCGGCGTGGGTGGTATCGGCTTGTTGTACTCCAACACTGCCGGCGCGGAAAATTTCCCTGCCGCGGAATAAGCATAAAGATATAAAATGCCAGTGCGCTCCGTAATCGGTAACGACGCTTTCAAACCCGTTACCCTGGCCAGCAAGTTTACATTTTCCTCGCCGGGAGCCTGATCTTTTCGCACCTCATACCAGGCAATGTCAGAATTAACAACCTCTTTCCACGACGCAACCGCATCGCTGCCGAAAGATATTGTAAAACCGTCCGGAGTGTTTGGCGTTTCAGAGCGCAGCGCGACGCGAATATCCTGCTGCGGGGATGCATCCGGAGACGTTTCGACGCCCCAGATATCGACCGTTGTAACTGCGATTCTGTACGTATCGCCGACCACGGCCTGCGGAATAACAGCTGACGTCTTCCCGGATCCGCCGTATGTCCATTCGCCTTCAAAGCCTAATTCGTTAACATTAACGCCGGAAACAAAATTTAAATACTTTGTTTGTGCAGTATTTGTTTTGTACCACACGCGGCCCTCAAGATAACTCTGCAGGTCCGGCGGATCCCATTCGACGACGATATCGTATCTGGTAACGCCGTCCTTTAGCTGCCGGTACCGGTTCCGGGCTGTCAGCTGCCGGACCGGCGGCACATAATACGGCTGCAGTGTGTATTCGTACGCCTGCACATCGGCCAGCGATTGATCCCCGGCCCCGAAAATATTGTAAGAACAGAATTTAAACCATAACTTTTTCCCGATATCCTCTTTCGAGAACGGAGCATGCAGCAGCGTTTCGTCGCAACGAACAACGACAGCACCGGCTCCATGTACGGCCGGCGTCGTATTGTACTGGCCGCGCACTAACCCGTCGAGCCTGTAATGCCCGTTGCCCAGCAGTGTGGCAGTCTGATAGCTTAAACATTCCCCGTCAATCCATAACAATGTGTTTGCCCGCTGCGCATCCTGGGCGCTGCCGGACAGCATTGTCCCATTGATGGCTACTTCCAGACTTGTGGCGCTGGCGGAAATGCCCATGGCCAACGGCCCCAGCCTGGCGTTGTTGCTGATCTTGCCCAGCGTTCTGTAATACTCGTTATTATCCGATACGTAAACGGTACAGCCGCCCCAGTTTTCCCCGGATCCTTTTGCGGCTATCCATACCTCCAGGCCGTCAGACGTTAAATCTGCCGGCGGCTGGAAAATTGCCGGTGTTGCCGTATCCGCTGCCGGTTCATTGAAATTCACAAAAGGCCGGTCAACTTCGTGGACGTCATACTCTGCCGGACCGTAATTGCCATCAAACCACGACAGCGCATTAAAGACAGGCAGGCCCTTTTCGTCCTCTTTGACGCTTTCAATGATCACAACCTGGTTGATTATTCCGGATGCTTCATCCGTAATTCGCACCTTGTCGCCCGGTTCCAGCCTGCAAAACGGCCAGTCCAGTTTAAACGTGTACCGGTTTTTCCCTACCTTGCTGCGCCGTGCAGCCGCTTCCGCGATCTTGACCGCGCGGGCCTTTGTGTAGATGTAGCCGGCCTGAATTGTAGGAGCTTGTTTCACGCCTCGTTCCGCGATATCGGCCACGTCCTCATAGCTTACGCTTTCCTTTTCGTAGCCGTTTTCCCGGCTCATATATTCTACTGTCCAGCGATTGTATTGCTCGGAGCTGTCTTTGCGGCTCCATTTGACGCAGGAACCGCCTTCCGGTATGAAATCGTCGGTAGTCAAGTCGTACCAAATTGTATTATCCGGTTGCCAGCCGCCCACCGGCCTGTTTTCCAGCGGCACGATTTTGTATTTATTGTTGCTGTTAAAAACGTACGCGCCGCACAAATCTGCTATTTCATTAACAATTTTTTGCGTTTCCTGCGGGCTTGTCGCATCCGCCGGCGTGGAGATCAGCAGGTCCATGTTCGCGCAATACGTGCGGAAATTATCAGCGCCAATAAATTCAGCACCGCCCTGCCCTACTTTGGAAAGTACATATAATATATAATCCATCGGGTTGACATCCACGCCGTCCCCGGTGTTTAGCATCAGCCCGCGCACCTCGAAATTAAAGGAAGGCATGCTTCCGGAATCGCCCAGATCTATCACGCCGGCCATGTATGCCAAACCGGAATAAGAAAGCGCTTTGTTCGGATGTTTGGCCATCACATACGACCACGGTTGTTGATTGGCCGTCCCGCTATGTAACGTTAAACCGACTCTTTCATCCGGATAATAATATATGTCTTTCCCTTTCCATATCCGATTTATGCCGGCAATCGGCCCCTCACATAAACCCAGGATAACAGCTACAGTGTACGTATATGTAATGTTCGTGTGTTTACTGCCGCCGCCCTTACCGGTTTTTTGCGTTTCGGAATGCTCATGGGCCGTAAAATCGTCATAGTATATAACGTTTCCACTGATTCGCGTGGTCCCCAGGATCTCCATAACCGCAGCGCCATATTCAGCTGTATTAACCTGAAACGCGCTGATCTTGTCCGCGCGCGTTACCGTGCTTTTGCCTCCGCCAAATAAGCCCATCATGCGCCCCCGTTATATCTGTATATGCCACGCAGACGGCTTTTGCCACGTGCATCATAAAACATTACGTCATCAATATCACTCAAAATTACGCCCTGATCAATAAGCGCGTGGCACACGACACCGTTCCCGCAATATACAGCAGCATGGCTGACGCAGCGGCCGTATTGATATAACAGAAAGTCTCCCGGCTGTATTGTGGCCAGCGACACTTCCCGGCAGCGTGCCTGCACCTGCTTCAGCAATTTTTCTTCCGACCGGTGCAGATGCCATTCGTTGGGATATGGCGGCACGGTTATTTCATTTTCGCGTATGATGCCGCAATCCTCCAGCGAGCCAACCAGCAGCTGAGCGCAGTCCACGCCCTTGCCCTTTACTCTGGCATTATTAATATGCGGAGTGCCCAGCCAGCTTTTAGCGGCCTCCGCTATTTTCGCACCTTGTTCCGCAGTAACCATTATAAAAGCACCTCTTTCCGCGGCACAAACGGAGCTATCAGGCATGTGCTGTCCGTCTGGCCATTGGACACGATCCGCCCGGATGTTGTCGTGTACGCTCCCTGTGGGTAATATTTCCTGATTGGAAATTCCATATTCAGGCCCTGTGTTTTACTTTTGACCGTTAGCTCCAGCTGGATCCCGCTGCTGCTTTTGATTTCGACGTCGCCGGAAAAAAGACCGATCGTTCCAATAACAGACGCTGCCGGCAAGTCTCCCGTTTTTCTGAAAAACGCCCGTTTCAGGGACATTCTCGCGCCGTCCAGCACGCCGGAATGCGCCACCCGCATCACCGGCATGCTTTCTATCTTGTCAGCCGCATGTTCGCCGTCGGTATATATTACGACCTCCAGCGAGTCTACCGTTACCTTGCTTTGTATGCTGATCTGCTGGCGTCGAATCATCAGCGAGTCATGCCTGTAAATCAGGTTATCCAGCACAACGTCGCAATCCGGCGCATCCGTGTAACGGTACGTATTGCCGTTTGCCAGGACCAATTCAAACAAATCGCAAGACAGGAACGTTTTTTCTGTATTTAAGTGAGTCGCCAGATCTGCGCTTACTTCTTTCATCTTATCGCCAGCTCTCCAAATTAAGCGTATTGCTTTTCTTAAAATCCATAAACACATGCTCCATTTTAATTTTGCTTGCCGGAATGTGTACTTTCCAATAGTACCGGTAACTGGCAGTAACGATAGCGCCGCTGCCAGGCGTATTGTTAAACGCTATGGAGCCGCCGGATACCGTGTAATTGCCAGCGCCCTGCTGCACGCCGTCTATGTAAACCTTTAGCTGATCCACTTTGTCCACGGCCTCCACGAAGCTGCCCCACTTCATAACGCATTGATAGCTCCCGTTTGCGTTTTTCGGCAACTGTATGTTTTCCTCTGTGTTGTCGTCCGGATCCAGCCAATAAAATGGAGTGTTCCCGCCGCGCAGCAATGCAAAGAACCCCAGGATAGTCTTATATTGCTCCGCCGTTAGTATGCCAAATTTAACTTCTATATTCCATTTCGGCAGCAGCTGGTTTGTGTTGCTGCGTTTTTTCCCGCTGCCGGTCGAAACAATATCCCCGTCCCAGCTCATGCTTTTGTAACTATGCATTTCAATGCCGGACATAACCGGCCAGGTCGCTATTGCCGTCATTTACCACACCCCCGACGTAGATCTGAAGCGGCGATTTTCTTCAAAAAGCGCCTGCTTGATTTTGTCCAGACCGCCGCGATCCAGGAAGCCGGCAAACGATGTTGCGTCTATTGCAGATACCTGCAGTGTAATAGAATCGCCGCCAGTCGTCGCCGCAATCGTATCGTCCACGCTGCCGCCATCCGCAAACTCCGGAACCCTGCCGGCGTTAATAGCATCCAATGTGGACAGGCCGACGGCATCCACAGCCGCGCTCCGGATAACGTACTCCCCATTGCTCAGCATTGCCGGAATGCTGTCGCTGGTTCCGGTTCCCGGCCCTGTTATATAGCCGCCCGCGGCTTTTTTGGCGATACCGGGGCCAAATACGGTTTTGTTCGCAGCATCCGCCGGCGTCATGCCGCTGGCAATCATCGGAAACGCGGAATAGATTGCAAAAACGCCCAGCCACTGCGCCAAAATTCTCACAGCATTCTGGATGATGCTTTTTGCGAAATCTGCCAGCGCCTCTTTTGCTCCCTTTTCTCCCAGGATGAAATCGGCCATCGCGTCGCCCAACGACTTGCCTACCTGATCCGCGTATTCGCAGACTTTTTTCTTCCACTGTTCCGCAATCGTTATAGAGTTTTTCTCTGCCTCCGCCGCTTTGGCCAACCCTTCTTTGTATTTCTCAACAAACGCGTCGAACGTCGTGCCCTGCGCCTCCATATCCGCCTGGAATCGCTCCGGCGTTTTTCCTAAAAGCGCGGCAAATCCGGTAAGCTGCTCCGCTTCCGTAGGCTGCGCCATAATAGCATTAATTTCTTCCAGATCTTGCGTGAGCTTTTGCTTTAATTCATCAATTTTTTGCTGCGCCTCATCTTTATTTCCAAAAACCTGGTCCAAAATGCTTTGGCTTTGTTTCTGCAGGTTTGCAAAATTTGAGCTGTATTCCGCAGCGCGGACCTTTGCGTTATATAATTCGTTTTCCGCATCAATCTGGTCCTGTATGCTTTTCAGCGTGCTTTTCCGCTTCGTTTCGTCCCCGATCTTGGCGGCCAGCGCCAGTTCCTTGTTCAGTCCTTCCAGGAGCTGATCGTGAGCGTTCTGGATTTCAAGCAGTTTTATCCGCTTTTCTTCCTGCGTTTTTGCTTCGCCGGTCAGCATGGACATGTTAACTTTTGCCAGCTCGACCGTGCTTTTTGCCAAAGCCCATTTTTGCTTATCTGCATCGCTGTATTTTTTAATCAGCGCTTCGATTGCTTTCTCTTCTTCCGTTAACTCTTTCTTTACGGAACCGCCGCCGGATCTCCTGGAACCGCCGCCGGATTTTGCAGCCGCCGGAGCCTTTACGGAACGTTTTACGGTCCGGAAATGGTTCTGGCTTGCCCTGTCTTCCGGTTCTATTTCTGTTTTCTTCCCGAAAGTCTGTTTCCAGCTTTTGTTTACTTCGCCGGCAAACCCCTTGCCAATGGACGACAAAATGCTTTTTACCAAATCGTAGATGTACAGCAGGCCATCAATAACCGGCTGTAATGCTTCGTAAACCTGCTGCCCAAAGCTTTTAAATGCTTCATACGCGCTATCCAGTGTCAGGATAATGAATTTAAATGTGGTAATTACGATATTGAGCGCGCCGTCAATAATGTCCAGTGCGAAGCTGGCCACCTCTTTCAGATCTGAAAACGCGCCGCAGCCTTCCCCGCGTACCATATCGACCAGATCCTGCGTAAACTGAATCAAATCCTGGATGATTTCGCTCTGGTTGAACGCGTCGAAAATCCCCATACCGATTTCCGCGCACATTGTCTGCAGGTTGCCGGTTACGTCACCCCATGCATCAATAACATTGTCTTTACTTTTGGCCATGCTGCCGTCAAATTCGTGCATGTAATCCGTCAGCGCTCCGATGGCAGTCTGCGCATCCAACGTGCCGTCGTCCATCGCTTTCATTGCCTCTTCCGCAGACATACCAATCTTGCCGAAAGCTTTGTCGAGATCCATGCCGGCCATCTGCAGGCTGACAAATTGCTTGCTGGTCGCCTCGCCGGTCGCCTGCATTCTGGAAATCGTGTCAACCATAGCCTGCGCTTCCGCCTGCCCTTTTCCGAGTCCTGCAGACGTATCGGCGCACAGCTGGATCATATCCGCCGCATTTTGAGCACTGTATCCGAGTGTCATTAACTGGATCCCCATTTGCTGCACGGAGCTTTCATCGTACGTGGTGTTTCGATAAACGTCGTTAAAGGCGCGGTATGCTTCCGTGGCGTCCCCGGTTACGGTTTTAATCGCTGACAATCTGGAAACGCTCTGCTGCATCTGTGCGCCGGCGGACATAACCGCTTCGCCCAAACTGGCCAAAGCGGCCACCGCTCCGGTCATGATCGTCGTGGCCAAACCGCCCAGAGCCACAGAAAAAGCCGTTGTAAATCCTTCCGTCGCTTTAAACTTACCAGCCAGCCCTGCTGCACCAGCATCAGCCGAGGCTGTGGCTTTTGCCGCCGCCTCCATTTCTTTAACGCTGGAGCTGATGGCTCTTGAAAGTTGCTGATTAGCCTGTGTTTGTTCGTTAATTTCCTGCCGCAGTTTACGCATGGCTTCCGCCTGCTCTTTTGTCGCCGCAGTCCCTTGCCTGGTGGCAGCTTCCATGTCTTTTAGCTGCCGTTTCATCGCGGTAACGTTCTGCATGCCGGCAGCCAGTTCGTGATTTAACTTCTGCAGGCCTTCATCTTTAGCCTCTGTAACCAGCGTTATTTTTGCCTCCGCCATGCTTTCGCCTCCCTTTATAGCTTAATGTGTGTAGATATGTACATTTCCAGCTGGCCGGCAAAATAATTTTCAATAGCCTGCCGGTTAGTCTCAAAATAGTTCCCCCGCGGCGGGTAGTATGTGCTGAGCCTTCCTTTATACGGCCCATATGTTATTATGTGCTGTGTAGCGCCGGTATTGTACCAACGTGCCAAATAATTGGCGTATATCACGGCGTCAATCGTCATCGCGTGCACATTAAAACGGCCCTTAATAATCTGATTCGTTGTTTTGCCTTTGCTGTTTTCGTCAACAATCAGATTCTGCCCGCCGAAACCCGTGGACGCGTGCGTCCTGGCAATGTATGCCCGCGTCATAACCTGCGCATATCGGACGCCCGCCTCCACGACCTTCTTGTATCCGTGTGCTATATATTCATCAATCTGTTTTTGCAGCTGTTCTAATGTTTTCACGTTTAGTAATAGGGGCTGCGGTTGCAGCCCCTTGCTTCTCCTTGTTTTAGATTATGTTCCGCTGCCCGTTCCCGTTCCCGGTAACACAAATCCGGTCAGGTTTTCTATTTCGCCCAGCACGGTTGCGGACAGGCTTTTCTGCAGCAGATCTTCGGAGGACGCCGTAGTTTCCCAGGACGTCGGAGCTGCCCAAAACTTTTTATATTTGAGCGTGCTAATGTTGACGATGGCAAACTGCAAAGCCTTCTTTTCTTTGGTGGTTTCGTCGTCGTGTACGAAATTGTCGACCACTTCCTGGCCGATATCGTCCTCTTTGGCCAGGATGGATGCGCTAAGCTCGCCAGACTTGCCGGTGATCCCGCCCTCGGTCCAATAACCGCTATCCTTTGTTTGCACAGTCTTGACTTCCAGGCTGATATTCAGGCTGTGCTCCAGAATGCCGCCTACCTTGTTCCAGACAGGATTCGACGCTGTTGCGCCGGTCCCATAATTTACGAAGATTACCTCTTCCTTGCCGCTGATGCCTACACTGCCCGGCGCTTCCGGGTAATTTGCTTTTGCAATAGTAGTGGACATTTTTTCACCCCTTTACACACGATTTAATTTAATAACTACGTTCACGCTTCCGCTTTGCCAATTTCCGTTATCGCCACGTATCGCCGGGTTGAGCCTGTGAGGCCCTATGCTCATTGATATCGTGGTAAACCCTTCCGGATTTAGCAACGCGTCCAAACTTTGCCAGGTTGTTTCCTGGCATAAAAACGACATTAATTCCTGCAGTTTTTGTGCGACGACTTTTCTGCCCGGATAACTGCTATATATTTCAAGCACGATACTGTAATCCCAGATATCGTCCACCCGGTCGTTCTGATCCGCTTCAGCAGCGCCCAAAATTCCATAACTAAACGTTGCCTGGTCCCGAAAATCGCCGTCGATTTCTTCAATGTCGGAGCCGCCTTCATACCATTCCAAACCACACGCGTCGCCATTACACAGCACCTGGTATAAAGCCATCGTGGCCGGATAAAGAGGCACTTTTATCTCAGTCATATTATCCCCCCGTTACTGTTTATGGCTGTAGCCGTGATCTGTATGTACGGCGGTTTTTCTTCGTCCAGCAGCTCCACTTTGTTAATGATCCATGTGTAATTTTTATACAGCAGGCGCCATTTCGCATTGATTCCCGGACATATGGATCGGATGTCTCGCACAACAAAATACCGTGTATCTGCTGTTACATAATCAGCAACAAATTGCTGCCGCGACTGATTCCGCTGCGTGACTTTGGCAGGAAAGCTTCCGGCCGTTTCATACTCTGGCGGCTGCAGGCCGCCCATTTCGTCCCGGACCGACTGGCCGGGCTTTTGCAATGTAATTATGCGGTTAAGTTCCGCCGGGTTATGTTTCATTTAATCGCTCCTAAAATCTTGCGCCACTTTTTCGCCGTTTCCGGATCTATCGTGCCGATGTATCCCTGACTGCGACGTCTGTGTGCGGTTAATTTTCGGTAGGATGGCGCTTTCCTTCCGTAAGCAGCCCGATATACCGGCAAGGCGACATATAATATAAATAAGTCTTCTAACCGTTCATACCGTCGCTGATATCCGTCTGTTAGCGCATCCAGCTCCCGGACCGTGCATCCGGCAAACTGTTCCGGCGTCAAATGCAGCTCCCCCAGCGCGTATATTTCCAGAGCTTCGATTAATTCTCTGGCGTTCCGGAAACTGCGTCCCGGTCTTATTCCGCCGCCGGAGCTGCTTGAGCGGCTGCCGGTTTTTTTGTTGTATCCCCCAGCACTCCGCTTTTTCGGACGGCATCAAGGCCGGCCTGGAAAACCGGCAACACGCCAATCTCTTCCACCGCCTGATAATATAAATTTTCGATTACGTCGTCCTGGCCTTCCAGTTCTGGCTGGCCGCCAAGCAAACCGTGTTTAAAAATCGTATACATGTCGGACAGGTTTGGCGGTAAACCGTTAACGCCCTGGGCCACCGTAACCAGCAGATTGTTCTGGAATAATTCCCGCTCTGCCCCGACCACGCTTTTCATCGGGTAACAAAGCTTATAGCTCTTTCCGTTGATTTTGATATCAACCGTCTTGTCCAGGATCATTATTAATAACCTCGTTAACAGCCGGAGCTATGTACGCATATTCGCAGCTGTATTTAAAATGCGCAATTAAGGAATCCGCGGCATACGGAATGTGATGCTGCTGCTGCCCATCTACAGCTCCGCGCCGGTCGTACCAATGTTCGACCAGCTGGCAAACGCACGTCTGAAAAAGTTCCGTATCGTCAATATCAACAGGGACACTGCTGCCGTTTCCGATATATTTATTTTTCCCAGACTGCTCTTTTATGAGTTCGGACGCTGCCGCCATCAGGCCGCTCAGCAGAGAATCGTCCTCCGTAATGTCTACGCGGCAATACCGTTTAACTTTTTCAAGAGTGATGGCCAACTTAATCACCCACCGTGATCAGATATTCAATATCCGTTTCGTCTTCCAGTAAAATGTGGAACGTCTTTTCACCATCAGCAAGACCGGACAGGTATTCCTTTTTAATGGTTATGCTGCCGCCGCCTTCCGCGATGGTGTAATTATCCGTGTTAACGTTGGACGTGTTATTTTTCAGCCCCACGATTACGCCGTCCGTGACTTCGACAACAACGTCAGCAGCAGAAGCCCGGCTGAAGGTTATGCTGTTTTCCGTTGCCTCGGATCCGTTATCTCCGGCCCCGGAATTTCCGGAGCCGGAGTCGTCAGATCCATCCTCTACGGTCTCAGTCAGGACGATTTTTTTAAGTAAGCAAATGCTTTGGTGGTAAGCGGCTGGCCGTCAACCAAAGCATAGCCCATGTAATCGGTAGTGCGTGCCAGCACATGGTCTTCCTGGTACATGGTAATGTCTTCGTTTACGTTGAAGGCGTAGCCTTTGGCCATGTTGCCCAGCAGTACAGCATCTGCCGGAACGGCGTCTTCTTCTTTTACGAGGATACCGAAAATCCTGCCCACACCGCCCTGGGTTGCGTCCGGGATAAAGATAGGTCTTTCGTTCCCGTCCACAATGTTGGCCAGCTGGTTCCAGATAGTATCACTCTTAGCGTAAAACGCCGCGCCTGCAGCATAGCCGCTCTTAATTTTTGCGCGCATTGTGGTCAATTTAGCATAACCGATGCCGTTGGCTGCAGTGTAGGTCACTACCTGCGGAGTGCCGTTTTCTGCTTCCAGTTTGGTAACAACGCCCAGCGGTTTCGGTTTATCGGTAGTGCCGTTTCCTACGCCTGCGCCGGTAACAAGGCCGGCCGCCAGAGCATTTGCCATTTTATCAGCAATGCGTTTGGCAACGTAAGACAGAAATTCGTCCACGGCCATCTTTTTCAGCTTCCAGGAAACTTCAATGGCCTTGGCCAGTTCGCAGCCCTTCAGCGTAATCTTAGTGTTAACGACTTTCTCCGCGGTCACTGCGTCTTCGTCGTACCATGCGCCGTCATTGCCTGCAGTAGACTCCAGCAGGATGTCAACGTCGCCGGGGATGTTGGTACCTGCCAGATCCGCAATAATCGGATGCAGTTCTTCCATCTCGGTCCAGATTCCCTGTTTCAGAGTGGTAGGCACCACAACATGGTTTTCTTTCACGGTGGACGTTGCATTACGTGCGCCGAAAATGTTCTGCTCTTCAGCAGACATTTTTACGCCCATCATGTAATGCGCAAATGCCTGGGTATACAGCTTGTCCTCTTCAGCTTTTGCATTGGACACGGGCGCGATCGGCGCAGTGTTCAACGCAGCCGGAACGGCAGGAGATGCCGGAACCTGAGAGCCGTTCAGGGCGGCAAAGTTTGCCTGTGCCTTAGCCAGCGCCTGAAATTTTTCATCCAGCTCCATAACTTCCTTTTCTGCCGCAGACGCTTTTACTGCATCGCCGGCGTCGATTGCTGCCTTCATTTCTGCCAGCAGCTGAGCGCGTTTTGCTTCGTACTCTTTTTTGTTCATTTTGTTCCTCCATTTCTTAATGTTAAATAATTGTATTTCTGCCGGAGCAG
>Ga0326514_10000294_pt1 | contig 33827 bp, 46 predicted proteins | sample 3_2548_0518_D_FD_203653 | JGI IMG/M metagenome (GOLD analysis project Ga0326514, IMG submission 203653) | Bovine rumen microbial communities from UC Davis, California, United States - 3_2548_0518 | ecosystem: Host-associated > Mammals > Digestive system > Stomach > Rumen | place: USA... | reverse complement strand
GTTCCTAATATCCTGAAATCCTCAACCGCCGCTTTCAGAAGTCGCTTTGCTTCTTTCAGTTCTTTGTAATAGCCGTAACTGACTTTGTTAATATATGCATATTCTTCTTTCCAATCCTTGTTTTCTTCTCTCAGCTCTTTCAGTCCTGTCAGAAGTCCTGCGAGCTGTTTCGGGTTAAAAACAAGCGTGTGATTATGCTTGTCGTTCAGCCTTGCTATTGCTTCATCAAGTGTCATTCCGCATCACCGTCCATTCTTGCTCCGCACAACTGGCAGAAATCCGGTTTGTTTAAGGTCAAGGCAAATGTTACAACGTTATATCTTTCACAACACGAACATTTCAATTCTGCCATGTAAAACGAGTGTCCTTCTTCTTTTTCATCTTCCGGAATATACTTGACAAGTGATATATGGGTTTCTTCCCATTTGCCATGCTTCACAGGCTGAACGTCCGCAGCTTGCATATCTTCAATGAATATGCTTATTGCAAAGCATATTCTTGCCATATCAGGATCAAATAATGGATCTTCCTTACACTCATTAAGGTGATTAAGCACCGCTTCTTTGCTTATATACTCAGCCATTTGTATCACCGCCTTTCCCGACTATTTTTACGATCTCGTCATAGAGTTCGTCAGCCTTACGAGTCTCCTTGTAATTGACGAATATCGCAGCATGAAGAACGGGAAGCGTTTTGCAAAGAAGCTGTTTAAGCTCCTCGTTCTGAGCCATGAGCTTTCCTTTTTCATTGATAAGCCTGTCAGCCTCCTTCATAAGCACTCTGTTTTCTTCATGCGTATCGTCAAGCTGTTTCTGCAAGCCTGCCATGTAGAGCATATCTGTGTCAGTCATTTTCAGCACCTCCTATCAGCTCCGGATCATCGTAGATATTGCCGATAACTGTGACGCTGTTTCCGTTCTGTATGTAATTAAAGAGGTCGTTATTAATCCTGGCACTGCCATTCTTCCCCGCTGTAACTGAAAAACTGGCACGAAAGTCCGAGAAGAACACTCTGCCGATCCGAGTCTTTTTCCCAGTTTCGTACTCAACTATGTCACCCTCGAAGATCTTCGCACCTTTCTTGTCGGTCAGACCTGTGAATTGTCCGAGTGTATCGGAATAGACAACTTTTTTCGCAATATCAGGTTCTGTCTGATAAATGATAGAATGGTCGCCATTCCCTTTTAACACTCCTCCATATACCCAGTTGCTTTCAACAGGGCTGCCGTCCATCCAAACTTTTTCACCTTTACGTCTTGTCTGCCCTCTGAATAATATCTCACGCATTATTTTTATCCTCCTTCATAATTTTCCGTATCTCCTGCAAACTCAGCTCCCGGCAGTCCTTACCCGTCCGGATCACAGACAGCGGACAGCTCAGACAGTGGAGCTGCTGAGAGCATATCGTTTCACGGCCGGAGATCATCAGCTTTCCTCCTCAGTCCATGATCTGACTGGCACTGCTGAACAGTTCTGTCAGAGTAGAAAGCTATGCAGCAGTCCTCGCAGCCGTGATTATAGGCACAGTGTCTGCACTGCGTTTTCTTCAGCGTGCCGTAGCACATCTCGTAGTATTCCGGATTTTCCTCCCTCAGAGCGTTCGGGCAGCTTCCGTCTGTGCAGGCGACACCGCAATATTCACTGCACTTTTTCATCAGTCAGCCTCCTTACTTCTTCCTCGTGGATCCACTTGTAGTCGCAATTTGCGAAGTTGTTCTCGTCCTTGTAGGCATTGCACAGCGGCAGCCTTGCACAGCTCTTGCAGTCCTGAGCTGATGCTCCGAGCCTCTGGATAGTTTCTGCGGCTTTTATGAGCAGTTCTTTCATGGTCAGATCTCCTCTATCCTGATGTACAGTCCCGGACGCTGAGCCCAGAACTTTTCTGTGATGCTGCTGTAGATGTGACTGTCATCTTTCCAGTAACCAAGCTTTGTCATGATATCGTAGAGAGCCTTGCAGAGGTTATCTGCGTCAGGCTTATTTGTATATGGTTCGCCGTCGTAATGCTTTGCTTTTATCGGAAAGCACCACTTGACTATTACCTGTAACGCTCCTGTAAATGGCTTGACCGGTCTGTGCTGTGAAAGATAAGCAGTAAGCTTCTGCTCAGCATCGCCATTGTTCCTGTCGTAGTATTTTCGCTTGCCGTTTACTACAGTATATCCCTTTTGCTGATGAGTAGCTGTAGGCGGTATCATATCTATGAAAAAATCTATTTTACTCAACTCCTTTCAGATCGCCTTAGTGAATGTGAGAGCGTATGACAAATGGCTGGCTATTTAAGCCATTTGTTATAGCTCAATTCACTTGTCTTTTTTTGCGACATTTTTTCTATATATATAATAGCCAACTGTCGCAATTTTTGTCGCAATTTATTTTCGTGTGACCTGACCGTTATTGAGTTCAAGTTCATTGCATTTTTGCAGCCTGCGTTCAATAGTTCTGCGTTCTACTCCGAGATATTCAGCTATCTCCTGTACCGAAACCTTACCGTCAACGTTGACTGCATTGAAAGTATTGATAAGCTCAGCGTTTTTGTCAGCTGCTTTCGCTTTAGCATTTGCAGATTGGCGTTCATGACCTTTTTTAGCACCCCGCTGCCATGAAGCAAGTTCTGAATCAGTCTGCAAGTCTTTCAGCACGCCTACCTTATCTTCCTCATGGATCGGGTACCTGAAGTACAGATTTTTCGGAGCGAATTTCGGGAATTCTCTGAGAGTACCTTCCATTCTCCAGGCGGTCAGCTGATCTACATACTGATCTGATTCAGCAAGTGCGATTTTCAGCTGCTCATATGGATCACGAGCCATATTATCACAGCATATTTTCATTGATGTGCTGCGATTCAGCAGGTCGTCCGGAGATGCATCTCTCGCAGCGTCAGGAGCGTATCTGTTGAGATACTCCGCACATACGATACAGCCTTCATTGTTCTTCAGCTGCTTTTTGATGCCGTCAGTCAGTTCAAGTTCTACCATATCAAGGAGTGCGTCCGGATCACGGGCGAATACTCCGCTGCCGGAAGCTCTGTCCATGCTCCTCTTACCGCCCTGACTGCCTTTTGAATGGTGGTGACAGTAGATAACTGCACAGCCGAGAGCGGTACACACCTTGTCGAACTGGTTGCAGAAATGTGCCATCTGATCTGCTGAGTTCTCGTCGCCGGTGATGACTTTGTAAATGGGATCGATGATCACAGCAAGGAAGTTTTCACGTTTTGCTCTCCAGATCAGCGACGGTGCCAGCTTGTCCATAGGCTTTGTCATGCCTCGCAGGTTCCAGATACGCAGGTTGTGCAGATTCTGAGGCGGTATTTTCAGTGCATTGTACACATCTTTTACACGATGCAGACAGGAAGCTTTGTCCAGCTCCAGGTTCACATACAGCACCTTCCCTTTGGCACACTGCCAGCCGAGCCACTTCCTGCCCTCAGCTATAGCTATTGCAAGCTCTATGAGTGCAAAGGACTTTCCTGCCTTTGAAGGGCCGGCAAGAAGCATCTTATGTCCCTGACGCAGTACGTTCTCAATGAGAGGCGGAGCAAGTTCGGGCATATTCTCCCATGTGTCAGTCATATCCTCGAAGTCAGGGAGATCATCGTTTACAGATTCTATCCATTCCTTCCACTCCTGCCATGACGCAAAGCCGGTGTTGGTCTCTACAAGAAACTGCTTTTTGCCGTTCCGCATCACACCGGGCAGACGTGAAAGCCGTGAGGGGTTGCGGCAGTTTCGGTCAACGTGCAGTCCGTTCTTATCGCATATCTTATACAGAAATTCGACTCGCTCACGGTATTCCTTGAAACTGCCGGCCTCTATCCTGACAATTGCGTGCAGTGACTTTCCGCCTGTGAAAACGAGTGCAGCGATCGGGAGCTTCAGATCGTGCATGATGCCGTTCTGCTGTGCAACAGGAATGCTGTCTGATTCTACAAGAGCATAGCGGTAGTCAGCCACGCAGTCATTCTTCACGCCCTGACCGTTCAGAGGATTGAAGCGTATCCATGCACCACATTCTTCGTTGATAGTGCCGAATACCGATTCGATATCGCCGCCGTACCTTGCAAGTTCCTGTAGAAGCTGACCAGCGGTGCGGTCATAGCTTCCGGCTTTCGGCTTGAATTTTCCGTCGTCAGCTTCGTCTTTCCACACCTCTGTCACGTAGCCTACGATATCGTTCATGTCGAACAGTGCTTCGATATATCTGCGTATCTCTGATGCAGGATCCCACAACTTCGGCTCATGTATCGGAAGCTCCTGAGTATCCTCGGCAGATGTGACGGTGTATTCTTCGCCGATAATATCATCCCAGGCAAGCACTTTGTCAGAAGCTTTGGACGGAGGATGATATCCGCCGTCTAAAGCCATTTTTACGATAGTACCGGCAGTTACAGGAGTGTCGCTGCCGTTGAAAGTACGCCATTTCTTTTCACATTCGCCTTTATGATATCTTGAAGCATCACGCATTGACCATGCGTCCCAGACAGACACATCATAACCAGAATCTTTCAGAGCCATTCCTATGCCGCACCATTGCTGATAGTCAAGCTCAGAAGGATCAATATAATCGAGGAGTTCTTCTAAATTATCATTTTTATAGTTCATTTCATGCCTCCTGAGGAACGAATGTCATAGGATCAACACCTGACGGAACACCTTTCCAGCCTATGCTTGCGATACGTGTTATCATATTCGTTGCAGCCGTGAAGCTCCATCTGCCGACGTGCTGAAAACCATAGCGTTCGAGCATTCGTATCTGCTTTGGTGTAGCAAGTCCCGCAAGCTGCCTCTGAGCACAGGCACGGAGTATCTGTTCGGCTCTGCCGGCGGTATCGACTGCGTTCGGATCAATGCCTCTCTTTTCAAGGTCTTTTTTCTGCGATTCTGTCACGGGATTCTGCTCCCATCCGAATGACGGCACATAGCTGCTCAGAGAATTATCCTGTATGCTCATAGCATACTGCATCGGATCTACCAGCTTTGATTTTCGTTTTTTCAGTTTTTCAAGTTTTTCAGCGAGAGCTGCTTCACGGTCACGGACAACATCCTCGCTGGCTGCCTGCTCCATTTCTTCAAGATCAACGGGACAGCCTGCCTCTGCTATCTTTTCGGTTATTTTCTCCGATATTTCCTCGCTCTCTGCGATAAGGCAGGCGGGACGGCATAGTTCATGGCGTTCGGTGTGCCACAGGAAGTCGAGCAGCAGCAGATGATCCTTTCCCTTGGCAAGTCTCGTCCCACGGCCTACCATCTGACAGTACAACGCTCTCACCTTTGTGGAGCGAAGCACCACGATACAGTCAACTTCCGGACAGTCCCAGCCTTCGGTCAGGAGCATTGAGTTGCACAGCACGTTGTATCTGCCGTCAGCGAAGTCTTTCAGTATCTGCTCACGGTCATCGGAATTGCCGTTCACTTCTGCGGCACGGAAGCCGTGTCTGTTCAGAATGTCACGGAATTTCTGCGATGTCTTGATAAGCGGAAGAAATACGACCGTTTTGCGGCCGGTGCAGTGATTTGCCATTTCTTCTGCGATACGTTCGAGATACGGATCGAGAGCTGTTGCAATGTCATTGGGCTTGTAATCGCCTGCGGACGTTCCGACCTTTGTGAAGTCTATCTTTATCGGGACAGTCAAAGCTCTGATCGGCGTGAGATAACCTTCCTTTATAGCCTGAGGGAGTGTGTACTCATAGGCAAGGCTGTCGAATACCTTACCGAGATTCTTCTGATCTCCACGGTCGGGAGTTGCTGTAACTCCGAGTACCTTAGCCTTGTCGAAGTACCTGAGTATGACCTGATAGCTTTCGGATACGGCATGATGAGCTTCATCAATGATGATAGTGCCGAAATGATCACGGCTGAACTGCTCAAGACGCTTTGCTCTCATAAGAGTCTGAACGCTTCCCACAGTCACTCTGTACCACTGACCGAGACAGCTCTGTTCAGCTTTTTCGACCGAGCAGCCGAGGCCGGTAGCTTTCATTATCTTATCGGCAGCCTGATCAAGCAGCTCTCCACGGTGGGCGAGTATGAGGACACGACTGCCTTTTTTGACTGAATCTTCTGCGATAGTCGCAAATACGATAGTTTTCCCGCAGCCTGTGGGAAGAACGAGCAGAGTTTTATCTCTGCCCTGTTCCCATTCTCCCCAGACCGCTTTCCGTGCTTCTTCCTGATATGGTCTGAGTTCCATTTTTAACCTCCTTTAATGCCTTCGTTATTTCCAGCCCTGCTGCCACGGCTGCGTCTGCTGAGGCGGTGTATACGGCTGCTGGTACTGCTGAGGCGGTGCCTGCTGAGCCGGTGGTGCAAGTACAGGCTGATTATAACTGGGATAGAGCTTCTCGATACGGTTAGTCTGTCTGTTTTCACCGTCCTTCTTGTAATTATGTACGATCACCTTGCAGATGCCCTGCCTGCCGATGAGTTCGGGAGTCCAGAGCATACGGACAGGTTCGTCCTTCTTTTTCAATCCGATCGATGCGAAGAACTCCGACAGCTTCCACTCCATTTTCTTGTGAAGCAGGAAGTTTTCCTGAAGGTCGACGCTCTGACCGTCATTTGTGTATACGGTGAATGTGACGATAGCTTTCGGGCAGGCAGGTATCTTTTCACCGCCGTCATATCTGCCCTTTTCAAACTTCTTGATAGTGAATGAATAGTCGCCTTCCGGGAGCAGTGTGAAGCTGCTTTCCTCTTTGATCTCGTCGTCCCAGCCGAACACTCCGTCTGACTGAGGCTGTGTCTGAGCCTGCTGCTGATAGCTGCTGTAGGGGTTGCTGTAGTTGTTCTGATAATCCATAATTATTCCTCCTTAGAATGGAACGTAGTCGTCGCAGTTTTCAATGATGAGCTGTACGACCTGATCCCAGATGGTTGTCAGGTACATAAGATAATCTGTCGGAAACTGCTGTATTTTCATGCCGTTTGCCATGTAGTGACGGACATCGATGCTGACATATTCGATCTGTTCCGCCGTGACATTGCTCTGCTGCATGAGATCTGCAAGAGCATCGGGAATGCCCTGTACACGCTGGTACGGAAGCGGTGCCGGTGTGATATCCACGAAACCGTCAGCATCGGTCATCTCTGTCTGAATGCCTGCCTGCTGAGCTTTTTCTATGATCTGCTGTGCAGGCGGAGTATTTACAGGCGGTGCTGCCTCAGCAGCGGGAACGCTGCCGAAGATCGGTGCAAGGCTTTCCCAGGCGAGAGGGAGCTTGTCAGGCATTCCGAAGCGGTTTTTTGCGTCCCACCACGCAGTTTTCGTGGTATACATGATACGTTCGCAGGACGTTGCTTTGTGTTTTTTTCCTTTATCGTCAACTGCGATAATGTTGGTGCGGAAGGCGAGGAAAAGAGTCATATCAGACCATTCCTTCAGGAGCGGAGCGATCTTGTTAGTGGTCTTGTTGCCGAGTTTCAATTCCCAGTGGTCAAATTCCTCCGTCTCTTCCGGAAGCGTTGTCTTTCTGCTTATAGCATGGCAGAGGAGCACTATATTCACGCCTTCTTTGATAAGGCGGTCAGTACCGTCGAGGAAACGGCCTATCATTTCTTTTTCGTATTCCCAGCCTTTTCCGTAGTTCATTCCCTCAATGCCTGTGATATTGTGTTCGGTGCAGAGCGTTTCCAGTGCCAGCCGTTCAGCCCAGTCGAAAGTATCAACGATAACAGTCTGATATCCCTTAGCCTTGCACGAGCTGAGAATGTACTCGAATTCATCCGTGAACATCTTCCAGCTTGTAGGCTTCGGCAGTCTGCGGACGTTCATTCTTGATGTGCTGCCTTCACAGTCAATGAATACAGCTCCCGGAAACTGTGAAGCAAGCGTCGACTTGCCTACACCCTCCTGTCCGTAGATAACGACTTTCAGACCGCTGCCTGTCTGGATGCCGTTTACTTCTTCAAAAATCATATTCGTTTCTCCTTTCAGAATTTTCCATTGCCCCACGGAGTTGTCTTAGGCGGTTCGGGGGCAGGGGGTTCTTCAGCATGAATGCTGCTGCCTGCGATATATCCGTCTTCAATGATGATACTGCATTCGTTTCCGGTAGAGACTCTTGTAGCGATAGCCTGTAAGCCTTCGGATTCAAGCCACTGGCCGAACTCTGTCAGTGTATCGGTATCCATCTGTTCAAGCTTGTCCAGGAGTACGAATCCGCATTCGGGATTGAGCTTGCGGACTATGGCGGCTGCGACTCTGAGCTGCTGCGATCCGCTCATATTATCCCATTTCTGTCCCTCGAATGTCAGCTCGCCGTCAGCAACAGACAGGCCTTTCAGAGGTAAGTCAGCATTGTTCAGCAGCTCATACTTTTCTCTGCGGACATTTTCTATCTGCAATGTCAGTGCGTCATACTGCTCGTGGTAGCCTCTGGCTTCTTCTTCAGCTTTTGCTTTGTCAAGGTTGGCACGTATCTTGGCGTTGACGGTATCAATATCAGCGATATTCTTTTCAAGCTCCGCAGTAGATTCATCTGCAAGATCCTCGGCTGACCTGGCAGCAGCCTGAGCGTTCATCTGGGCCTGTGCAAAACGCCTTTTTGCTTCATCAAGAGCCTGACGAGCCTGCTCCAGCTCATAGTCGTACTGTGCTTTCAGCTGACGCTTACGCTGATTTTCACCGTTTCTTGCAAGTATAGCCTGCTGCTGCGATATAAGTTCAGAAGCGGATACCGGCATTTCAGGAACGCCCTCATAGCTGACCATTTCTTTTGCGTACTTTGCTTTCTGGTCTGCGATCTGACCGATAGCACGACGCTTGTCATACATTTCCTTTTCCCGGCGTTCCAGCTCGAACAGTTTATCTCCTACGCCGATGATACGGAGGAGCGTGTTTGCCTTATCTTTATTGCTGCTGTTCATGAACTGCGGCAGATCAAGAGCGAGCGGTTCAAGGAAGCTGTTCAGGAGCTGCTGCCCTGACTTATTTCCGCAGGGATCGGTGACTTTCAGAGCACTGTTTTTGCCTTTGCGTTCTACAATGATCCCGTTGCTGAGAGTGACTTTCAGTGCCGGCGGAAGGAGAGCTCCCTCACGCTGAGCCTGTGACGGGCGGTACTTCTCGCCGCCCAATGCCCAGCAGATAGCGTCCAGCACTGAGGTCTTGCCTTGGTTGTTTCTGCCTCCGATAACGGTAAGGCCGGTGGGCGAGGGTTCAAGGGTGAGTGCCTTGATACGCTTTACATTTTCAAGTTCCAGTGTGTTGATCTTTACTGACATATTAACCTCCTAATTTTTCTATCGTCTGCCCGGTGAGCGTTACGATCATTTTTAACTTGGTGACGAATACAGTCTTTTCAGAGCTGCTGCTGTGCTGCTCACAAAACTGAGTAAGGCGACGCATAGCATCTGTAGCCGCTGACGCATACGCATTGAATACAGCGTTGTCACTGTACGCAGACCTGTTAGCTTCCCCGGCACGCTGTTCAGCTTCTGCAAGCTGTTTTTTCAGTTCTTCGATCTTGGTAGTATCCTCATAGCTGTCACGGGGACGGGATTCGAGTTCTTCAAGCTGCCGTGAAAGGCTCTGCACCGTCTCATTGGCTTCATCGAGATCGTTCTCGGCCTGATCCAGTTTTTCTTCAGTCCGTTCCAGTTCATTTACAAGCTCTTTATTCCGGGTGAGCAGTTTGTCCTGGCGTTCTTTATAACCGGCGATCTCATCTTCACGGCGTTTAGTGTGCATAGCATAGTTTCCCTGCTGATCTTTGAGATCCTTTTCAAGCTGAGCTATCTGCTTTTTCAGCTCCCTGACGGAGACTTCCTCCACGTTTACAGCCTGCTGAATCTCCTCTCTCTGAGGCTCGTCGAGCTTTGCGAGGAGAAAGAGCTTTGATGCTTGCAAACCGGAAAACGTTTTCCGGTTTTCTTCTGACAAATTTTCAATAATAGCAATATAGTTCCTTGCACTTCTGTCTGTCATGTTGAACTCTGCTTTACAGTAGTTCTCGAAATTCTGATATCCGATTTCCCTGTAAAGCTTCTCGTCACGCATTTCTTTCAGTCCTCTGCACATCTCATAAAGATTCTGCTGTGCAAGCTCCGCACTGGTGCATATTTTCTGATGCAAGGCGACAGCTCTTGTATACTCCGGACTTTCTACTATCTGCGGAAGAGCAGAAGCTTCGAGAGCCTTCCTTGCCTCTGCTCCGTACTTCGGTGCATGATTGCTGAATTCATCTATCCGCTCAGAAAGTTCCTCTACCGTGTCGATGCCATACCTCCTGACTGCATTGTAAGCCCTGACGCTCAGGTTGAGGTCTTCTAATGTTTTCATGCTTGACATTCCTCCTTTTGTATGATAGTATTTAAGCAGTATAATTGTCTCCCTCCACCCGGAGGGAGTGGATTGAAATTATGGTATTATCTAAGTGGTTATTATTTTCTGCTCCCTGCGGGGAGCTTTTTTCTTTATCTGCGGACATATGTGTCCTTGTCCTTTCGGATATATCCTGCCTCGAGTGCCACTTCATCGTGGAGCTCGTCCAGGAAGTGAACGTATATCTGATTCTCCGTTCCGGGGTGCTCAGACACAGAACAGTCGAGCACTATGCCAAACTTGTAGCCGTTGTAGTGGTCAAACAGCCAGTCGTACACGTCGGAGAACTTCTTCACGCCTGAGAACACGAGACAGCTGCGTCCGTGCCTGTCTGTGAACGATTCATCGACTTTCATCACGCCCACCTCAGCTTTATGTGAGCTGACTGATGATCTCCGCCGGAACATCGCAGAATTCATCTCCGTCAACGCCCACGATCAGAGCAGGGCCTACGATACCGATACCTGTGTAGCCAGAGGCTATCGGGTTCGGTGCCATACCACGGAGCTGCCCCTCCTCATTGACGATCATCACTGCTTTGTCCGGTGCGATAGTGAGCGTCTCGATGTATCCCTCAACTTCCTTCTGCAATGCTTCCAGAGTGTTCTCTATCTCGAGCTCGCTGACGCTGCGTCCTTCAAGTTTTAATGCTTTCATACTCTTACTCCTTTTTCATTCTCCGAGAACAAGTTTTCTGAACCAGAACTCAAGCTCCCGCTTATCTGATACCTTGAGCAGGACATCCTCCGCAGTGACCATGATGTCGAGTCTGATCCTGCGGAGTTTTCCTGCTATCGCTGATGCCTTGTCATGTGCGGTCATGTCTGTGTCTCCTTTTCAGTTCTGCAATATCGTCCTTGATATCTCCGCTGCATATCGTCTCGATAAGTCCTGCGAAGAATCCGCTCGCTATCGCTGCGAACGGAATGATTATCAGTGCGATGCCTATATCTCTCATGTTGGGTTCTCCTTTGCTTTTGTTCTTTTAGTCTGCACTGTGCAGCCGCTCATATTCTCTCCATGTCAGCGAGCGGTCTGTCTTTTCATACTCATGCCAGAGCTTGATACGCTCCGGTGTCCAGTACGCTTTTATGAGCTTGATCAGGATATTGATATCATTCTGTGTCATAGTCATGCTCCTTTCATTTTAACGTAGCTCATAGCCTGAGCCATTCCCTTGGCTCTTGCGAGCTCTAATAGCTGTTCGTCCGGTGCGAGCTGGCGGAACCAGTCAAGCAGCTCGGCTTCTTCCGGCGACCTTGCAAGGACTCCGCTGTTGTACAGGGTGTGCATTGCATCTGTGGTCGTGGTTTCGTGTCTGATGTCTTCCATGCAGATACCTCCTTGTCTTATTTCCTATGGGGTTTTAACTGTTGAATGCTGAAAACTCACATTGTCACTGTGAACTTTCAAAGAAATTATATCATTGCAAATGATAATTGTCAAGTACTTTTTATCATTTTCTATGTGAAAAGATGCACAATTTTTTCACACTAATCTTGTGCATCTTGTTTCGAGAACATCTATTGACAATTATCATCAGTGATGATAAAATTAATACATGGAGGTGAAATAAATGAATCCTGATAATCTGAAAGAAGCAAGAAAGTCAAAGAAATTAACGATGCAACAGGCAGCAGCAGCTATCGGCGTAAGTGCAAGTTCGTATCAGAAGTATGAATATGGTATAAACAAACCTGATATAGACACTCTTCAAAAAATAGCTGATGTATTCGGCGTAACTACCGACTATCTTCTCGGACGTGAAAAGAAAAAATCCCCCGAAATGACATCGGAGGATACACGTTTTGAGGAAGAATTGCTCAGCATTTACCGCAGTATGCCGGAGGAATACCGCAAGCTGCTCTATGACAGCATCAGAGCCGCAGTCCTGAAAAATCACAGTCCCGAACAGATCAGGTCTGATATCAAGAAAGTCATCTTTGATATGCTGTCTGTCCACAAGGCAAGTGCCGGCTGCGGATACGATCTCGAAGACAGCGATCAGTGGCGATCGGTAGAAGTTGTCGATACTCCCGAACTGCACGAAGCGGATTTTGCCGTCGAAGTTGACGGTGACAGTATGCTCCCGGACTTCGAGAACGGCGATATCGTCTATGTCGTGAAGTCAGATGAAGTCCCCGTCGGAAAGATAGGCCTTTTTATCCAGAACGGCAAAGGGTACATCAAGAAAGCAGGCGAAGACCGCCTCATGTCCCTGAATCCGGAGTATGACGATATCTACCCCGAAAACGGCGAGATCATACCGTGCGGTATCATCATCGGGAAAGCTGTAAGATAACAAAAAAATCCCCTCACGGTACCGGAAACACCGCAAGGGGATAAGGATATGCTATAAGCACAACCTTGACAATTGTATTATAGCATATCCTTTATTAAAATGCAAGGAGAATGTTATGAAAAAAGCGATAATCTATGCCCGGTACAGCTCCGAGCGTCAGACCGAGCAGAGCATTGAGGGACAGCTCAGAGTATGTCAGGAGTTCGCAGAGCGTGAAGGCATCACGATAACAGGGGAGTACATCGACAGAGCCATTTCCGGAACTACAGACCACCGGCCACAGTTCCAGCGTATGATGTCAGACTGTCAGCACCTTGATATTGATTATGTCATTGTGTATAAGCTTGACCGCTTTGCCCGTAACCGCTATGACAGTGCAATCTATAAGGCGAAGCTGAAACAGCACGGTATCAGGCTCTTGTCAGCAATGGAGAAGATCACAGACAGTCCCGAAGGTATCATCATGGAAGGTCTGCTGGAAGCTATGAACGAGTACTACTCCGCTGAACTCTCCCAGAAGATCAGGCGGGGTATGCGTGAGAACGTTATCAAAGGCAAGACCACAGGCGGAAATATCGCCTTGGGATATCGGATAGGTGCTGACAAATGCTTCGAGATCGTCGAGGAGCAGGCTGCTATTGTAAGAAAGATTTTCCAGATGTATGCAGAGGGGAGTACCTTTGCCGAGATCATCACGGAACTGAACAGCACAGGACTGAAAACGAGCAGGGGAAACCCTTACAACAAAAGCAGCATCAGCCGTATTCTGAGCAATGAAAGGTATATCGGAAGGTATACTATCAAGGGTATCGATGAGGTGGCTGAGTGTCCGAGAATAGTCAGCGACGAGCTGTTCAGCATCGTCCAAAAGAAACTTGGTGAATCACAGACCAAACATCGCCACAGGAAGAACCATACATATCTGCTTTCGGGAGTCCTTTACTGCGGAGAGTGCGGGAAACGTATGACAGGCACAGGTGGAACATCAAGATACGGCAAGCGGTACTACTACTATCACTGCCAGAATAAGCACTTCGGCCGCATCGATGCCGACACCCTTGAAGAAACGGTGCTGGGTACTATCGATGAGTATTTACAGTCCGATAAAACAGCCTCGATCGCTAAAACTGCTTTTGACGAATATAAGAAGCAGATCCTTGATACGTCCGAGCTGAATGCGGTACAGAAAGAGCTGAAGCAGATCGAAAAGAAACTCAACAACGCCGTAAACGCCATTCTGAGCGGCCTGAACTCAGAGACTATACAGAATACTATCACCGAACTTGAAGCCCAGAAAACCGACCTTCTCGCTCGTGAGAATATGCTCCGGCAGCGTGCACCGGAATTCACTCTTGAAATGTTCATGGCCGCTGTCAAAAATCTTGCTGAAACTCCGTCAGCCACACTTGTTAATACTGTTATCAGCCGCATTGATTACTTTCATGATTATATTGTTGTTTACTTCAGACTGTTCGATGTTGACGGCAGCGATCCCGATAAAATTAAAATACCATTTAATTCAAAAGATAAGTGTAATATCGCATCGCCTCCACCAACCACACCATTATACGCAAAAGGGCACATCATAGTGATACTGCCTTTGAGTATTACCGTCTGATTTTCAGACGGTATTTTCTTTCAAAATAAAAAAAAGCCGCCCGGAATCCCGGACGGCTTCTTTCATTGTATTCGCTTATAGATATAGAGATAGAAGAAATTATCGACGGTGTTGCCTATCAGAGCGAGGACGAAGAGAACGTCAAGACTTGCACCGAGAACCGCAGCGATGATCGTTCCGGCGATAGTAGCTATGGCATAGATGCTATTTGAGTTATTGTCATAGCGTTCCCGAAGCTCCTCAGTCGGATTGACTTTGGCTCGCATCTTGATGCCGCCGCAGCTCATGTTTTTTGTGATGAGAGTGTAGATGATAACATTCAGCAGAAAGTAGAATTTGAGGTCGTGCCGGATCAGCACATCAGCGAACAGCAGCGTATCTGCGGCGATTTCAAGGAGCACGAACTTAATGTAATGCTGAAAGAGCCGGTCGCCGTACTTATTCCAGATAGAACCGAAAACAACTATTCCGATGCAGGAGACTATCTGCTCGAAGCTGATATAGTGCCTGCTGATGACCTTTACGATCTCCGCATAGATGTACGGATATGATGCAGAATAAAACAGCGTGCTGAGAAAATTCGACAGCAGCATCAGATCTGAAAGCCGTTTCATTCTGCTGTGAGCGTTCCTGAGTAAGTCTTCCCGTCCAGCGTGATAGAAATATCGATCGTATCAGCCGGAGCAGAGCCGTAAACGTCAGCCTTACTAAGCTTATAATACTTGTAGAAATCATCGGTCACACTGTAAGCAGTAGTCACGACCTCATCACCGAGCCAGGATCCGGACGGACGGACATCGACATGAGTGGCATTATACTGCTTGTCAATGTTGGCTATACCTTTGAACCCGATATCCTGAGCAGCACAGGAAACTTTTCTTGAATCTATGCGGTTTCCGTCCTTGTCGAAGCAGACAATATCAGCGGCATTTCCGGAAACGTGCTGACCGCTTCCAGAACCTCCTACTGCACGATCATGAGCTGCACAGCGATGGCCGGAGTTAATTATTATCTTCGAGCAGTGCAGAGCCTTGTGAAGCTTTTCGAGCTTAGCCGGAAGCTCCGGATTCACAAGAATATCGTGAGTCCCGCCGCACTTGCAGCGGAATTCCTGCACGTTGAAATGTTCTGCGAGCTGGGTCTTATCATTGTACTTGTAATTCATCTTTTTCACTCCTTGATATTTTTCTGATACTGTGTCCCGAAGTAGAAGCTTATCACGACAGTAAATACCGTGAGGAACTGCTCCCCGGAAACTTTTCCCCTGACGGTCTGCACAGCGAAAACCCCCGTCAGAATGAGCGTGACGACGGATTTCACATCGATCATCTTAGCTATGCGGTCTCTGAATTTCATGCTCCAGATCCTCCAGTCTGTGATTGATAACCTTGATCTGCTCCTCGACGACCGGCATTCGCCGGGCGAAGTTGTTGTGCTCCCGAACCTCTGAGGTCAGATTGTCGAGCTTGGTCTCGAAGACCGCCTGCTGTGTCTCCAATTTATGCTGGATTTCCCGGTTTGAAGCTTTTGTGTTGATTATAACTGTTATGATAGTGATTATTCCTGTGATTATTGATACAATTATGCTTTCCATGCTGCACCTCACTCGTCCTTGATGTACCATAGACCGTTAGTTATATAGTACGTTCCGTCCATGACGACTTTTGTCAGACCAAGACCGGCGACCTGCTGATGTACAGCAGCATAAGCATACGGCAGAGATACAGCATTATCACTGGTGTTTGCAACTATAGGTGCAAGCGATGTAAACTGTGCGGAATTCTGAGGGATCACTGTAACAGCAGATACAGAAATACTGCTGTATGTTACAGCATAGTAAATGTTCGATGTATAGGCATTAGCTACAGACAAACCATTTATTCCCCAGTATATCATCGCAAGATTTCCGGCACTGTCCACAGTAACAGCAACAGGATATATGATATGTTCTGTGCCGTAAGCAGAGTCACCGGTATTCCTTCTCATATACTCAAATACGATGCCATTTTTGCAAAACATGAGCTTCGAGATATACGGATATGATCCTCCGTATCCGTCATTACCCTTGAACGAAACTGTCATATTGCTTCCGGTGTATTCGATGTCATTATAGTTACCTGATGCTGTAGCCGCTAATTTAAGCTGAGAATCACCGAGAGTAATTGTCAGTGTGTCATTTTCGACCGCTGTTGTCGATAGTTCAAGCGTTGCGTCCTCTAAGAAAGTCCCTGCTTTGTTTTCGTCAAGGAACGCTTTAAGAACAGACATATCTTTTGTTCTGCTCTGTGAAAAAACCGATATGCTCATGTAGTTGCCTCCTCAATATCAAAAGAGATCATGTTGATAGAATTTGCTGTGTAATTGCTGCTATAATAGCCGAATGTCGGAGTTACTCCACTTTCAGGTTCATCATCGTAAAACGCAGAAAAACGAAGTTCCTCGGCAGCTTCTAAAGCCACACCGTTATCAGAAACCGTGACAGCAGCAGGTGTTCCGTCTGTTGAAGCATATACACTCGATAACAAATACAACCTACGCTTTGTCGTCGTTGCTGTCGGATTTATCGGCACACTTGAAGCGACTATGTTATCAACTTCCGTCAGGCTTTCGGCATTGTAAATGCACAGCAGTTTCAGGCTCATTCTCGCATTGTCGGTCAGAGTGACGGTCACAGTATGCGTTCCGGCAGATACTTTCTTGTACCAGACTGTTATTCTCTGAGAAAGTGTCACTGTTCCTGATGTGATCTTCGTCCAGCCGTCACCGGAAACCGAAGCTTCCGAACGGCTCATAGCAGCCACAACCAGCAGACAGTCAGCAGTCGGATTTATCGTAAGAGTGGCTGATATTTTCGCATTATCATCTGTTTCCTGAGTATACACCCAGGGCAAAACCAATGCACTGCCTGATATTCCTATTCTTGCGTTTCCGCTGACCGCCGAATCTACTGCCTGACCGACACCGTTTTTCTGCGGCTGGACATATCCGACATTCATTCCGAATTTCATGTTTTTGATATCAGCGGAGAACTTCATATTATCTGATATGCTGAATTTCATGAGACATCATCTCCTTTGGCAGCTCCCACGATGTAGAGGTCGCCTGCGAGCTTTCTCCGGCTGAATCCGTCCGCACCTATCAGCCGGAAGTGTATCATATACGCACCCTCGGAAAGCTCCTGTGTGTCTTCGCTGGTGAGAGTTACAGCAAATCCGCCCTCGACCGCTTCGCATTCCTTGCAGATAACAGCCGAGGTTATGTCTGAGGACTTTGCAACTATGATCTGCATCGTACAGCCGGAAAGACTGTCAGCTTCGACTTCGACCGTGAAAGTCGGGAGCGTGTCACCGGCGAGACATTCCATATCCGGGAGCTTATCGTAAAAAGTAATCATTTAGTTCCCCTCCAATGCACTTACACGTCTGTCAAGGTCTCTGATGCTGTCGAGTGCGCCGTTCAGTATCCGAGCCTCTGCGTCGATGTAATTGTTTATTCCGTTTATGGTAGCTTCAAGACCGCTGTTTGTGCCGTTCAGTTTGAAAATTATTGCCTCTGCGGTCAGAGTTCCGCTTATTGTGACATTGCCTGTTGACGAACTGACAGAAAATGTTGGCGAACCGTCATAATCGTTCCAAGCCCACAGTCCTTGTGACTGAACAACTATCTGATGCTTTGAAGTGGAATTTTTAGCTTTAAATTCACCTGAACGCATAACTGTATTCAAATCCTGATAACTAAGGCTTATAGCGTCGTAATTAGCCGAATTTGTTGTCATATTTATTCTTCCGCCGGTTATTTCAATAGCAGAAGCCTGAACAGTTCCATTTGGAAGAACACAAAATGTGCCGTTTCCATTGTTGATGCTCATACTTGTAGCGGTAACATTTCCTTGTGTATCAACATGGAAAGTTCCGTTTCCGTTGATTATCTCCATACCTCGCAGGACTCCGGCGGTGATGAAGTCAGCCACGATCGCACCGTCCATAGTGATTGCCGTACCGTATGTGCCGTGATATCCGGTGGAACTGTAGCCGAATCCGCCTGCGTTCCAACGCCAAACATGGACGGCATTTTCCTTGTCGGGAGAATCCATAATTAATATCTCGTTTTTATTGATAACACAATAGCCGTTTATCCCTGCGTCGATAAGAGCCGTCGCTGTTTCCTTTGCTGATGCAAGGATATCAAGCTTCTGCTTTGGCATTTCGTATTCTATGAGCTGAGCTGTCCTGACGGCAATATCAGTCATTTTTTCGGCTTTGTCGCCTATTTCGACTTCCGGAGCATACGGCTCGAAAATGTTGACTTTACGTTTCATCAGTCTTAACTCTTCGTCAAGACCGATGAACGAATTCCTGAATCTGTAGGTATTTCCGGCACGAATGCTCTGCTCTGACGGATCAAGAACGGACAGGTCAAGAACATTTGCAGAGTATGACTTTTTGACACGGTTATTGTTTATGAGATAATCCTGACCGGCTGTCTTTAAGTTCGCCGGGATAGTGATGTTGTCAAATACCGCAGTTCCGGCAATGATGCCGTATTTTGCAATTGCGTTTTCATCGTCGATGTAGAGCTTTCCGCCGTTGACCTCTGCTATAGTCAGGCGTTCCGCCGAAGCGGAAGCATCAAGCTGTGTGCCGAGCGGGATAAGCCGTGTGATGATGTTCGCCGGATCGGACGAAACTTCGAGCGAACGGATATTTTTCGCAAGCTCAATGGTCGTGTTGGTCTGCGTTCCGTACTGCGTCAGCAGGTCGAGAACAAGCCGTCCGTTAGCTTTCCGGATTCTGATTTCTCCGCCTATCCTGTCAAGGAGATTGACTTTGATCTCTTCAAGAGTATTTCTGTAGGCTGTCGTCTTGCTGCTGGCGGTGTCTCCGACGATATCGCAAGAGCCGAGATAGATCCTCTTTTCCTCCGGCATCATGGAGTTGTGAACGCTCAGGAGAGCTTCCACAAAGGCTTCTGCGGTGGTGTTTTCATAGTGGTGATAAGGCTGTATACTGTCACACAGATATCCGAGAAATCCCTCGCAGATAAGCGATTTCACGACCTGTCCGGAGGTTGTCATCTTGTCGGTACTCCGCAGGAGCGTTCCTTCAAACTCGATCTCATCAGCGATGATGTTCCTTATCTCAACAACTGTTTTCCTGTCGTGGAGCAAGTCCCAGCAGAGATTATTCCGCAGGATATCAATATTTGCTGACGGTATGCAGTTGACTTCTTCCGTGAAATTTCCGGCTGATGCAAAGATATTCTTTCCGTCGTGAAGAACAGCCGCAGCAGAGCCGTTTTTAATGGTTATTTCGTACATTACAGAACATCATCTCCTGTCTCAAAATGTTCGGTAAGAAATTCCGCCCAAGCCTGCTGAATGGTTAGACCGGCATATTTTCCGGAAGTCGCATCTGCATAAAATGTCATGACCAAAGAAGCATCAGCGGAATCAATGCTGCCGTCCATATTTGCATCACAGGCTTTCAACTGCTTCGGAGTAAGTCCGGTATCTTCCCCGGCGATGATCTTGGCATATGCCTCCTGAATGATAGATGCGTCAGATGAATCGACTGTTCCGTCGCCGTTTATGTCCGGAACTGTGACCGTAGATGCGTTGTACTTTCGTACTTCCGGCAGCGTTTTCATCTCCGGTGATGCCTTGAATACGATGCTGAAAGTATATACTCCGTGAGACTCACTGTACTCAACAGACGGCTCACGGACTTCAAAATAATAGCCGGGAAACATATCGTCAGTCAGGTCAAGGCGGTCGTTCCAGTGAAGCCAGTTGATTATGTCAATTATTCTGTCACGGGCATGACGGACATTGAAGCAGATAAGCTCCAGCTTGTAAGAGAGTGTTCTTTCACCGTAGCTTCGTCCGAGAACGCTGTCAAAGTCATACGTTATGTTTGAGAACGGCACTCTTGCTGTGTGGTCGTCTTTCGGCGGAGAGCCTACAGAGCGTTTGAGCATTCGCAGTCCGAAGGAATGATAAGAGTGCTTTCCGTTTACTGAAATCCCTGCTTTCATGTTGTCAGACCTCTTTTCTTTAGCTGGATATCAATGCCCTGCTGTTTATCGGCTTCGTTCAGGAGTATTCTGCCTACACCCTGAGCAACGACTTCCTCACCCACAGAAAAATGTGCATTTATGACTACTTCCTGCGGATTTTGAGGAGCTTCTGCACTGCTGTTATACGTGTAATTGTTTATCACAGAGGAAATATCAGGCTGTACAAGTGAGCTGTCTATGCTTAGATTCTGCTTGCTCAATGCTGAAAATGCAGAGCTGTCAATTTCCGGAACTGCCTTGAATCCTATCTCCGGAGAGGAGAATTTCAGGCTTTCAAAGGCTTTCAGAGCGTTCTTTCCGACTTCCGGAATCTCCTCCGAAAATCCTACTCCGATACCCTGAGCGAGGTATTTTCCTACACTGTCACGCATCACGGCTGACGGTGAATGAATACCGAAAACGCTTTTGAATGAATCGAGGATAACGTCACCGAAAGAGAGGATCCTCTCCTTTATCCACTGCTTCATATTCTGGATACCGTCCCATATGCCCTTGACAAGATTTTTGCCGATATCAGTGATCTTGCTGATGATATTACTGCCCCAGTCGGTAACTTTATCAAAAGCGTCCGAAAGCGATCCCTTGACTTTGTTCGGGATCTTCACGAAGGAATTTACGATATTATCAAGAAAATCCTGTGCAGTTTTCACGGCACTGTTCACCATGTCTGCTCCCCATTTTTTGACCGCAGACCATGTTTTTGAGATCTCCTCTTTTATTTCGCTGTAAATGTCGGAGAAGAATTTTTTTATGTCACTGAATCCTATACTGAAATACTCTGCTATCTTTGCGATAGCCTCATCAAGTGCCGCAGAAAGGCTGTTCCACATTTCTCCGAGAGCGATGAGTGCTTCCGAAAACAGTGCAGTAAAAGCCTCCAGCATGAGCGGAGCATTGTCTATGACCGCAGCTATGATCTGTCCTATCAGATCAGGAAGCATCATAATGAGCTGGTCGAATATTTTCGGGATATACTGGATAAGCTGCACACCGATAGTCATTATCGTCTGTATCATCAGCGGCAGATTATCAAGCAAAGCGTCAAGGATCATCGGCAGAGCTTCAATGATCGCATCGATAATGATCGGTGCATTATCGATCAGAGCTTGTGCTATCGACGATATGACCTCTATCGCCGTTTCAATAAATTCCGGGAGATCATCTGTGACAGCCTGTATGACCTCTGCTATAAGTTCAGCGGCAGCTTCGAGCAGTACCGGAGCATTGGTTATGATGATCTGTGCGAACTGTTTTACTGTTGAAGCTGCCTGCTGTGCGATCATACCGATATTTGCCGTTATCCCCTTAATGAGTGATGCAAGGATATTCAAACCGGTATCATGTATCACAGGCAGTATATCCGACATACCTTTTATCAGCGTCATGCCTATTTCCATTGCTGCTGAAACTATTTTGTCAGAGTTCTGGGATATTGCTGAGGCTATTGTCTGCACAAGTGAAATACCGGCAGAAACAAGCTCCGGAAGTATATCAGTGATACTAAGCAAAGCTTGTGAAAGGACATCACCCATACCGCTGACAAGTTTTCCAAGACCACCGATTATTATCTCAACTCTCGGAAGAATGTTTGTAGCCGCTGCTGTCGCAGATTCAACAAAGTCCTGCATCAGCTTGTCAAAATCCTGATTATCGTCAGCTATGCCGACAACAAGATTTTTCCATGCTGCCTGAGTCATCCCCACAGATCCGGATATAGTTGAAGCCGCTTCCTTTGCTGTCGTTCCGGTAATATCCATTTCAGTCTGTATCACATGGATAGCATCAACGATGTCTGCATAGCTTTCAAGATCATAATGTATTCCGCTGATTTTTTCGGCATCAGCAAGAAGCCTTTCCATTTCGGATTTAGTGCCGCCATAGCCGAGCTTCAGATTATCAAGCATGGTGTAATTCTGCTTTGCAAAACCCTGATATGCAGTCTGAATGGACTCCATAGAAGAACCCATTTTGTTGGCATTGTCCGACATATCGGTTATTGCTTTGTCAGCTATTTCAGCGGCTTTCGCAGTATCTCCGTCCAGCGAGGAGATAAGTGCCGCCGAGAAGCTTGTGACCGTCTCCATATACTCATTTGCGGACAGTCCGGAAGTCTTGTAAGCGTTAGCGGCATAAGCGTTCACAACATCAGCAGAAGTCTTGAAAAGTGTCTCGACACCGCCTGTAAGCTGTTCATAGTCGGCATAGGCATCAAGTGCAGATTTTCCGAGAGCAACCATAGCTCCGGAAGCGGCAACTGTCGCACCAGCTACAAGAGCCATACCCTTTTTGGCTAAATTCCCGATAGCTTCAAGACCTTTGCTGAATCCGGAATCGTCAATTTTTGTATCGAATTTTAACGTGCCGTCAAAAGCCATAGCAAGCCTCCTTATTTAAAATTTCCGAAAACTGCGCCTATATCTTCATCATCAAGCTCAAACGGGATAGCAATACTTCGCTGTATACGCAGAATCCTTGCCCGTTCCTTTGAGTCCTTGATCTCGCCAAGGTTTACGGAACGGTAAGCCATGCGTTTTTTGCACTGCGAATCTTCGGGGAGAGCTGTCAGCAGACTGCGAAAATGCCACCAGTGCATCTTTGCATTAAGCAGGTCGATTCCGTAATAATGAAGGAAATCTCCGATGATAAAACGAGCATCAATTTTCCAGTCAAACACCGGAGGAGAATTCGCTTCCGGTGTTTCTCCGGAATCATCATCTTCGGGAGTATCAGGTTCAAGAAGTCCGGCTTTGTAGAAGTCAACAAGCTTCTCTATGGTTTCATCAGTCAGGATTTCCGGCTTTTCTATGAACCATGCCGCAAGAAGTGTGAGTTTTTCCTCCGGTGCAAGCTGTCTGTCGCAGAACATATCTGCGAATCTTATCCATTCCCTGAAATCTGTGATAATGCGGTATTTTCTGCCGTTTATTCTCACAAAATCAGGGAATTTTTCATACAGAGGATTCAGCATTCGGGATATACTTATGAAGCGTTTCAGCACGTTTTCTTGTTTCGGCGAACTGTTTTTCTATAAAGCTTATGAATCCTGCATAAACTTCTGCATATGCGTTTATGCTTACCGGAGTATCATAAAAAATCAGATCGGCTGTTTCGGAATCAAAAAGGTCCGAAAAGAAACTCTTGATTATGTCGCAGAATGAACGAATATAGTCAGAGATTATTCCGGAGTTTGATATTGAGTTCTTAGCATCAGACAGATTCTTGTAAGCTTTCTCATATCTTTCAGCGTTGACTGCATCGGTTATATCAAAACTGATTGATAAGCCGCTTATATCCCATTTCATGAATTATCCTCCTGTTCCGCTGGTTCTTCTGGTTCTTCGGGACTGCTTTCAGTCCCGGCTACCTAACCGGCTGCTGTTTCGGTGAAAGTGATAGTCTGATAGTCGTCTGTTGTTGCGGCAGTACCCTTTATCAGCTCACCCTTGCATTTGAAAGTGCCGCTGTAGGTGTAGACATTGATATTGTCGCCCTCTGAGTTAGGGATAACAGCATAATCACGCTTGTAAGCTTCACCGTTGTCTGTATCAACGATGATGATAGTTCTCACTGCATCGTCACCAAGCTTTTCGTTGTTGGTAATGTCAACGATATCTTCAAGTACAGGGTTGTTCCTGTGCTTGTCAAAAGCATAGGAAATCGACGGATTATATCCCACAACATCTGTCTGCTGAAAAGGTTCATCAACATACTGACGGCTGTACTCTATAGGGTTCTGTGCCTTCGATGTCTGAGTGAATTTCTTCATTCTGTAGAAAGTAGTAGTTGTGGTGGTAGTTCCGCCTGATGTTGTTTCAGTAGTCACACCATAAAATGCTACTATTTTATGTCTCTGTACGATAGTTTCTGGCATAAATTAATCCTCCTCATAAATAAGTCTTAACTGTATCTGATACTTAGCTGTTCCGTCCTCCGACGATATGACATAGCCTTTCGTCAGGACTTCAAGTGATACCGGTTCTTTTCCGTCAAGCTCAGGATAGATTCCGCTGTGATCGTTTTCTTCTATCCAATCCTCGAATTTTTCATAGAAATGCAGATTCTCAATGCCTGTATTGATATCTGCATTCAGGAACTCACGGCTTGCGAAAACAAAAAGGAACTGTTTGACCTTTTCGCCGTCCGTGTAGACCTTATAGACCGGATCAGCCGGTACAGCTTCCACAGCATACTCAACTGATTCCGCCCCGAGCGTATCAACAAGAAGCAGACATCCGTCTTTCAGCTCCGGAAATGTCATGATATAATCCCTTATGCTTTCGATGATGCTCATTCAAGTCCCCCTTTATTATTTTTTCAGCAGTCCTTTCAGGATATCCTCCTTATGGTCTGCTTTCATGCGTTCGAGCCACAGTTTGCCACGATTTGCACCGGAAAAGCCTTTGTTTGTGTAGTATTCATGTCGTGCTTTCGGTTCTGTATTGATAATAATGCCGGGTGAGGAAGTCTTATGCGACTTACTCATTTTTCCGGCATTCCGAAAGCGGCTCTGAGCTATCGGAGTATAATTTTCAAGATACTTAATGGTTTGAGTATCAACATAGCTTTGCGCTGTCTTGAAAAATTCCTTTACATTTTCAGCGAAATCACGAGCCATATCAAGTCCTGAAAATCTAATCATAAATATCACTAACCTAAGTCAAGTTCTATGTGCTGTACTTTGGGTGAGCCGTAACGCAGGTCACGGACGCTCATTACTGCATAAGCATCATTCGGCGGAGCAGTATCAACGCATTCTCCTTTCACAACTCTGTCGTCACGCTTCGGGAGATAATCCGTTGATGCCGCCGGAATATTTACAAAAATCTTCGCATCAGGAGTGCGTTCTTTGCCGTCTGTCTGTCCTATAAACGGCTGCCAGTATACATCTGCCGTGATATGCCGGACGTATGCAGGCGCACGATTCACAACAGTTTTTTCATAGATAGTCAGGCATGGACAGTTTGTAAACATACTATCACTCTCCTGTATTGTAAAGCTCTATCGCTCCGTAGGTCTGACGCATGATACCAAGCTCTTTGAGTTCGCTTTTCAGGAAGTAAAGAGACTGTCCTGCATTCAGAAACGTCATTGATACGCTGTACTGGCCGTTTGTTTCAGAACCCTGAGAGAGTACAGGACTGTTGTTTGATATGGAATTTATTGCCCTGACAACAGCCTGAACAACGATGCTTTTGACTGACTCGCCGTAATCCTCGTCAGCAGAGATACGGTCGTCAATGCTTGTCCCGAACTTCTTAGCAACAGTCCTCAGACGTGCGGAAGCCTGAGAGAGCAGGACTTCCGCCGAATCTGACTGCTGAGGCGTAAGTGTTACGCCGATAGCTGTGATATCGCTGACAGTCGCATATACTGCACCCATTATTCAGCTATATCTGAGGCTGTAACGGTGAGATATGTGACAGCCTTGACCTTCGATGAGCTGAGGTTCACGACCTCGATGATATCACCGGCAGAAACAGCGATAGCTGTCGTTCCGGAGGTGAGAGAAGTTCCGCCGTATGCAGAAGAAGTCATATCGAAAGTCGCTCTCTCGGAGGGATTTACCTTGTAAGCATATGTAGTGCCTGTATTTCCGGCTGTGACGGTAACAACAGTCTTGCCTGAAGCACCTTCGCCTGTGGCTGCTGCGAGAGAAGCTGTGAGGCTTCCGGGAGCATATACGCAGCGTACTGCTGTACTGCGGAGAACTTTGTGATCATATACGAAACGCCCCTGAACAGCACAAGCTCCGATATACGTACCAGAACCATTTAAGTCCTGAATATGAACCGGAACGTCCCACTCTTTTACTCTTGTAGCAAAGCGAGGGTGTCCGGCGATCATGGCGAGATTTGCTGTATCGTCGTTCCATTCCTTGACAAGGAAACCGGCGATTTTACCGAGAATTCCGGACTGCTTGACGGAATCTCCGAGATCAGATGCAGAGATAAATTCCGGAGATTTGAGAATAAGAGAGAATACGTCCGGAGTTACAAGGAGATAGCGTCTGCCGTCGTTCGGGACATTGGCTTTTGTCATGTCCTTGCGGATATCAACGATAGCATCATAGATGTTCGACTTTGAGAGAGAGTCGATATTCACAACAGTACCCTCAGAGAGGAGCTTGGAACCGCCGTCTGTGTCTATTCTGCGTGCGAGGCTGTAGCCTGCGGAATCGAGTCTGTCAGCCACAAGATCATCAGGAACGGCTTCTGCATCATAGCCGTCAATTATCTCATTGACTGCCTTGTCCTTTGTTATTGTGAGTGTAATGTACTCTGTAGAGCCTGTTGTTGCTGTTGCTCCATTAGCCTTGTCGTAGTCGGAAACCTGTACTTCTGTATCACGCTTCGGGATCTTTACAGCTCCGGCTTTCGGGCTGCCTTCATAGTCGTTGTTGAAAACGAATCCGTCTGCAAGTACAAGCTCACTGCGGAGCTTTTCAAGTACAAGGTCGGAATATCTTTCCTGTGCTTCATGTGCCATAGTTTAGTTCTCCTTTCTGAGTTCGGGGTTTTTAGCGTAGAAAGCTGCTTCTACTCCGGAAAGTCCGCTGCCTGATTCTGTCGAGCGTGAGCGTGTCTGATGTGCGGGTTTGATAAGTGAAGCGAGCTTTTCAGCATCCTTTTTCAGTTCTTCCTCGGAAGAACCTGTCAGGCGGTCAGCGAGTTCGGACGGAAGTCCGGTTTCACTTGCTGTTTTGAGCCTGAGCAGAGCGAGTTCAGAGCTTTTCTTTTCAGCGGAAAGCATATCAATAGCTTTCTGGTGATCTTCCGGAGATATCCAGCCTGCATACTTCATTTCAGCAGCCTTTACAGCTTCATTGAGCTGTTCCTGTGTGTAGGTATTCTCCATGTCATTTCCTCCTTTAGTTTCGTATTTCTTTGTAATTCCGGCATCAGCCTGAGCCGGAACAGCAACAAAGCTTAATTCATAGGCATCTGTTATGTTATCAATAATATGATAGCAAAGTTTGCCGTCGTATATCTTGCCTTTCTGATGCAGACAGCCTTCAGCTCCGACCTCAGAACCGCAGACAGAACATATCCTCTTTGAATCTGAACAGCCGACACTTACTTCTTTTTTGATACCGGCATCTATTTCGGTGATTATGTCCTTGTTTTTATCGGTACGCACCATGTAAGCCATACCTTTGAGGTACTTGTAAGGCTGACCGTATTTTGTAACAGCTCCGGCATCAGCTATGACCTCTGTATCAAAGATACGTGCGGTCTGATTATCTGTACTCGGATTATGGTCGCAGATAACAGTTGTGCCGATAAACAGTTCTTTCATCTTTTCAAGTGCATTATCTGAAAAGCATTCACCGTCACGGTCAATTTCATTTCCGCAAAGTTTGACAGGGAAGATATACAGCTCTTCTTCCGTAAATTCACGGCGTGTAAACTGATTTATCTTTTCAAGTGTTGCTTTATCCATGTTATTCCTCCTGTTTCAATATGTAATGATTTGTTTTTTCTTGACTTTATTTGAACTGCTGCACTGCCATACAGCCAGAGGTACGGCTTCAAGCAGTGAGATATCAGTTCCCTCTAAAATAGAGACATATCCGAATCCGCCGGAGTTTCCGATAGCTCTATGTTCACAGTTGGAAACAGCCTGAACAAGTGCAGGCTGTCCGGTATGGCAGATAAGTCCCTCGAAAAGTTTCTTTTCAAAGAGAGCGTTCGCAGAGATCACTTCCTTGACAGCCGGCAGAACCGGCTTGCATTTAACATCAGCATCTTTCATATCATTTGCAAGAATCGTCTGTTCTCCTGCACCGTCTATCACAACAGAAGCAGTATGAGGATTCCGCAGATAGTCAATTATCCACGAATTCCCGTCACGAACGGAACGGCAGTCGATATCTTCAACGAATATCTTATCATCAGCCGTCCGGACTGCAACAGCAAGAGAAACACTGCCATTCCTGTATTTTATGCCATAATATAGTCTGATATCTTCCGGCAGTACTGGAGCTGATTTAAGTTTGTACTGCTGCCATTCTTCTTCTGAAATAGCCGATTTCTGATTGTATCTGAGCCACAGTCCAAGACGCTGGATATTATCATCGACCTGATCCTTCCCAAGCTCTGAACGGATAGTTCTTTCTGTCAGGATATAGCCAAGTGAAGGATTTGTTTCATACCAGAGTTCCGGATCATGAGCATCGGTAAGAGCCGGAACAGACCATTCCGCCCAGCCACAGTCCTGAGCATCGCCTGACAAGCATTCCTGCCTGTAGGTGACAAAAACTGTACCGGAAGAAACAGCGGTCGGTGGAGTTCCGCACATAAGCGTCTGAGGGTTCTTTGAATCAGTGACAACGTATTTTAGAGCTGATTCCTGATCTGATGTATATTCCTGTGCCTCGTCAATTATAAGGTCATCGTAACCCTCACCAAGACCACCCTTTGAAGAACGTGTCCTGAAATTTATTACTGCCTCTGAGGACAGCCATTCGATATGTTCAAGGCCGAACTGCTTTGTTGTTTTGAAGTCCTCGCCCTCGATATATCCGGCTTTTGCAAGACGCTCGATGACTTTTTCCCATGCCCCGTGAGAAGTCGTTGTTCTGTGAGCAGTATAAAGCACACGTCTGCCATGAGTTATTCCCCACAGTGAACGCATTATCAGCAGTTCGGATTTTCCGTTTCGTCTGGGGATAGACCAGCCGAATTTCATGTGCACCCAGAGTCCGTCCTCGTTTACCGCCATGATATCTTCAAGCATAAGCTCCTGCCACGGCTGTGCAGTTCGTCCGGAACGGTTGTATATCTCCGCTGCTTCTGTTCCGCAGGATTCGGTATAAGGCAGAACAACGGAAACTGTCGGAGTTTGTTTTCCTGTTCTTTCAGGCATTATATATTCTTCCAGTCGAAAGTATGAGGCAGAAGCCTGTTTGAAACGACTTCCGGAGCAGTGCTGAACTGCTGTTTCGGCATGAGCTTGTCGGACTTCTGACGGTTGCAGCACATATGGGCTAACTGCAAGTTGCTGATATCGGACGGGTGTCCGCCTTTGGCTACCGGAATGATATGGTCGATACACGGACTCATCGGGTGCGGGAATTTAAACCCGAAATCAACAGGTTTTCCGCAGATTCCGCATATTTCCTGCGTTGCATATATCTTTTTCTTGTTGGATTCAAACTGCGCCCTCTGAGTGCCGTTGTGGTCAGGACGTTTGCAGGGTGCATCTCTTGATTTCTGCATGGGATTCTCCTTTCGGGTATAAAAACAGCACCTTTGCGGTGCTTTTTGCGTTTGGGTATGAAAAAACCGCCTTAATGGGCGGTTTCAAGTACATCTTTATATTCGTTTGAAAGTGCTTCAAGTTTATCAAAAAATCTCTTACGAATTTCTTTTTCCTCACGAACACCTTCATCAAGTTTAGTGTAATTTTTTCTGCGTTTCATAAACTCTGAAAACTCTTTTTTATAATTTTCCTGAGCAGCATATATTTTGTTTTTATATTCTTCAAGCCTTTCGTTTTCGTTCATATTTAACACCAAGCCTTTCACAAGCACGCTTTATTACTTCATGTTGATAATCTTCATCAGATATTTCTTTTTGTTGTCTTAATGTATAGCTTATTGAATTAATAGTTCCAACTTCATTATCAGCATCAATATATGCCTGCTCTACTTCATCGAGATTAAGTTTATATTCAGGAAATATCATTGAATATCGGTATTTTTCATCATAAGCCATAACAATATGTGAACCGTCTTTTGCTGAAGAACTAAGATCCTCCCAACTAAATGAATACTGACTTTCTCCGGTAACATGATTATGTTCATTAGTACTACCTTTCATTTTCTCGCCAAGCAATTCAGTATCAACAGTATCAAGGTCGCCATGTACTTCATAAACTTCGCCATTTGTGCAAAAAACTATGCAATGTTCAATTCTGCTGTCTTTATACTTATATTCAAATTCTTGTAAAGACTTTGCGATAGCTCTTTTATCATTGAAATCTAATTCTCCGATTCTTTCAACTATATGTTCACTTTGCTGTGGATTTTTTCCGCTTCCTCTACTTGATATTATACCACTTCTGCCGGAATTGTCAACACGTATTCCACGAATTTGGGAAAGTTTCTGATTCTGTAGCTTTTCCGCCTGCTGTCGGGAAAGTCTTTCGGGAGTGTAGTCGGCTCGTTCGGTATCGGGAACTTCCTCCCAAGTTTTGGTGCTTTCACCTTTTTCGTTGAGCTTTCCCCGAAGAACCTTGTTGTCATAGATGATAACGCAGTCGCAGTTATCGTGTCTGCGGAAGATGTCTTTCGGCTGAGTTCCGAAAAGATATTTTCCGGCGACCTCGGTACACCAGTCGCAGCAGCTTGAACCGATACGCTCTATGTAGCATTTCAGACCAGCATCATTGCGGAACTTTGCGTTCTCCCGGACGCTGTCATCGTGGAAAGAGAGCGTGATATTTTCCGTTCCGCTCCTTGCACGCCGGCGGATAACACTTTCTTCCACGGTCGGATCCACGAGCGAGTGTGCGAACTGCTGCACTCTTTCAGCCGGAAATTCTCCCTGCCGGGGACGGAGCGTCAGACCGTTCCTGCGGTCGATATTCTCCTGGACCTGAGCGAAGATATCATTGACTTCCCGGTGGTTCTGCCGGAGAAGTGCAGTGCATATCAGCTCACGTTCTTCCGGAGTGATGCCGATGATGTTTTCCGACAAAACGAGTCCGGTTATACCGGCGACTGCTGCCGAATATTCAAACGAATCCCGGAGCGTTGCCGTGCCGCTTTCAATGCGTTTCTGCAAGCTCCGCAGCTTCAGTGAAGTACGCATTTCTATGAGTCTGATGAGGTCGTCAGCGGTCATTTGTATCACTCTCCAAGCCTGTCAGACGGTGGATATTCTCAGCACCGATAAAACCGGGAACGGCTTCGTTAATCTTATAGATCGCATCACCGGCAGCACCGAGGGCGGTAGCGTCAGGCTCGAATATGGGATACCACTGACACTTGCAGCCAGCAAAGGCATATCTTTCATATGTGATATTATCACGTATACAGGCAGCGAGATATCCGGCATTCAGGAATCCGACTCCGAAAGTCCTCTGAGCTTTCCGTGCAGTCAGGCGGAGCTGTTCGTGGCTTGCTCTGATAGCGTCATAGCTTGCAGGATTTCCGGTGTTGAAGCCGAGATCATCGAGCGTCAGGCCTGTCTCCCCGGCAAACATCGAAGCGAGCATCTTCATGTGTTCCAGATGCGGAGTCATCGACTGCTGCTCGAACTGTCCGAGAGATGGCTTGCCTCCTTCATCGTCTTTGGTGAATTTCAGGAATGAGCTGAGAGTTGCTTTTCTGTTATCAAATTCAGCGTCCTGTGAGATCCCAACAACATATTTCTGCGGGACTGAATAAAATTCAGCACTGACTTCTGACCTCTGCATCGTCCTGAATGCACTCTGCACGATATCCATGCAGGTGCGTGATATCCTCGAATGTCCAAAGGGACGCTTTGCGTCCGGTCGGTTGATTATCGGTACAAGAAGCGGATAAGGTGCTGTATGCTCATATACATCAACCAGTTCACCGGATTCATAATACTCCGTCCGGAACGGCAGAAAATAGGCTTCTGAAATAGGCTTTCCATACTCATCACGTTCAAGAACAGCGTAGCCTTCAGTCAACATATTGGTAGCTGTGTCAATGATTCCTGTAGCGTTTTCTCCGTCAATGCACTCAATACGTGGATAGTCGTTTCCGTTGATATCTATGTAAAGGAAACTGCATGATGAAATCAGAGCCGATAAGTTCGCACTGTCAAAAAGCACATCAGAGTTGTTCAGTGCATATATCTGCCCTATCCTGAAATCATCATCACTGAAGCCGTCATAGATAAGGCGGTCAGCGATACTGTCAACAGCTTTCGCACACCAGCCAAGAGAGTACGTCAGACTTCGGAACTCCGGCGGTATCAGAGCATTTATCTTCCGCATTTTATTCTTCATTTCATAGTAGTTGTACCGCATTTTTACACGGCTGCTTTTATTTGCAAGTTTACTTTTGAGATATGGCATTCCATATATTTTCATATTTCCCTTTTCACCTCTTCGAGCAGCTATTCAGCGAGAAATTTGAGCAGTGACGCTGTGAACTCCGGAGGGAGCAAGGCAAGGGTACCCCTCCCCCCTATAACAGAAATACCGCCACTATTGCGGCGGTACTCTGATCATTTCAGGAGGTTCAAAATGTCCTTTGTTGTTCATCTCATGATATCATCTTAGCACTTATCAACGGACATTTCAAGACATTTTGGTACAAAGTTTTGCAACTGCCTTTTTGATCTTTCCTTTGACCGTATTCGGATGATAGCCGAGCTGCTCTGCTGATTGTTCTATCGTATGATGAAGTATGTACCGGTAGATCAGAACCGCTTCGAGATCGTTGTCATGCAGCTCTGATATCAGGACTCTGACCTTGTGCTGCTGCTCCCTTAGCTGAACTATCTGCTCATCGATCGCTTCCTCTTCGTCTGCAAGACGCATCAGGATGCGTTCTGTGCCGTTTGAGTGCAGGGGAGTATAATTACCCTCGTAACTGACTGCACCGCCTGCAGCGTTCATTCTGAGCTGTCTGCGTTCGGCTTCGAGTGCGGTTATCTTCTTGCTTGCATAAAAGTGGCTTTCAAGGAAGTCACGCATTTCTTTTTCGGTCATCAGCTCGCCTCCTTGCCTGGAACTCCCCATAGGTGATGCCAAGACGGTTACATTCCCGGATTATCTCAGGTATCGTCATTCTCTGAGGGTAGGGGACATATCCTTTCGGCTTTCTCTTGCGGAGAGTCTTGAATTTCCGCTCAGTCACCCGGATCACCGCCCTCTTCGGTCAACTCCAAAGCTCCTCCTACCTTTCTCAAATCTCCTTTTTTTACATCGTGAATGAATTCTTTTTCGGATTCAAGATGTAGTTTTATCTTGTTAAAGTCTATTCCGTATCTACTCTCAAAGAACTGCTTCATTTCAATCATGTCGAGTCTCTTTCCAAAGAATTCTGGATAATCGAATATAAAGCACATTTCATCGAAGAACTTGCGTATATATGCTGCTGACCTGCCACGCCTATGCTGTACAGATAGTGCCGCTATAGTGGCAAAAATAGCCATGCTGTAAGCAGCGTTCTCGAAGTATGCGAACTCGTTCTTCAAGTACGCATCTTCTGCTTCCTTGTATATCTTTTTCCGGCAAGCGGAACAGTTGATTGACTTCATTCTTCTTCCTCCTCTATCAGCTTCAGGACTTCAGCTTCGTGCCGCCACTGGCAATCATCAGCTAAGTTTCCACCGCCAAGCATACATTCATCACAGCTTATTTCTGCTGTGCAGTGACCGTGTCCGTCTTCAAGCATAGTTCCTAATATCCTGAAATCCTCAACCGCCGCTTTCAGAAGTCGCTTTGCTTCTTTCAGTTCTTTGTAATAGCCGTAACTGACTTTGTTAATATATGCATATTCTTCTTTCCAATCCTTGTTTTCTT